>ERZ772892.119-NODE-119-length-95356-cov-21.271120_pt1 | contig 95356 bp, 86 predicted proteins | sample MGYA00512126_ERZ772892 | MGnify/ENA primary metagenome ERZ772892 (study PRJEB29015, sample SAMEA2737697) | human gut metagenome | biome: human gut; feature: human-associated habitat; material: faeces | place: China | collected 2012 ... | reverse complement strand
TAAAGTCTTTTATTCCACCGCTTCAAGCGGTGGTTTATTTTTGCTAAAGCTACAAAAAAATCCGTACCGGCAGCTAACCGGTACGGATTTTATGAAAAACAGATTATATAATATCCTTTATGTCGATGTTCTCTCCTGTAAGACCGACATAAGCGCCCTGCTTTGCCTCATCGCTTTCTGCGTGAGCCAGTAACCACTTGTTGCAAGCCCAGAGCGTCTTATCTTCATCATATACGGGAGTAATGTTGGGCTTTGCTCCGTTTGTTCCCTTAGGAAGCGCTATGACCACCTTGAAGCATCCGTCCTTAGTCGCATTGCAGGGAGCGTAATGCAGTGTTGTGGCATAAACCTCGACAACATCTCCCGCCTTAGCCTTGAAAGCCATAACCTTTGATGTATCAAGCTTGCCGTCAACAATATCATCCTCTTTCGCAACCAGCAGGACAAAATCGTATAAGCCTATGTTGAACTCGCTGTCACGGTGGTACTCAAGGCAGTTGAGCTTTGTGTTGTGACCGTTGCACCAGCCGAGCTGAACAGGCATACCGCCGTATGCGTTGTTCTGCAAAAGGCCGAACAGCTTTGTATTTTCAAGTGCCGCCTCGCTCGGAACATATCCTACAGCGTCGGGTAACGGCGTGCTTTTGTCAAGTGCTGAAAGCAGGTCGCTTACGTCATAACCGGTATGTACCTTGCCGTATGCGGCAAATTCCTTATCGTTTACCGAATATATCTTCATATCAGATTCTCCTTTTAACTTGCAGAATTCTTCTGCGTGTTAACGTTTTCACAAACAGTAAAGAAAACAGCCATAAGCTGAAAACTCATGGCTGTCCTTGATTTAAAATTATTCCTCAGCGGGAGCGCCAACAGGACATACACCTGCGCAAGCACCGCAGCTAACACATGTGTCAGCGTCGATAACGTACTTGCCGTCACCTTCAGAAATTGCCTCAACGGGGCACTGAGCAGCGCAAGCGCCGCAAGAGATGCAATCATCAGAAATTTTATAAGCCATCGGAATGATCCTCCTTGTGATTTTTTGTCATAGAGTTATATGACTTGCTTATATTGTAACACAATTTCAAAAAAAATCAAGACCTTTTGATAAATTTATATTGAAATATCACACTTTTTTCTGAAAATTTACGCCATTTTCAAGTTAGCGTTAAGCAACTGTAAAACCGCTCCCCGTCTTGCTTTGCAGTTTTAGTCGAGTAAAGCGAGCAACTTGTCCTTGCTGACAAAACCTACCGATTTGTCTATTTGTTTACCGTCTTTAAAAGATATTACGCAGGGTATAGAATCTATGCCGAAGCTTATTGCAAGCTCACGTTCATCATCCGTATTGACCTTGCATATCTTGATTTCGGGATGTTCTTCTCCAAGCTCCTCAAGCACAGGGCCGAGCATTCTGCACGGACCGCACCACGATGCCCAGAAATCCACTAAAACCGGCTTATCGGACTGTAAAACCTCCTGCTTGAAGTTTTCCGATGTTACATCTATATGGCTCATAATTGATACTTCCTTTCATTTTCTCGGTTTATTGCTTTCCAAAGAATATAGTGCGTAAATTTATCGCACTTATTCTGTATACAATTTTATCACATTTAAAGGGAAATGTCAAGATAATTCGTAAACGTTACTGATTTTATTTTTTCAAAAAGCCGTTGCAAAAGCCGTCCGGATATGTTATACTTTAAGAAATATGTAATATCACCATCGGTGCGGTTTTTCGCACTTGAATTCCCAAAGACAAGAAGGAAAGGAAACTGGAAAATGGCGGAATTTTCAACAAGCGAGCACGAGCTCGTACTCGTCATTGACTTCGGCGGTCAGTACAATCAGCTTATCGCACGCAGAGTCAGAGAACATAACATATACTGCGAGGTCATCTCATACAAGACACCTATCGAGCAGATAAAGGCAAAGAATCCTAAGGGCATCATCTTCACGGGCGGTCCGAGAAGCGTATATCTTGACGACTCCCCCAGAATGACAAAAGAAATATTTGAACTCGGCATACCGATATTCGGCATCTGCTACGGTGCGCAGTTTATGGTTTACGGTCTTGGCGGTACTATCGGCAAGGCTAACGAGAACGCCGCCGCTGAATTCGGCAGAACAGAGTGCGAATTTGATACAGACTGCGCCGTATTTGACGGTCTTAAGAAAAACTCTGTCGTATGGATGAGCCACAACGATTATATCGAGGTTCTCCCCGACGGCTTCAAGGCTGTAGGTCACAGCGACAAATGCCCCTATGCCGCAATCGAGAACGTTGAAAAGGGATTTTACGCTACACAGTTCCACCCCGAAGTAAACCACACCGAGCAGGGCTTTGATATGCTCGGAAACTTCCTTTATAAAGTATGTCACTGCAAGGGCGACTGGACAATGAGAAACTATGCGGAAGAAGCTATAAAGCAGATCCGTGAAAAAGTCGGCGACGGCAAGGTACTGCTCGCTCTTTCGGGCGGCGTTGACAGCTCGGTAGCCTGCGCACTGCTTTCAAAGGCAGTCGGCAACCAGCTCACCTGCGTGTTCGTTGATCACGGCTTTATGAGAAAGAACGAGGGCGACGAGGTCGAGCAGGCGTTTAAGGACTGGGATGTAAACTTCATCAGAGTAAATGCCGCAGATCGTTTTATCGGCAAGCTTGAAGGTGTATCCGACCCCGAAACAAAGAGAAAAACCATCGGCGAAGAATTCATCCGTGTATTTGAGGAAGAAGCAAAGAAGATAGGCAAGGTCGATTTTCTTGTACAGGGTACGATTTACCCCGATGTTATTGAAAGCGGTACAGGCGATGCCGCAGTTATAAAGTCACACCACAACGTAGGCGGTCTGCCCGACTATGTTGACTTCAAGGAGATAATCGAGCCGCTCCGCCTTTTATTCAAGGACGAGGTAAGAAAGCTCGGCACCGAGCTTGGCTTATCGGATGTCCTCGTATGGCGTCAGCCGTTCCCCGGCCCCGGTCTTGCTATCAGAATTATCGGTGAGATTACCCGTGAAAAGCTGGCAACCCTCCAGGACGCAGACTACATCTTCCGTGAGGAGATCGCAAACGCAGGACTTGACCGCAGCATCAACCAGTACTTTGCGGTACTTACAAATATGCGCTCGGTAGGCGTTATGGGCGACGACAGAACTTATGACTACACCCTCGCATTAAGAGGCGTTACGACCAGCGACTTTATGACCGCCGACTTTGCAAGAATCCCTTATGACGTGCTTGAAAAGGCAAGCGTAAGAATTGTAAACGAGGTCAAGAATATCAACAGAATCTGTTACGATATTACGAGCAAGCCGCCGGCTACTATTGAGTGGGAATAACCTCCACCCCCGAAACCGTTTTACATCACGGTTTCGGGGGTTTGTTATGCAGCGGCATCACTTTTCCGCCTCCCCCACTCCAAAACCGCCGGCTGTTCGCCCTACATTTCGCAGTACCGAAAAACGTAAATTCCCAAAGTAAGTTCTACTCAAATTTTCACTGTGGAACTCACTTTGGAAATTTACGCTGATTTTAGGAGTAGAACCTTTTTTGGAAAGTGCTTGACTTATTTTCATCAATAGAGTATAATGATAAGGGGATGTGTTGCCTTTTATATTATGTTAGGAGGAAAACCAAGCAATGAATATGGTTGATTTATTCTGTGGTTGTGGTGGTTTAAGCACAGGATTTGAACAAGCGGGTTTTTCAGTGGCATTTGCAAGCGACATAGACCCCATTTGCTGTGATACATATATGAAGAATAAGAATATTTCTACAGATAAAATATTTATAGGTGATATAGCTAAATTGAATGCAGAGTATAATCAGTATTCGGATTACTTTCAAGATATTGATTTAATATGCGGTGGACCACCTTGTCAAGGCTTTTCTATGGCAAACAGGCAGCGTTTAATTGATGACCCACGAAATCATCTATATAAGGAGTTTCTGTCTTTTCTCAAGAAAGCAAAACCAAAGTTCTTTGTTATGGAAAATGTCAAAGGAATGCTTAACAAAATCGATGAGATTTTAAAGGATATTTCTGACATATTAGGAAGTGCTTATAGTGTCCATTATAAAGTATTTAACGCTCGTGACTTTGGCGTTCCGCAAAACAGAGAACGACTAATCGTTATTGGCAATCGATTAGGTATAAGCTCAGTTCAAATAATTGAAGATATTGAAGCTAGATGTTCACATCTTCCTCGTTTCACTCTGCTTGACGCTATTAGTGATTTACCCGAACTTAAACCTAATCACAGGAAAAACAGCACTTACTTTGAAAGCAATGACATTGGTTTTTTTGAGATAGTGTACACTTACAAAAAGACGCCTTTTTATTTATTTATTAACGGGGATAAAGAACTCAAATTTTTGTATAACCATAAAAATCGTTACAACAACGACAGAGATATTGAAATATATACTCGTTTGCCACAAGGGGCAAATTCGTTGCATCCTAGCATACAGGATATTATGCCGTACAAATCAAGAAACGATATCTTTAAAGACAAATATTTTAAATTGAAATATGATGATATTTGTAAAACAATAACATCCCATATGAAATTTGACTGTAATATGTATATACACCCAACACAATCCAGAGGTTTGTCTCCGCGAGAAGCCGCTCGTATTCAAACATTCCCTGATGATTATGTATTTTATGGTCCTCAAAACAGTTGGTACAAGCAAATAGGAAATGCTGTTCCTGTTAAATTGGCGAAAGTTATTGGAGAGGAGATTGCAAAGTATTTATGAACCATGTTGAATTGTTTGCTGGTATAGGCGGCTTTAGACAAGCATTGACTCTCTTGCAAAATGACTTTGGTATTCATCAAAAAACAGTAGCATTTTCAGAGATTGATGAAAGCGCAGTTAGAACATATAAATCTGCCTTCGATACAACCAGCGAAATAGAAATAGGAGATATTGTCGCTTTCTGCGAAGATAAGAAACAATTGTCCTCTCTACCCGATTTCACATTGCTTACAGGTGGATTTCCCTGTCAAGCTTTCAGTATGATGGGAAAACAAAAAGGTTTTGATGATATGCGTGGAAATGTGTTCTTTAAGATATTGGATGTGCTTAGAGCCAAAAAACCTAAGTATGTTCTCTTAGAGAATGTTCGCAATCTATTGACACACGATGGCGGTAAAACTTTTGCCTATATTATAGACTCCATACAAAAATGCGGATATCATACATATTATGATGTGTTCAATACAAACGATTTCGGTTTAGCCCAAAAGCGTAACCGAGTGTTTATATTTGCTACAACAGAAGCAATTGATAACTTTACGTTTGGCAACAAAGCGATAAAGGAATCATTTGATAGCATATTTTCCAAAACCTCTCTGCAAAAGCAAAATACTACACACGACATATTAGATAGGAACGTTGAAAACAAATACTATTTATCAGATACAATTAAGCCAACAATCTTAGCAAATGGCACTAAAAACTTCAAGTCAAAATCGGAAATTAACCCTATTATAGCCAAGCCTTTGACCGCAACAATGGTAAAGATGCACCGTGCTTGTCAAGACAACTACTTCAGTGATGGATATATTCAATCTGATAATCCTCTCGAATATGTCAAGACAGCGTTCTCCAAAGAAGAGTTATGTGCACATAGGATTAGAAAGCTGACACCCAGAGAGGCATTCTTACTTCAAGGCTTTGGCACAGAGTATTTTGCCAAAATTGAAAATACAGGAAACAGTAATTCACAGTTATATAAACAAGCAGGCAACGCAGTTAGCGTTAATACGGTTTATGCAATTTTACATTATTTGTTTTGTCGTATGAATTTGAGGTGAAGTATTATGTTCTTTGAGTTGAACGATGAAAAAAGAATAGGATATAAGCAACTTACTGATGCTGATTTAGGAAGAAGTCTGTTATCTCATCAAACACATATTGGATTATTTGACGATGTATTGACTTATTTGCCTAACTACATCGACTTAGATGATGCAATGGTTATATATGATAATAAAGTTGAAATAATGTCAGTCAGCTTCGGCAGAATTGAAACACCAAAACATGCATTCAGAAGTCCTAATATCAAAACAGGTGGACGTGGAACAATAAGTGTTGTTTCATATATAAGAGATAAGGTTAGTAACAGTTCTGCATCTACTCGTTGGTTCTTGTTTTGGTTTGGATTAAAAAGTGGTCAACCTGTTTTCTTCTTTTTTAACGATGCTTCGACTACATATTCGGATATTATTTCGTTAGGTATTGCATTACAAGATAGAGTAAAATCGCGCCTTGTAGAAAACGATCCACTATTTGAGGGAATACTGCATTACTTAGAGAACGTAGTTAATAAAAGTGGTTTTGAAGAAGTTAAAGAACTGGAGCTTATTGCTCAAGGTGCTGTTTCATCTGAACGAAAGTACCGCAAATATGACGTTGACCGTGCAAACTCTCTTTTCCGTGAAATTGGCAAAGAAGGCGAAGAGCTGGTAGATAGATTTTTCGCCAAGCAACTAAAGAAAAATTACATTCAGAATTATTGCTGGATGAACAAGGATTTTGAGTCGGGCAAGCCATATGATTTTTACTTTGAAATGAATAACGGTGAAATCATATATCTTGATGTAAAAACCACTCGATATGATTTTGAACAGAAGATGGTTTTTAGTAACCAAGAAATACAATTCGTAAGCAAGACCAATAACAAGTATCATATTTATCGAGTATACAGTAGCGAAGGCAACATATTTCTTAAAATCTGCGATAATGCAAAAAGCTTGTTTTGCATTATTCACGATAAAACAAGTGCTTATGAAAGGGATATCCATAGCTTGGCGACTGTTGAAACAATCAAAATGGCAATTCAGCCTCTTCAATGTAACCTTGCTTTTGGCAGAGAGATTTCATTGATTTAATTGCTTCATACCAATTAAGTATTCTAGACATTGTGAGAATTCATCTGAAAATAACACACAAATGGTGATGTCAAAACACGCTCCTTTATCGGCTACAAAATTTCACAAACGGAAATGCAAATTCACAAAACATGTGGAATAAACGGACATAACATGTATTATAAATGCATATTATCACAACATTTCACTACCTGGCAGTAGAGTGGGAATAACCTCCACCCCCGAAACCGTTTTACATCACGGTTTCGGGGGTTTGTTGTATGGCTGGCACAGAAGCGGCATCACTTTTCCGCCTCCCCCACTCCAAAACCGCCGGCTGTTAACCTTACATTTCACAGCACCGAAAAACATCACAGTTATGCAGTTTATAAATTGACATACAGGCTCGGATATAGTATAATTATACTGATTAGGGTCTGCCTCAAATCAGGCAGACAAAAAATCACAGATACTAAAAGCTGCAAAAGAAAGGACGATACAGTTGATATTCGCCGATTTATTTTTTCTGTACTTCTTTATGGCTCTGTGCTTTATAGCATATTTCATCTGCCGTAAAACAGTATATCGAAACTGGGTGCTTATCGTATTCTCAATGATATTCTACGCATGGGGCGAGCCGGTGTGGGTATTCCTGCTTATAGGAAGCGTTACCGTAAACTATGTCGGCGGACTTCTGATAGATAAGTTCCGTGACACCAAAAAAGCTACAGCAGTGACCGCTTGTACGCTTGTGTTCGATATAGGACTTCTTGTATTCTTCAAGTATACAGGCTTCCTTGTCGAAAACTTCAATGCAATAAGCCCTGTGGATCTGCCGGTTCCGCATATTGAAATGCCGATAGGCATCAGCTTCTTCACATTCCAGATCATCTCTTATATCCTCGACTGCTACTGGGGCAAGATAAAGGTGCAGAGAAGCTGGTACAAGCTGCTTATGTACATTTCGATGTTCCCACAGCTCGTTGCAGGTCCTATTGTCCGCTATGCCGTAATCGAAAACGAGATAGACAACAGAGTTATAACCTCTGCCGATGTAAGCGAGGGTATTACACGAATCTGCATGGGTCTTGGTAAAAAGGTCATCCTTGCAAACAACCTCAGCACTATCGTCGATACGTTCTTCAAGACCGGCGATCTTGCGTCTTTGTCCGTTGTCGGAACGTGGTACACGGTAATAGTCTACGCTATGCAGGTTTACTTCGACTTCTCCGGATATTCCGATATAGCCATAGGTCTTGGACGTATATTCGGCTTCCACTTTGACGAAAACTTCCGTTATCCGTTTGTCAGCAAGAATATCACTGAGTTCTGGCAGAGATGGCACATCTCGCTCGGTACATTCTTCCGTGACTACCTGCTGTATGTTCCTATCTTCGGTAAGAGAAGAAAATACCTCAACCTCTTTCTCGTATGGTTCTGCACAGGCTTCTGGCACGGCGCAAACTGGAACTATATAATCTGGGGTCTTTACTTCGGACTGTTCATTCTGATAGAACGTACCATAGGCAACAAGAACATGAGAAAGATGCCTAAGGCTGTTGCACATATTTACAATACGATAGTAGTTGTTGTCGGCTTCGGCATATTCTACTTTACCGATTTAGGCAAGCTCGGCACATTCCTCGGAAACCTTGTCGGACTTAACGGCAACTCGTTCACAGACAAGATTTCGATGCAGAATATGACAGCTAACGCTTGGCTTTTCATCGTCAGCGTAGTGCTGTGTATGCCTGTTATCCCCGCACTCAAGAAAAAATTAGAAAGCAAAAATCTTTACCTTGCAACCTCTGTAGGTCAGACGGTGCTTAATGTTGCGGTGTTTGCACTGAGCAGCATCCTGCTTGTAAACGCCACCAACAACCCGTTTATCTACTGGCAGTTCTGAGAAAGGAGTGAGTAACATTGTCAGACCATATTGATGATAAGGAGCTTGAGGAGCTTAACGAGATATACCGTCGGAAGATGGAATCCCAGAAAAGCCACGAGCCTAAGAAAGCAAAACACGAAAAGCCTGTCAGAGCCGCAAAAAGCGAAGATACTCATTCCGTAAAAGCCACGAAAGGCAAAAAAAACTCAGAAAGCACAAAGCAAATCAGAGTAAAGCCCGAAAAGCAGGACAAGGAAGATAAGGTACAGCCAGAAAGCAGTTCCGATTCCGAGCGTAAAAAGAAGCTTGCAGTCAGAATAAACATCGGCGTATGCACCGCATTCTTTGCAGCTGTGGCAATCGGTCTGCTTGTACTCCCCCGCCCTACCATATCCGAAGCCGAAAAGCGTAACCTTGCCACCTTCCCTGAGTTTACATGGGACGCTTACTGGAGCGGCAAATACACAGAGGATATAAGCTATTTCTTCAATGATACCGTACCGTTCAGAGATACCTTCAAGTCTATCGGCGCAGGCTTCCGCTCGCTTTTCGGATTCTCGCTGAACGGCGCTGAGATTAAAGGCAATGTCACACAGGTAAACAGCGGTTCATCTCAGACCGAGGTTACAACTGCGTCAACAAAGCCTATCGTTATCGTTACCCCTGCACCGTCGGACACTTCAAGTGACGCCCCCTCAAGTGCCCCCGAAACCGAAAGCAAGAATGATTCTTCTTCAGGAAATCAGCAAAGCGAAACCGGTTCAAAGTCCGATGAAAGCAGTAATTCGCCTAAGCCCGAAAACACATATACAGAGCCATCCGACCCGGATGCACAGGTGCTTTTCGAAGAAGGCTCACAGCTTGTTTATCAAAGCGGCGACACCATATACGGCGCACAGATTTACAGTGGCAAACGTGAAAATGCGGAGGACTATGCCAACACGGTAAATTCGCTTGCAAAAGCACTTCCCGGTGCAAACGTCTACAGCCTGCTCGCTTTGACGCAGAATACATTCATAACCCCCTCTCAGCTTCAGAAGGCTCAGTATACCGAGCTTAGCGACTCCGTATATATTTCAAATATGCTGAGCAAGGATGTCAAGGTCATAGATGCTATGGATGCTCTTTTGCCTCACCAGAAGGAGAATATTTTCTTCCTGCGTGACTGCCACTGGCAGCAGCTTGGCGCATATTATGTCGCTCAGAGCTTTGCCAAAGCCGCAGATGTAAAATTCGCAAAGCTGTCCGATTACGATAAATACGAGAAGGATTGCTTAGGCTCCGTATATGCCGCAACAAATTATGACGGCCTTATGTATGAGGGCGAAACATTCACTTATTATGTACCCAAGAACGACTATACCACCGAGTATTACAATGCAGATTATGAGTATCAGTTCGAATATCCGCTGATGCCCGCCTCAGACTACAGCGCAAGCTCGTTCTACAGTCTTTATATGGTTGCCGACAGCTATATAAAGCATATCACCACCGATGTAAAGAATGACAGAGTTCTTGTTGTGCTTAAAGACGATTACCCCAGCGCAATGATACCCTGCCTCACGTCATCGTTCAGTGAAATATATGTCATAGATGTGCGCTATTGCAACTTCAACGTTGCTTCCTTCTGCGTTGAACACGGTGTGACCGATGTTCTTGTCGGTATGACGCCTGAAAACGCACTCGGAGAAATAGGCGATACGCTGTCATATCTGCTGAATATCTGATTTATAAATCAGCCTGTAGATAAATCTATACAATTTTAAAATGGGGTTTGGGGCGAAGCCCCAAGCGGGGTGATGGCGGCAGCCCCACACTCAGCCCCTTTCCGAGGGAAAGGGGTTTGGGGATAGGGATTGAAAACTTAATCTATTTTATTAAAAGCGTACTTTTTCTACAAGCTGATATAAATATGCCTTTGCGTAACGCAGGAACAATCTGCGGCAAGGGCGTATTTGTTTATATCGGCAAACGGCAGGCGGTTTATATTCGGTTAAATGAAGAAAACTATAATATAAGTAATTAACACCGGTTAAAGAAACGGAGGAAATAATATGTTTCATATAATGGTTGCGGAAGACGATACAAACACAAGAAAACTGATGTGCACAGTGCTTAAGCAGAACGGCTACGAGCCGGTACCTGCCGTTGACGGCATAGACGCACTTGACATACTCGACAGACAGCACGTTGATCTTATCCTGCTTGACGTAATGATGCCCCGTATGGACGGCTACGAATTTGTTAAAACGCTTCGTGAGGGCGGTTGCAACACCCCTGTTCTTATGGTGACCGCAAGAGAAACCTCAGCAGATAAAATTGCGGGATTCCGTGCAGGAACGGACGATTATATGGTAAAGCCCGTTGATGACGAGGAAATGCTCCTTCGCATATCCGCACTCCTGCGCCGCAGTAACATTGCCAACGAGCATAAGCTCCACGCAGGCAATACCGTGCTTGACTACGATGCGCTTACAGTTACCTGCGGCGGTGTCACCCACGAGCTTCCCAACAAGGAATTTATGCTGCTGTTCAAATTGCTCAGCTATCAGAACAAAATATTCACACGCCGTCAACTTATGGACGAGCTGTGGGATATGGAAACAGAAACCGATGAAAGAACGATCGACGTACATATTAACCGCTTGCGTGAGCGTTTCCGTGACAACGAGGATTTCGAGATAGTAACTGTCAGAGGGCTTGGCTACAAGGCTGTGCTGAAACAGCATTGACTTAAAACGGAGGAATAAAATGCACAAGAGAATAAGCGATGAAGAAAAGCGTTTACGCTCGATAAACGCTTATGTTGTGTTGTTCGTATTTTTCATAATGGTATCCGCAGGCATTATCTGCGTGATGATCTATAATATCCTCAATGCTTTCGGTCTGATGAAGCATATTGAGGTAGTACCTATGCTTATGCCCCTGATAATGCTCTGCTCGTGCGTAATTATCGGCAGTATACTTTCTGCTATGCTGTCAGGCATACTTCTCCGTCCGCTAAACGATCTCAAGGAGGGTCTGCTCAGGGTTTCAAAAGGCGATTTTTCGGTAAGACTTGAGGAAAACGGAAACAGCGAGCTTTCGCATATACAGGAGAATTTCAACATAATGGTAAAGGAGCTTGGCAATACCGAGCTTTTCAGAAACGACTTCATAAACGACTTCTCACATGAATTCAAAACTCCCATGGTTTCCGTATACGGCTTTGCAAAACAGCTTAAAAAAGGCGGTCTTACAAAGGAGCAGGAGGATGAGTATATCGACATAATCATAAACGAATCGCAACGGCTCATAAATATGTCGAGCAATATCCTTATGCTGAACAAGCTGGAAAACCAGGAGATAATCACCGATAAGAAGGAATTCTCTCTTGACGAGGAGCTTCGCAGATGCGTTCTGCAGTTACAGAGCCAGTGGGGCGCAAAGAATCAGGAGGTAATCCCCGAGCTTTGCGAGCTTAACTATTACGGCAACAGCGAAATGCTGAAGCAAGTATGGCTGAACGTCATAGGCAACGCTATAAAATACACTCAGGACGGCGGTACTATCGAGATACGCCTTGACATAAACCCGAAGAACAGCAATGAAATCCGTGTGCGTGTCACCGATAACGGCATAGGAATGGACAAAGCCACCGCAGAACGTATTTTCGAGAAATTCTATCAGGGCGACAGCTCACACGCAACAGGCGGCAACGGGCTGGGTCTTGCGATGGTAAAGCGTATCGTTGAGCTGTGCGGAGGAAGGATTCGTGTTAAAAGCGAGCTTAACAAGGGAACACAGTTCACCGTCTATCTCCCTGTTGAAAACAAAGAAAACGAAAAAGAAGATAAGAAAAAGAAAAGTTTAAATACCGTTAACACAGCAGGCTTAAAATAAGCCGAAATATTGTTTGATACAGAATATAAAATACAGTCTGTCGTTAAACCTCTTGTTTATCGAAAATGGGGTCGCAGGGGCATAGCCCCCGACAGGGACTAGGGGCGGTAGCCCCAGTAATATAGCCCCTTCCCACGGGGAAGGGGTTTGGGGTTAGGGATTGAGAACAAGCACTTTTTTGGAAAAACAGACTTTTTCTACAGTCTGATAAAATAATCTTATACCCATTATTTAAAACTTTACGAAAAGGACAAAACGATGCTACAACTGAAAAACATAACAAAGGATTATAAAATCGGAAACGAAAAGGTCCACGCGCTGAGAGGCGTCAGCATTGACTTCCGTGAAAGCGAGTTCGTGTCTGTACTCGGTCAGTCGGGATGCGGCAAGACCACGCTTTTAAACATTATAGGCGGTCTTGACAGATACACCGACGGCGACCTTATCATCGGCGGAAAATCCACAAAGGAATTCAAAAGCGTAGATTGGGATACATACCGCAATCACTCAATCGGATTCGTATTCCAGAGCTATAATCTGATACCGCACCAGACGGTGCTTTCAAATGTCGAGCTTGCACTGACCTTGTCGGGCGTGTCAAAATCCGAAAGAAGACAAAGAGCAAAGGAAGCGCTTGTTAAGGTCGGACTTGGCGACCAGCTGAAAAAGAAGCCCAATCAGATGTCGGGCGGTCAGATGCAGAGAGTTGCCATCGCAAGAGCGCTTGTAAACGACCCCGATATACTTCTTGCCGATGAGCCGACAGGTGCGCTTGACAGCGAAACCAGCGTTCAGATAATGGAGCTTTTAAAGGAAATATCCAAAGATAAGCTGATAATTATGGTAACGCATAACCCTGAGCTTGCCGAAAAATATTCAAACAGAATAATAAGACTTCTTGACGGTAAGGTAGTCGATGACACAAACCCTTATGACCGTAACATTGTCGAGCCTATCGAGAATAAAAAAGGCAAGGAAAAGAAGGTGAAGAAGCCGTCAATGTCCTACCTTACCGCTCTGTCGCTCAGCCTTAATAATCTTATGACCAAAAAAGGCAGAACATTTATGACCTCTTTTGCGGGAAGCATAGGTATTATAGGCATAGCGCTTATCCTGTCAATATCGAGCGGCGCACAGCTTTATATAAAATCGGTCGAGGAGGAAACGCTCGCAAGCTACCCCATATCCATTTCACGCAATTCTATGGATATGACCTCTATGATGACGTCAATGATGAAGGAAAACAAGAGCGACGGCACCGATGACGGCAAGATACATTCAAACAATATAATGGGCAATATGGTAAATTCCATGCTCACCCAGCTTAAATCCAATGATTTAAAGAGCTTTAAATCCTATCTTGAAAATGACGGAAAAGAAATAAACGATTATGTCAGCGATATAAAGTACGGCTATTCCACACCGCTCAATATTTTCAGGAACGATAAGGATAAAGGCATAATTCAGGTAAACCCCGCTACCCTGTTTGAAGATATGGGTATGACTAACGCAATGTACGACTCACAGCTTATGAGCAACGTTGTAAGCACAAGCTATGACACCTGGACAGAGCTTCTTGACAATGATAAGCTGTTAAACGAGCAGTACAAGGTGCTTGCAGGAAGAATGCCTAGTGCTTACAATGAAGTTGTCGTAATGGTAAACAAGGATAACGAGATTTCCGACTACAGCCTTTACTGTATGGGACTTATGGACAGCGACGAGCTTATCAATGCAGTAAAAAGCGCTATGAGCAACAATAACGAAAAGGTCGACTTCACAAGCAAATTACAGACCTACACCTACGATGAGCTTCTCGGACTTGAATTCAGACTTGTGACGAACCCCGAATTCTACGAAAAGGAAAGCGGTATCTGGACAGACAAGAGCGATGACAAGATTTATATGACAAAGGTTGTCGAGGATGCCGAGCCTATAAAGGTTGTCGGTATTATAAAGCCCGAAGAGAACAGCATTATGTCGTCAAGCTCTTCATCCGCAATAGGCTACACCCACGCTCTTACAGAGTATCTTGTAAACAAGGTAAATGACAGCGAGGTTGTAAAGGAGCAGAAAAATTCTCCCGACACTGATATTTTCACCGGCAAGGAATTTGCAAAGGACGAGGATAAAAAGGCTGTCACAATGGATGATATAAAGGCATATATCGCAACACTGCCCGAGGAAAAGCAGGCAGAAATTATGTCACAGCTTCAGCAGGCACAGCAGATGGGCATGACCGAACAGCAGATAGCCGACGCTTTCGCTAAGCAGATGAGCACCGAATCCGAAGCTACTTATGACGGTAATATGACGCTTCTCGGCGTCGCCTCTCTTGACGAGCCGAGTATGATAAGCATCTATCCGAAGGACTTTGACGCAAAGGAAAAAATCGAAGAAATAATCAGCACTTATAACGATAAAGTCAAAGCCGACGGCAACGAAAACCTCAAGATTGAGTATACGGATATTGTCGGACTGATGATGACCTCGGTATCAACGATAATCGACGCAATAAGCGTTATCCTTATCGCCTTTGTAGCAATCTCGCTTGTCGTATCATCTATAATGATAGGCATCATCACCTACATTTCCGTGCTTGAGCGTACAAAGGAGATCGGCATACTTCGTGCTATGGGCGCAAGCAAGAGAGATATTTCCCGTGTGTTCAACGCAGAAACGCTTATTGTCGGCTTTGCCGCAGGCGCTATCGGTATCGGAGTAACTCTGCTTCTGCTTATCCCCGCAAACGCTATAGTTTACAACCTCACAGGCATTTTAGGTATGTGCGTACTGCCGTGGCAGGGCGCAGTAATACTGGTAATTATCAGTATGCTCCTTACACTTATAGCAGGACTTATCCCCTCACACTATGCGGCTAAGAAAGATCCCGTCCTCGCACTGAGAAGCGAATAAGACGGCTTAAACCGATATGTAAAACACAAAAATCCACTTCCTTCGGGCAGTGGATTTTTTCGTCAGTAAACCGCTTATAAATATTAAAAATGGGGTCGCAGGGGCGAAGCCCCCGACAGGGTCTAGGGGCGGTAGCCCCAGTAATATAGCACCTTTCCGGGGAAAGGGGTTTGGGGTTTCGGCAAGGATGTCGAGATAGAACGCCCAAAGGCTTTGCAAGGACGCAAAGCCCACAAAGCGTTCTTATAGGGATAGAGAATTTGCTCTATTTTTATAAATACAGACTTTTTCTACAAACTGAATCCACTGCTTTCGGGCAGTGGATTTTTTCGTCAGTAAACCGCTTGTATCATCAATTCATTATCATACACAAAAATTGCTCCCGTCATAAAGACGAGAGCAATCATATTAACTTAATTATCAGTTACCTCTGTTGTTCAGAAGTGCCGAAAGCTCCGTGAAAGGATCGTCATCACCGGACTCCCCTGCATTTGCAGGTGTTTCGGGGAAAATAAGGGATTCCGTGAAAGAGTTATCCGCCGATTTTTCCGAGCCTGTATCCTCTGTGGGAGTAGAAGCGAGAACTGTCTTTGCCACAGCCTCATCAGATGTAATCATAGAATGACCCTCGCTGTCCTTAAAGCAGGTAGCGATAACGGTAATAACCATCTCATCCTTAAGATCGCTGTCAAAGTCAACACCGTGTATAACCTGTACATCCTTTGAAGCCGACTGTGTAAGTAACTGCATTACCTTTTCAGCGTCATCAAGAGGCGTATCCTCAGACATAGTAAGATTAACAAGCAGCTTTCCTGCATTCTTGATGGATGTTTCAAGCAGCGGACTGTTAACGACCTCAGCTACAGCCTCCTCAGCTCTCGTATCACCTGAGCCGTGACCTATAGCCATATGTGCGTCGCCTGCACCCTCAAGAGTAGATCTTACGTCCTCAAAGTCTATGTTGATAAAGCCGTCGTGTGTGATAAGATCCGAAATACCCTTTACAGCCTGATAAAGCACATTATCCACCATTGCATAAGCCGCCTTGATAGAAATGTTCTTTTCCTTAATGGAAAGCAGCTTCTGATTAGGCACGATTATAAGTGCGTCAACGTACTTTCTCAGCTCCGCAATGCCCTGGAGAGCAAGATTCATCTTGTACTCTCTTTCAAATTCAAAGGGCTTTGTAACTACGCCGACAGTAAGTATACCTTTCTTCTTTGCAATTTCCGCAATAACGGGAGCCGCACCTGTGCCTGTACCGCCGCCCATACCTGCGGCAACAAATACAAGAGATGCACCGTTCAGTGCTTCCTCAATATCATCGCTGTTTTCCTTTGCAGATTCAGCCGCAACGGGAGGTTTTCCGCCTGCACCACGACCCTTGGTGGTCTTTCTGCCTATCTGCACACGCTCCATAGCACTGCCGTCCTTAGCCTTAAGTGCCGCTACATCCGTGTTTACTATGATAAAGTCAACGCCTTCGACGTTGTTTCTGACCATGTTCTCTACTGCGTTTCCGCCGCCGCCGCCAACGCCTACAACTTTTATCTTGACGTCACGCTCAAACTCTTCTTCATCGAATTCAAAGCTCATTTTTGCATTCCTCCGTTTTATTTACAGATAAAACTGTCTACTTTAATATTTTAACAGATTCGTATTGTAATTGCAAGCGTTTTGTTAAAAAATATCATCATAATTTGAATAACGCTTTAAAATTACCACAATATCTTGCGTTTTTAACTCTTATTCGGCAGGTTCTTCGGGATCTGTAGTATCTCCCGGAACAGGTTCGGGTTCGGATGATGTTTCGCCGCCGCTGTTTGTGTTGCCTCCGCTCGTATCATCCTTGCTCGTATCGTCCTTACTGCTTGTGTCTTCATAATCGGGTCTGAATGTGACCTTCATATTATATGCGTTTTCGCTCAGCTGCGAAAGAATAAGAGTTCCCTTTTCACCGTCAAACTCACCCTTTTCGATAAGATTCTTCGCCACCGTCAGTTTAAGTGCGGCGTCTGTGACATCGCCAAGCTCAAGCGTCAGCTTGTTGTCATAAGTGAGTTTGATGCTGTATATACTTGTAATATCTATCGTTGTGATGTGTTCGCTTATTCCTACATCCTTGCAAAGCCCGATAAGCATAAATACATTTTCGTATTTCTGCTGTGCCTCATATTCGTCCTCATCGTCGATTCCGTCATACGTCTTGACCGCCCTTAACAGCTTACTCAGCATATTTCTGCTGCCCTCATCTGTTACCGACAGGAAATCTCCCGATGAAGCATATTCGGGATCGAAGCCCGTCACCACAACGCATTTCTTATCGGGTGTTTTAAGATTAGCGTTCATTATTCTGCCGTTCTCGCTTACAAGATAATAAACATTGTTTTTCTTCACATTCGCTATTGCGGTTGCAGGATTCAGATTAATTTCAAGCGCACAGGTGAATATATTACGTCTGACCTCGACCTTATCTACATAAGGGAGCTTGTCGATAAGCCGCTGTCTTACCGCACCCACATCCATAAGTATCAGATTATCTCCAGTGTTTACCCCTGCGGCATCTATTATCTGCTGTTCGGTATACACCGTGTCGCCTGTTATCCTGTACTTTGACAGATTGAACAGTACGGTTGTCGAAAGCACCGCCAGTATTACTGCCGCCAGAATACCGAATATCACATAATATACTATGTACGCCGAAAGGCGCTTCCTGCGTTTCTTTTCTTTCCTGTCCGACTTTGAACGGGGCTTGTTGCGCAGTACCCTGTTTTGTATATCCACAGGCTTCACTACAGGAATATCGGTGCGTGTATTCTCGCTTAAAAAGCTCGGCATCGGGCTGTCTCGCCTATCAGGACTGGCTGTTTTGTTATCCGTCCGCTCCTGCCTGTTATAAGCCGCAGGCTGTTTTCTTGTATCCTTTTTCTTTTTCGCCTGCTTTACCGCTTTTTTGTCCGCTTTTTTCTTATCGCTCTTTTTTTCTGCTTTGCTGTTATTGTTTTCGGGTACGGGTGCGGGTATCGGCTGTCTTATGTCAGGCTTGCGGTTCTTTGCCGAAGGGGGCATTTCTGTCCACATACCGCTTTTATCTCTTTTAATTGTGTCAGCCATTTTCGCACCTCCTTCTTTTAAATTCTTCTGATGTCTGCTCCCACGCTGTAAAGCGATTTCTCTATTGCTTCATATCCTCTGTCGATATGCGATATACCGCCTATTGTCGATGTTCCTTCCGCACACAGAGCCGCAATGACCAGTGCCGCCCCTCCTCTGAGATCGGGAGAAACCAGTTCCGCCGCAGAAAGACGGCGTACTCCCTGCACCACAGCAACTCTGCCCTCCGTCTTGATTTTAGCCCCCATACGAAGAAGCTCGCTCACATGACGATAGCGGTTATCGAATATATTTTCCACAAACACCGCAGTTCCGTCCGCCACAGTGCATACAGCCATAAGCGGCGCCTGTGCGTCTGTCGGAAAATACGGATACGGCATCGTCCTTATAGTATGCGGAGCCTTCAGCCTTTCCGGCGCTTTGATATAAATGCTGTCCTTGCCGAATGAATATACTCTGCATCCCATTTCCTTAAAAACCGGTACGACAGCCCCGATATGCCCAATATCCGCACTGCTCAAGATAAGCTCACCGCCTGTTACAGCCGCACAGCACATATAAGTCACCGCCGCTATCCTGTCAGGCATTACACTATGCTCCGCTCCGCAGAGTTTTTCCTTGCCTCTGATAACTATCCTGTCAGTGCCTGCACCGCTTATTTGCGCTCCGCAAGCCGTCAGAAATCCAGCAAGGTCGGTTATCTCAGGCTCTTTCGCCGCACCGTCCACCACAGTAACGCCATTTGCGGTCACCGCCGCAAGCATAATATTCTCTGTAGCGCCAACCGATGGGAACGAAAGCGATATTTCCGTGCCATTAAGCCCTTTAGGTGCCGAGCAGTCAAGAAAACCGTGCGTTTCCTCAATCACCGCACCCATACTGCGAAGTGCCGACAGGTGCAGGTCTATCGGTCTCGGTCCCAGTTCGCACCCTCCGGGATATGACATTCTGCAATGTCCCGTCCTGCCAAGAACCGAACCGAGAAAAACTATCGAAGAACGCATTTCACGCATCAGCCTTACCGGTATCTCACAGTTGCCTATCGCACAAGCGTCCGATATAACGGTACTGCCGCTGCGCCTGCATTTTACACCTATATGCGAAAGTATACGCAGTGCCGCATCAACATCGGTAAGTCTGGGACAGTTATGTATTACACTTTCCCCGTCTTTTATCAGCACCGTTGCCGCAAGTATCGGCAGTGCCGCATTCTTTGCACCGTGGAGCGAAAGTTCGCCCTCGATTTTGCGGCCGCCGTTTATTATCAGCTTCTGTTTATCCAAATTATCACCCTCTCATAGCTTTTCTTCATATTATGCTACTGAGGATAATAAGGTGAAATCTTTACTTTATTCCCATAAGCTCCGTTATCTCACGGAGTATTTTGCCTGCCGCATCACGCTTCGACAGCTTTGCGGCATTTTCGCTCATCAGCCTGAGAAGCTCGGGGTCGTCCGCAAGCCTGTTCACAGTGTCGATAAGCACACTTCCTGTAAGTTCCTTGTCGTCAATTATCCTGCCTGCGTTTGCATTCTGCAGTGTAAGCGCATTGTAATACTGGTGATTTTCAGCCGCATACGGATACGGTATAAGCACCGATGCCCTGCCTATCGCCGTTATTTCCGTCAGCGTCATCGCTCCGGCTCTTGTTATTATAAGGTCGCTTGCGCACATACAGGTATACATATTGTCAATATATTCCTTTATAATAAAGTGAGGATTTCCTGCGTCCACCCCGTTATCCGCAAGGCTTTGCATAAACGTATCCCTGCCGTGCTTTCCGTAGCCGTGTATGTGATTTATATTACCCTTTTTCTGCTCATAAGCAAGCAGCTGTACAACCGCCTCATTGAGCCGTGAAGCGCCCTGGCTTCCTCCTGCGGAAAGTATAGTCAGACAATCGGGTAGACCGAGCCTTTTCCTTGCCACAGACTTTTCCTCTATCGGAATATTGTTTCTCAGCGGATTTCCCGTTACCACGCATTTCTTGCATTCGCCAAGATGCTTTTTTGCGTCTTCCGTACCGAGCATCACAAGGTCAGCCTTCGGCGCAAGCATCTTTACCGATACACCCGGAAGAGAGTTACTTTCATGAAGTGCGGTTTTTATTCCGCATTTTATCGCCGTTTTCAGCACAGTTCCTGTCACATATCCGCCCGTTCCGATAACAAGGTCGGGCGAAAAATCGTCAAATATCTTTTTAATACGCTTTCCTGCGCTGAGATAATAATGCACAGCTTGAATATTCAGCTTTATATTATGCGGTGTCAGCTTACGCTGGATACCTGCCATTTTTACCGATGCAAAATCATATCCCGCCTTTTTCACAAGCTTTGCTTCAAGCCCGTCGGGAGATCCGATAAACAGTATATTTGTATCGGGAAATACTTCCTTCAGCTTATCCGCTATGGCAAGCGCCGGGTTTATATGTCCGCCCGTACCGCCTGCGGCAAATGCAACATTCATATTCTTTTCCTTTCACAAGCAGTAAATCAGGTGTTTGCGTCTTTGGATATACTGAGCAGTATTCCTACCTCAGCCAGCTGTGTCAGTAATGCGCTTCTGCCGTAGCTGAAGAACGGGAGAGAAATACCGGTGTTCGGTATCGCATTGCAGGCAACCGCTATATTAAGGATAGCCTGCAGGCCTATCTGCAAAGTAATTCCGAATGCCACCAGTGAGCCGAACTTATCCTTTGCCCTTGCCGCAATGAAAAATCCTCTCACCTCAAAAAGCACAAACAGAAGAATTACCGTCATACCGCCGAAGAATCCAAGCTCCTCGCATATTATCGAGAAAACAAAGTCGTTCTGGCTTTCGGGCAGGTAGTAATATTTCTGCCTTGAGTTACCGAGTCCCAGTCCGAACAGGTTGCCCGAACCTATAGTTATAAGCGACTGCGAGGTCTGATAAGTCGATTTTCCCATATCCGAGAAAGGATCAAGCCAGCCCTGCACTCTTTCCGTTATATAGTCCCACTGTACAACATAGTACATTATAAGCACTCCGACTACGGCAAGCACGGCAAGCAGGAACAGACCCTTTGCGTTGCACTCACCGACTATCATCATTGCGTATATCAGCACACAGAAGATTATCATAGCGGAAACGTGTCTTTGCTCATAACAAAGCACACATATAATACCCATAAGGCAAAGATACAGCAGACAGCCAAGTATTCTTTCCTTCCTGCGTTCGTAATTTCTCTGAAGGAGATATGCAACAAGCAGGATGGATGCGATTTTCAAAAGTTCCGACGGCTGTATCTGCACGCCTGCTATAGTTATCCATCTCTTTGCGTCCGCAACAGCGTCACCCTTGAAGATAACCAGTATCATAAGTATAACGCTGAATCCGAAAAACGCCATTGCAGGATTAAGACCGTTGCCGTTGTCAAAATCCTTCTTTTTGCCGATCATTTTGAACGGCCTTGCCCACATACGATAATCTATGCGTGACAGGATTATCATCACAACAAATCCGACCACCGCCGCAACAAGCTGTTTTTGTGCGTAGGCAAAGCTGTTGCCTTCTTCCTGTAAAGCGTAAGCGTAGCTTGCGGAGGACATCATAATGATACCCATAACAAGCAGTATTATCACTACAGTGAACAGCGGCATATCAAATCTTCCACGCTTTGCGTTGGGAACATATTCCATCACCGGTGCGGCAGGAATATTTTTCCACCACTTTTTGAATCTTCCGCTTTTGTGCTTCTTTTCTTTTCTGATTCTCTTTTCCGGGGCAGGCTCAGCCTTTTGCTCCGGTATTGTTTCCCTTATGGGCGGAGTAAGCTGTATTCTTTCCGCTCTGCGTCTTTTTGAGGGATCATTCTTTTTACTTCCGTTATTATTTGCGTTGCTGTTATGTGTATCGTCACGCAGCTTGTCAATGTGTCGCTTTCCGTCTGTGTCACGGATATTCTGCTCATACATTGCTTTTCGCTGCTCATAGCTAAGACCTTTTTTATCCGACACGGACAATCCCCCTTTCGATATATTTTAATCAGTTGCCGAAATACTGCAGTAACACTCCGACTACGCAGGCAAACAGTTCGATAGCCGAGAACACCATTACGATCTTGCCCTCTTTCCAGCCGCTCATTTCAAAGCTGTGATGTATAGGTGTCATCTTGAAAAGGCGCTTGCCCTTTGTCAGCTTATAGTAAGTCATCTGTATCATAACCGAAAGTGCTTCCCAGATATATATTGCACAGCAGATGACCATTACGAATTCCGTTCCCGTGCCTATTCCGACAGCGGTAACTATACCGCCTAAGAACATTGAGCCTGTGTCGCCCATCATTACCTTTGCAGGGTGAAGATTCCACACCATAAAACCAAGACAGCCGGCACCTGCCGCCGCCGCAACAAGTCCCATCTCACCCATACCTACAAGTGAGCAGATAAGCACATACGCACCGCAGTAAACAAGCGTTACCGATGAGCAAAGCCCGTCAATTCCGTCTGTAAGATTGACCGCATTTACAAGATACAGTATGCCGAGTCCCATTACTATATAGTAGAAGATTCCGAAATCCACCTGTCCTAAAAACGGGAAATTGATAACAGTAGAGGTATCTCCTGCGATAACGTGAGAGGTAAAGAATGCGGCGATGATAAGCACCTGCATTATTATCTTCTGCATGGGCTTCAGACCCTCGTTCTGCTTCTTCTTTACCTTTATAAGATCGTCCACAAATCCGACAAAGCCGAACATAAGAGCCATCACAACAGCCGATATAGCCTTTGCGAGCTTCTGTGAGCCTACATCGTCCATATTTATCGCACCGCTTGCCCACATTATCGCAACGCCTGCCGCAAACGAGATAACAACGCCTGCGATGAACATAACACCGCCCATTGTAGGCGTGCCGTTTTTCGACTTATGCCAGGCAGGACCTATATCAAGTATCGTCTGACCGAATTTCAGCTTTCTCAGTGCAGGTATTGCCACAAATCCGAGCAGTGCGGTAATTCCGAAGCAAAGCACTGCGGTTATAACGGTAGCGGGAATATTCATAAATCAGTTTTCCTTCCTTATCATTATATCTTTAACTATTTCCTTCTCGGAAAACGGCAGATACTCGTCACCGATTATCTGATAGGTTTCGTGACCCTTGCCGCAAAGGATTATAACATCGTCCTTACGGGCGGTATCAAGCGCATAGGCTATAGCCTCACGTCTGTCTGTGATACATCTGCACGGCTTTTTACCGCTTATGCCCGTCATTACCTCCCTGATTATTTCATCGGGATTCTCGTGAGCCGGATTATCGGAGGTGATAACGAGAATATCTGCGTTATCCTCAGCCGCCTTTGCCATCATCGGACGCTTTTCCTTGTCCCTGTCGCCTGCCGCACCGAACACGCATATAAGTCTGCCCTTCGTCAAAGGTTTAAGCGTTGACAGCACCTTTATAAGTGCATCATCGGTATGAGCATAGTCTGTTATTACGGTAAAATCGCCTCTGTAGACAACGTTCATTCTGCCGTCAACACCGTCAAGATCCGAAAGTGCCTTTGCACATTCCGTCATATCAAATCCGAGAGCCGTCACCATCGCTATGGCACACAGCGAGTTCTGAACGTTATACAGCCCCGTCATATTCATATCAACACGGCAAGCGGTTTTCTCACGCTCGTTTACAAGCATATACGAGCATCCCGTTGCATTCATCCTGATAAATTCCGCATGATAATCGGCATTGCCTTCGGCACTGTAGGTTACGGCAATATCGGAAAACTCCTGCGCAAGCCTTTTGCCGTATTCGTCGTCTATATTTATGACAGCGGTTTTGCACATTGTGAAAACACGCCGTTTTGCCTGAAAATAATTTTCCATCGTACCGTGATAATCAAGGTGATCACGGGTAAGATTCGTAAATCCTGCGACCGCTATCCTTTCATCGCCTATACGGTACTGGTCAAGAGCCTGCGAGCTTGCCTCCATAACGCAGTAATCTGCGCCGTTGCTCACCATTTCTCCAAGCCACGAATACAGAACAGTCGCTCTCGGTACGGTAGGAGTGCCGTGCTGTGACGGCTTAAGCTCGCCCGAACAGGTATCGTTTCCCGCCGTGCCTACACATCCGCACTTCTTACCGAGCGTGGTAAGAATATGCTTTACAAAATGCGCCGTAGTGGTCTTGCCGTTCGTTCCCGTGACCGCAAGCAGTCCGAGCTTCTCCGAAGGCTTACCGTAAAAGCTGTTCAGCAGCCTTGCAAGGCACAGCCTCGTGTTATCTGTAACAAGCTGTTTTCCGCACTTTATATCGTGGTCGGTGACTATCATAACAGCACCCTTTGAAAGCATTTCAGCCGCAGCGCTGTGACCGTCAAACCTTGCGCCCTTTACACAGACAAATATACTGCCCTGCTTTACCTCTGCGGTGTTATCGGTAACACCCGTTACAACCGCATTTTGGGTCCCTGCCTTTTCGGCTTCGGGACAAATTTCATACAGCCTGATAATACCCACTCCTGTCAGAAAGATCAAATAGCCGAAAGCATCAGCCCGTTTCGTTGTTTACAAGGAAATTGACCTCTATAACAGATCCTCTGTATACCACCAGTCCGGAATTAACGCTCTGGCTTACCGCCTTTGCTTCGCTTCCCGTTGCCGCACCGGTAATACTTATGTTGAGTCCTGCCTCGCTCAGTGCCTTGTTTGCTTCTTCGACCGTCATTCCTATTACATACGGCACCGTAGACATTCTGTAATCCGATAACGGAATATCTCCCATATACAGCATTACCGTGCTTCCGCTCGGCATAACCGTACCTGCCGACGGCACCTGACCTGTTACCTCTGTACCGTCCGTACTGCCTATGTACTCTGCTTTAAGTCCTGCGGCTGTAAGCTGTGCCTCCGCTCTTATACTGTTATATCCTCCGACCCACGGAACGGTAACATCCTGCTGTGCAAGTTCGTCAGCCGTATACTGAGGATATATTCCCATATATTCAAGGCCTTCCTTGAACACAGCCGATACTACGGGCGCCGCAATAGCACTGCCGTAGATATATCCCGATGTAGGCTCGTCGCATACGACAAGCATAACATATTCGGGGTCGTCTATCGGCACTATGGCGCAGAATGTCGCAACATATCTCAGTTCCGGTGTCTTTCCGCTGTTGTAATCGTCTATCTTCTCTGAAGTACCGCTCTTGCCGCCTATGCGATAGCCGCTCATATATGCGTTACCGCCGCCGTTTGCGGTTACAACGTCCTCAAGTATCTTACGCATCGTTGCGCTTGTTTCTTCACTTATTACCTGACGTCTTACCACCGTCTGCGCAGACTTCACGACATTTCCGTCACTGTCTATTATTTTATCCACAACATAGGGTGTGACAAGCTTACCGCCGTTTACGACAGCAGCCGCCGCTGTAACCATCTGTATGGGCGTAACCTTTGTCGTCTGACCGAATGCCGAGCTGGAAAGCTCAACTATCCCCATATCCGACTCTTTCACATACAGCGAATCTGCCTCGCCCGGCAGATCTATTCCCGTCTTTTCGGTAAAGCCGAATGCCTCGAAATATTTGCTGAACTTCTCCACTCCGAGAAGCTGACCTATCTTTATAAATGCAGGGTTACACGAGCGAATCATCGCTTCTGTAAGATTTGATACACCGTGACCGCCTATGTTCCAGCATCTTATCTTCGTTCCCGCAACATCTGCAATGCCCGAGCATTCGAATGTGCTGTCAAGCGATACAACTTCCTCCTCAAGTGCCGAAGCGCAGGTGAACATCTTGAATACCGAACCGGGAATATACAGTTCGCTTACTGCCTTGTTCTGCCACTGCTTTCCCCATATCTCCTGCTTTTTAGCAAGTATTTCCTCTTCGGTCTTCTTGTCCGCCGACATCTTGGCAAGCGTCAGCCTGTCGCTTTCAAAGTAAACATATGACGGATCGTTCGGATCGAATCCGGGCGATGTCGCCATTGCCACAATAGCGCCCGTTTTCGCATTCATAATAATTCCTGTACTGCGGTTCGCCAGCTTATGCTGTGACACCGTTATCTCAAGATTCTTTTCAAGATAATACTGAAGCGTTTCATCAATAGTCAGCACAAGGCTGTTGCCGTCCTTTGCCGAATAGCGTGCGGAATAGTCATAGGGCATTGCGTTTCCGTGAGCGTCTGTCGTTGTGATAACCCTGCCGTCCGTACCCTTAAGATACGAATTGTAGTATGCCTCAATGCCGTAGCCCTCTTCATTCTCGTTTACAAATCCCAGAACGCTTGCCGCAAGAGTTCCGTTAGGATAGCTCCTCTCACTGTTTTCAACAGTGTAAACGGAATAGCGGTTAAGGTTGTTCTTCAGTACGAAGTTGTTGATTTTTTCAACGGTACTGCGGTCCACCTTCTTCTTGACCACATAATAGCGTGAAGAAGTGTCCTTGCACGCTTCCGTCAGCGTTTCATATTTAACGCCGAGTATTTCGCTTATTCCCTTGCATATAAACTCACGGTTCTCAGGCTCGTTTTTTTCAATGTCGCCCGGCGAAATGATAACATCCCACACGGTAGCGCTTTGTGCCAGAACCTTGTTGTTGCGGTCATATATCGTTCCACGCTTCGCCTTTATGTCAAAGCTGCTCTGTTGCTGATCGGTAGCCATTGCAGACAGTTCCTTGCTGTCAATGACCGAAACCTTGAACAGCACACCGCTGACAATGCCAGTGACACCTATACACAATGCCACCAGAATAACCAGTATGCGTTTTTTCATGCCTTGCGTGAGCTTTAAGTCCATAGATTTCTCCTTGCCGGTAAAATGAGATAACGGCAAAAGCCGCCGGTGATTCAAGCAATAAAAATTACTTTCGATAAAAAAGCATTATCCTTTCCTCGTAAACACAGCCGTATCAACGTGGAAAGGAGCCCTGCTTGTTCATTTATATGCCCTAAAATCCGAGATATTCTAAAATCCCGTTAAACCAGTCCTGAACAGTGACAAAGATATTGTCATTATCATTCTTCGCTGTTTCGGTCATGTTTCCGGTATTCATCTCAACGTATCTTTCCTGTGATGCGCTGACCTTCTGCATACCGAGTTCGCTGACTGCGTATTGCTCTACATTCTCAAGCGAAACCGAACCGCTCAGCTGATTGCTCAGTGCGGTATTTATGCTCTGTGCGTCCGATAACGCCTGCGTTTCGTTGCTTATCTTCAGATTGACCTCGCTGAGTGCGGCCTTGCTGTATAAGAACATTACAAACACTGCGAGGAAAACTGCGCCTATTACTGCCACTGCAACAGGTCTGCCTGATTTTGCAACGGAAGACGTAGCGACCTTAAGCTCCGGTTTCTTTTCGGGAGTCTGCTGTTCTTTTCTTTTTGACGTGTCGAACAAGGACATGTCATAAGCTGTACTTGTTCTGTTGTGCGGTGTTGTCATTATTATTCCCCCTTATTAAAGTTTCTCTATTACTCTGAGTTTTGCACTTCTTGAACGGTTGTTCATTTCAAGCTCCTCGTTCCCTGCCGTTACGGGCTTTCTGTATACAAGCTCGCCTCTCGGCTTTTTTCCGCATACGCATACGGGGAAATCGGGAGGACAGGTGCAACCTGTGCAATAATCTCTGAATGTGTTTTTAACTATTCTGTCTTCTATTGAGTGGAACGTGATGATTGCGAGCCTTCCTCCTGCCTTAAGCCTTTCAAAAGCCTCCGACATTCCTTTTTTCAGTTCGTCAAGTTCACCGTTTACTTCTATTCTTATCGCCTGAAAGGTCTTTTTGCAAGGGTTCTTCTCCTTGCGGACCTTCAGCGGTACGTTCCTTTTTACTATCTCGGCAAGCTCCAGCGTTGTCTTTATCGGTGCGACTTCTCTCGCTTTAAGTATACCGCTTACTATGCCGTGTGCGAATTTCTCCTCGCCGTACTCGAAAAGTATCTTTTCCAGCTGTTCCTTGCTGTATTCGTTAACAACATCATAGGCGCTAAGCCCGCTCTTGCTCATTCTCATATCAAGAGGTGCGTCCTCGTGATAGGAAAATCCTCTCTCAGCCGTATCAAGCTGATATGATGAAACTCCGAGGTCCATCAGCACCCCGTCAACCTTGCCGACTCCGATTTCGTCAAGACTTTCGTCAAACGTCGAAAATTTCCTGTTGATAAGCGTGTGCGGATAGTCCTTCAGCTTTTCCTCCGCCGCCTTTACAGCGTCGGGATCACGGTCAAAGCCGATAAGCCTGCCCGTTGTAAGACGCTTTGCTATCTCGGACGAATGTCCCGCAAAGCCTGTCGTACAGTCAACATAAATACCGTCGGGCTTTATATCAAGCGATTCTATCGTTTCACTCAGCAAAACGGGTATATGAATAGGTTTTTCGCTCATATTTCCTCCCGTTTATATTCCAAGCTCAAGCGCAAGCTCTGTCAGATCTTCGTTGTTTGTGTTCTCGTTGAACTTTACCCACGAAGCCTTATCCCATATTTCCGCAGTACCCTCAAGTCCGACTACCACAACATCAGCGGTCAGCGTTGCGTACTCTCTGAGCGGCTGAGGAACAGAAACTCTTCCCTGCTTGTCCGCCGAAATCTCATAAGCACTGCCGAATAAGAATCGTTTTATACTTTGAGTTTTCACCTGCGGAAGTTCATTTATTCTGGCAACCAGCTTCTGCCAGTCCTCTTTTGAATACACCTTTATGCAGGCTGTACCTATTGTTTTCGCAAGGACAAGATCGTTTCCCATTTCTTCACGGAGTTTAAGCGGTATGTTCATTCTGCCCTTTGCATCAAGTGTAGATTTGAATTCGCCTATCACGAGCCTGTCCCTCCTTTCACAAAAAGATACGCCGAAGAGGTGCGACCCCGCACATTTTTCAGAAAAGTTGAATTTCAACGAAAAATAAGTGTCCAAAGCCCCACCAAAGTGTCAAAAAGTGTACATTTATATTATACAGCCCACAGAAAAAAATTTCAAGTGGGAATTTTATCATTTGCTCCAAAAAAGTATCTAAATGCAGTTTTTGAATTTAGTGTATTTTGCACAAAAAACAGCCCTTGAAACAAGGGCTGAACATGATATTTATTGTTACTTTTCAACATATTGTATTTCTTAAAGCGACAGCAACAAGATATAGAGAAAGTGGCGCTTGTGACACAAAATCACAGCTTCCTGCAAAAAGATTTATTTTTTTCTGCGGACATACGTCACATACCTGAACGGGTATTTCTCACCTGTGACAATCTCCTCCTCGCTTTCCTTCTCCCAGTCCGGATTATTGTCAAGATTCGGGAAGAACGTATCCGCCTCAAAGCTGTGAAGGATTTTTGTTATATGTGCCTTTTCGCAATAAGGCAGAAGCTGTTCATATACGCTTCCTCCGCCAAGCACGAATATCGGCTTATCCGCCGTTTTCGAATACTCCAGAAACTCATCTACACCGGTAAAGCACTTAATTCCGGGATAATTTTCCGGGTGGTGCGTGATTATAAGGTTCTCCCTGTCGGGAAGAGGTCGCTTAGGAAAGCTCATATAGGTCTTGCTTCCCATAACTATTATGTTTCCGACCGTCATAGCCTTCAGCCTTTTCAGATCCGGCGAAAGATGTGCGAGCAGGTCGCCGTCCTTGCCTATCCCGTAGTTTTCATCTACCGCTACAATAATTTCCATCTTAAAATCCTTTCCGTTTATCTTATTTCAGTGTGTTGACCGAAATATAGCTGTATATGCTGTAAAGCGTATCTTCACCGCTTTTCTTATAGCCCTTTATTCTGAACTTGTACGCCGATCCGCTCTGAAGTGCGGTTGCGGTGCATTTTGCCGTACCGTTGCCGACAGTCACAGTGAGCTTCGTCCACCGTCCGTCCTTATAGACCTCCGCTGTATATGCGTCATAAGAACCTTTGTACCAGCTTATCGTTACAGTGTTCTTTGTAGCCTCTGCCTTATAGAATTTTACGGTTTCGTTTATCAGAGTATAGGCGGAAATATAAGCATAATCGCTGTACAGAATTTTACCGTCCGCATTTTTATATGCTCTTACCCTGAACTTATACTTTGCTCCGCTCTGTAGCGAGGATGCAGTGCATGACGCTGAATTTCCGCCGGATGATACAGTGAGCTTCGTCCACTGTCCGCCCTTATATATTTCGGCAGTATAGCCGTCCGCATAAGAAGATTTGCTCCAGCTGAGGCTGACAGAAGAAGCCGAGCTGTTACCCGCCTTAAGTCCCGAAACGGCCGAAGGCAATGTATATGCGGATATGTAAGCGTAGTCGCTGTACATCGTGTTGCTTCCCGACCTTCTGTATGCCCTCACTCTGAACTTATACTTCGATCCGCCCTGTAAAGCGTGTGCCGATGCTCTCGCCTTATTTCCGCTGTTCGACAACGAAAGCGATACCCATCGACCGCCCTTGTATATCTCGGCTGTGTAGCCGTCTGCAGAAGAGTCGGTATCCCACGAAACCGTCAGCAAATCGTCCGAAGAACCGTCACAGGCAAGACCGCCCACATTACAGGGAGGTATCGTTCCTGTTATTTTCAGCGTAAGTGACGTACTTATACCGTTTATTTTTGCAGGCAGTGTGACAGTACCCGCCGCCCATGGCTGAACGCTTTGCGTATCGCTTATTTCGAGCCGACCGTGCAGCTTGGCGCATAGTTCACCTATCGGATAATCCGCCGTACTTCCGTTTGTATAAACGACCTTCGCCCTGATTTTCGTTTCGTTGTAAATAAATCTGAAATATGTACTGCCGTCGCTTTTCTTTGCATAGTACCCGTCATTTCCCGCTGTAAGCGAATCCGCACCGCCGGTCATATACAGCGATACGCTCTTTACCGGATTTTCGATAACGTTGAACGAAAACTCCGCCGTAATCCCCCCTACAGTGCAATAACCCGTGTTAACACCCACAGAGAGCGCCTTATCCCCTTGTGAAAACTTAGGCTCATACCCCGTTATCTGCTTTAAATCGGCGGCGTTACAGCTGACCGTCGTACCGTCCGTGTAGATTATTTTTACATTGTAGTCATATCCTGCTAAGTCATATTCAAAGCGTTGCGATATGTTGCCGTTCTCGTCTGCGACCGCCCTGTAATCGCCCTTCACGTTACAGATTGCATTGATAGTATACATCGGAGTGACCGACAGCGACTTTATCCTTGTTGCCGCTACCGTAAAAACCGCTTTTGCGCTTTTCGTGCCGAGCGTATATGTTACGGTGTGCCGACCGTTTCCCCACACGCTTTCACTCTGCCCGTCCGAAATGACAAGCGGAGCTCCGAGCGTGGCAGTCAGTGCGGTGATTTCGCTTCCTGTATAGCTTCGGCTGTAACCGCCGTAGTCTACCGTCAGCTTTATTTTATCATAATCGTAAACGTCATAATAGCTTATCTGACTGTATTTACCCATGCTGTCGTCATAACGGTAGACAGTGCGCCTGTCCGAAACATCAAGCACAGATTGTATCGGTGTCACGCTTATTGACGCTACCGCATCCGCCGCATAAGCCCTGCCGTCATCGCCCTGCATAGCAAACAGCGATACCGCCGTAATAAAAATCACGGCGGTGGCAAAATATGACATTACTTTTATCAGATTTTTCACGCTATACATATTTTACTTTTCTTTCGGGAAATCACTTGCTCTTTACCAGTCCTAAAATATCGCCTAACTTAAGTCTGTTGCCGGTGTGCAGTATTATCTGCTCATAAACACGGGCAACCAGCAGTGCCATAAGCACCACGAACACGCACAGGACCAGTACGGCAAGAAGCGCCTGAGGTATATCTATCGCCCCTGTCAGCAGTGCCGAGGGAATCGAGAACGGCGAGGAAATCGGCAGATAGTATGATACAAGCGCCATTGTGTTCGCCTCTCCGCCCATTGTGGACGGGAAATAAGCAAGATAGAAGCCGAGTACCCCTATTATCGACATAGGCTGCATTGCGGCATTGAGGTCTTCCATTCTGCTGACCGTAGCGCCTATAAGCCCTGCAATAAGCGCAAAGAATATAAATCCCACTATGAACATGACTATAATAAGCAAAATTACAACAGGCGAAAAACCGCCGAGTGCATTTCCTACTTCATTCATAAGCTGACTTGTAACAGCTCCCGTTTCTTCAGACGAGCCTATGATTGACGATGACAAAGGCGTTGAAACAACGATTCCGAGTACACCCGATGCAATGATCATCATAAACTGTATCAGTGCAAGCGAGCCCATAGCAAGTATCTTGCCGATAATTATCGCAAGCGGTCTTACAGATGTCAGCAGAAGCTCCATTACCTTCGATGTCTTTTCCTGCGCTATCGACTGTGCAACCATCTGACCGTAAATAAAGATAAGCATAAACAGTACGATAGAGGACAGCATAGGCAGTACCATTTTCACCACAAAGCCGAAGTCATTTTCGGTAGGCTCTCCTGCAACCGACTGGTAGACCGAAACCGTCTTGTTGGCAGCCGCAATCTGTTCATCGGTAAGCCCTGCCCTTGACAATCTTACGCTGTCAAAAACGCTTTTAAAGGTCTCACCGAAGCCGTTCGCCGTACCCGATGACACCGATTCGTCACCCGGACGTGATGCGTAAATATCATACCCGATTTTGTTTTCACTGATAACTATCAGCAGGGACTTGTTTTCACCCTTCACCTTTTCGGTAAGCGACTGAATATCTGCGTCCTTGCCGCAATCATTGATTTTTACGCCGAGTTCGGATAAAAAGCCCTCATAATCTTTGCCCGACGTGATTCCCGTCGTATCGGCAAAATATACCGTGCCGACAAGCCCTTCCCCGTCACCCGTTATATCCCCGTCATCAGAGGTTGAACGGCTTCCGATAAGCGCAGGGAGAACTCCCGCAAGAAGTGCAATTGCAAAAACAAGCGCAATGATGATTACCGAGCTTACCTTGAACGCCTTTGACTTTGCCGTCTGCCTGAAAGTAAAAGCAAATACGCTTTTCCAACCGTATGTACCTGTTTTCACGCCTCGTCACTCCTTCCTGTCTCTTTGTCGGCTCTTTCTATGTTCTCAACAAATATTTCATGCAGGCTCGGCTCACGAAGCTCGTAACGCACAAGCGGCATTCCTCTGTCAACAATCATTTTAAGAAGCGATTTTGCCTGCTCCTCCGACTGTATTTTAAACGTGAGCTTATCGGGAGTTATCGTTTCGGGTACAAGACCGCACTGTGCGGCAAGCGGCAGTACATCGCCGTCACACTTTACCGACAGGTTCACTCTGCCGTAGCTTTTCTTTATCTTGTTAAGGTCGCCCTGCAATACCGCCGTACCGTGATGAAGTATCGTAATATCCTTGCAGAATTCTTCTATTACGGGCATCTGGTGGCAGGACATGATTATATACTTTTTCTTCTCTATCTGCTCGTTTATAACGCTCTTGAAAAGATCGGCGTTCACAGGATCAAGTCCGCTCAGCGGCTCATCGAGTATGATAAGCTCCGGGTCTGCGACAAGCGCCGCTACAAGCTGTACCTTCTGCTGATTACCCTTTGAAAGCTGCTCCGCTCTCTTGTCCTCATAGCCGCTTAGCTCAAGCCGCTTGAACCAGTACGCAAGCGACTTATCAATATCCGCACTGCGCATACCTCTCAGCTTTGCAAAATAGGTCAGCTGTTCGCTTATCTTGTATTTCGGATAAAGCCCACGTTCTTCCGCCAGGTATCCGACTTTTTCCGTGACAGGCGATAACGCCTTACCGTTCCACAGCACCTCGCCGCTGTTGCGGCTGAGCATACCGAGTATTATTCTTATAGCAGTAGTCTTGCCTGCGCCGTTTGTTCCGAGCAAGGCATATACACCCGGCTCGCTAAGTGTAAAGCTGAGCGGATGAAGTGCCGTGAAATTACCGTATTGCTTGGATATTCCGTTTACTTCGAGCGACATATCAGTATTCGTTTCCTTCCTGTATTCTGCGATAAACGCCATCCTTGCCGTCTGTCGCATTTATTCAAGTATAACACAAAAGCCGTGATTAAGCAACATCCGGTAAATTTTTCACGGAAATCGCCAACTGTTTATGTGTTATATTAACAGTATAACCACTTTGACCCGATTTGTCAATACTGTTTCGCAAATTTTTTGAAAAACTTAATTTTTCTTTTTTCCTGCCGATATTAATTATAAGGAATATTGTATGTCGGTTACAGCTTACAATACGGTTTTACAATCAGATTAATAATCAGGAAAGGACTAACTGATATGGAAATAGCAAAGGTAGCAGAACAGGCGGCTGTCACAGCTCAGACAGCGCCAAAGACAAGCGTACAGACATCAACGGAGAAGGCAAAAAGCACCCTCACAGCCGATAATGCCGACAAATATGTAAAGAGCGAGGACACCTTCACTCCCGCATATACAAAGAAATCGGCACAGAAAAAAGAGGTCGACAACGCAGACAGATCACAGTTCAGAACTGTCGCACAGTCAAAGGCAGACCACCTTGCAAGCGTAGTCGAAACTATAATCTCTCATCAGGCATCAAGCACAACAAATAAAAACGCAAAGCAGATAGAGCTTTCCGATGCGCTTAAGAGCCAGATCGAAGAAGCAACAGGAAAGAAGTTCGAAAGCGAAGATGTGACCGACAAGGAAAACAGCGCTGATTACTGGGGAGCAGAAGCTACCGCCAAGCGTATGTTCGAATTTGCAAAGAATCTCGCAGGCAACAACAGCAAGTACGCCGATTCTCTCAAGGACGCTTTTATCAAGGGCTTCGGCCTTGCAGAAAAGGCTTACGGCGGCAAGGGCAAGTTACCCTCTGTATGCTACGAAACATACGACAAGGTAATTGATATGTTCGACAGCTGGGGCAAGGAAAAGACAGAAGATAAGACAGACGGTAAGGATACTGCAAAAGTAGAGGCGGGCAACAAGTCCGAATCATCCGCACAGTAAGACGTAATGGCAGTTTCAGAGTGCCTTTACACAGCACACTGTCTTATATCACAACGAATAATGCTTTTACATAGTCTGAAACGGCTGTGTAAAAGCATTTTCTTTTGTAATCAGAACAGATTTCCGAGATTTTTGTATGCCTTTTATTTACATTTTCCGTAATTTTATTACAGATTTATCTTGACATATTCTCAGATTTCTGATAAAATTTCCATAGTATTATAAGATAACTGTCGATAGAAGGTTATCATAAGCGTATTCTATAAAACAAGAAGGGTTCGGCGGTCTGTTGGCAGACCGTTTTTCAGTTATGAAAAGATTTGATTTCAAGGCACTTGCAAAAATATTCATAAAATGCACCGCAACCGCCGTTTTAAGTGCGGTTTTCATATTAAGCGGCTGCTCCGATAAAGGCGCTGTATCGTCAGACGCTCTGCCTGTGATAATTATAGGCAGTGACGAATACGAGCCGTACAACTTCAGCGACAAAAACGGCGATCCTGCAGGCATAGACGTGGAGATTGCAAGCGAGGCATTTCTCAGAATGGGCTACAAGGCACAGTTTAAAAACATTGTCTGGGATGAAAAGGATAAAATGCTCGCTGACGGCAAGGTCGATTGCCTGTGGGGATGCTTTTCGATGAACGGCAGAGAAGACAAGTACCGATGGGTAGGACCTTATATGAACAGCAGACAGGCTGTAGCCGTCAGAACCGACAGCAATATCTACGCTCTGTCCGACCTCAGCGGAAAAAGAGTTGCCGTGCAGTCAAGCTCCAAGCCCGAAGAAATGCTCTCACAAAATAGCGCAGATATTCCGCAGGTAAGCGGACTTTACTGCTTTGTCAGAACCGAATACATTTTTGCTACCCTGCGTAAGAACTATGTCGATGCTGTCGCAGGCCACGAGTATATGCTCCGTGTTTTCATAAACGAGTCGGACGATAAATACAGATTGCTTGACGAAAGCCTTCTGCTGTCAAAGCTGGGCATCGCCTTTGCAAAGGACAACGACTCCGCACTTCCCGAAAAGCTGAGAGCAACGCTCTATGATATGAAAAATGACGGCACACTGGCGAAGATCGCCGTAAAATACGGACTTGACCCAAATACCGCACTCGGAGGTATAACCCTTGAATAAATTAAAGCACAAAAAGCACTTTCGCAAGCCGATCTTTATTATTACCGTCATAGGAATAATTCTGGCGGCAGGGATTTTCTCCGTTTTTTCATATATTAATACAACGAATGCAAAAAACGTGACCGACCGCACAATAGAATATATCAGAAGTCAGTGTATCCGCTATGAAGAAATAACTGCGTCCGACCTTGCAAAGAGCCTTTTCAGGATAATCGACAAGACGCAGGAAATAAGTCGTGACATTGCAAATTTCAACGATTGCTCCATCGAAGAACTCAAAGAATTCGTGGCAGATCTCGGCGTCACCGGAGTTATAGTGCTTGACGAAAACGGCACACCCGAAAATGAGTATTACACCGATGATACAGGCTATAACGTGTGGCAGGATTACATAAAGCAGAAAAAGCTGACAAGCGTTGCGATCGATACCTCAAAGACCTACTCGGACAGGCTTTTCTCGTTGCCGTATGACGCAGACAGCGAAAGCGATTACTGCTACGACTTTGCGGCAGTCACCAGAAAAGATAAAAAGGGAATCGTATTCGCCTATCTGAAGCAATCGAAAGAAACTATCAATAACGGTCAGCTGACTCTCGATTCTCTGTTTTCCGGCTTCAACCTTGCAATGAACGGCCATATCATACTGACAGACGGCAGTAAGGTTATAGCCACAAACAACAATTTATACAAGGGTAAAACAGTTTCCGAATGCCCCGTGATAAACAGCTTTGCTGAAAAAAGTACCAATGACGCCGATTTTGTAAGGATAACCGACCCTTACGGCGCTTATTACGGCGGTATGGATAAATGCAGAAGCTACTACGTCTACGTTTACTATCCCACAAAGGAGGTTTATATCGGAAGCTGGACAGCCACCTCTATTTTCACATCGCTTTATATAATATTCTTCCTTGCCGCAAGCCTTATTTACAGGGTAATAAGCATAAGGCACCTACGTGAAAGTCATATTACAGAGGAAAAATACAACGAAAAGCTGCTGAAGTCTGCCGAAGAAGCAAGACGTGCGAATGCCGCCAAGAGCGACTTTTTACGCAGAATGAGCCACGATATAAGAACGCCGATAAACGTCATAATGGGAATGACGGAGATTGCCGACAAAAACGCCGACGATGCCGAAAGGCAGGCAGAGTGCAGAGAAAATATCCGTACTGCGTCAGGCTATCTGCTTGAGCTTGTAAACGATGTACTTGATATGGGCAAGCTCGAATCCGGCGAAACCTACCTTGAGCATATTCCCTTCGACCTATATGAGATGTTTGACGAGATTGCCGTCCTTAACGGGCATAACCTTCAGCGAAAGAACATCACGCTTACCTTCGAGCATTGCGAAAACCTTCACAACAAGCTGATAGGAAGCCCTCTGCACGTCAAGCGTATTCTGATGAATATCATAGGCAATGCCATAAAATACGGCAAAAACGGAGGCTATGTAAAGGTTTCCGTCAGCGAATCCGAGTTTGACGAAAAAATTCCCGATACGGTTGTTATAAATATAACGTGTAAGGACAACGGCATCGGTATGGGCGAAAACTTTATGAAGGTAATGTTCGAGCCGTTTATGCAGGAAAACGATCAAGCCAGGACCTTCTATCAGGGTACCGGACTCGGTCTTGCTATCGCCAAAAGGCTTACCGAAAATATGAACGGCAAGATTGATTGCGTAAGCCGCAAGAACATCGGCACCTGCTTCACAGTAAGCCTGCCGTTTGAAACGGATAATTCGTGCGAACGCACCGACAGGAGCAAAGTCACCGTCGGAGAAATCTCGCTCGAAGGACTTACAATACTGCTCGCAGAGGATAACAGGCTGAATATGGAAATAACCGAATTCCTCCTCACAAACGAGGGTGCCAACGTCATAAAAGCGTGGAACGGCAAAGAAGCAATCGAGATTTTCGAGCTATCCGAAGAATACAGCATAGACGCTGTGCTGATGGATATAATGATGCCGGGAACAGACGGCATCACCGCAGCAAAGGCGATACGTTCAATGGAACGTGCGGATGTTGCCACCGTTCCTATAATCGCACTTACGGCAAACGCTTTCACCGATGACAAGGAAAAGTCACGCAGTGCAGGAATGAACGAGCATCTGACAAAGCCCGTAGACTCGTCAAAGCTGAAAAGCGTAATTTCCGGATACACCGGCAAAAAGGATCTCACACTGAGAGAATGCTACCTTCTTGCAGGCGAGAGCTATGACGATCTGCTTTCCCGTCTTGGTTGCGATGAAAAGATAATATATAATGCGGTAAAGGAATTTATGCTCGACCTGCATTACATAAGGCTTCTGCGTGCAATTGAAAACCGTGATACCGAAACCGCCTTCAAGGCCGCCCACACAATGAAAGGCATCTCGGCAAACCTCGGGTTCACTAAAATGTACTCTGCGTTCTCCCTTGTCACAGAAGAACTGCGTTCAGGCAATATTGAAAAGGCTGCAGAGCTTATGACCCGTGCGACCGATGAATATCAGAAGATAATTGCCGCTTTCAAAAGATGTATGTTCGATAAATAGTTTAAACCACATCCCGTGTAAAATCCACAGCCTTCCCCCAAAAAGCGGTACACCGAAAATGTACCGCTTCAGATTGTCGAAAAACCAATAATTATTAAACCACACAGTGAAATATATTGCCAACACCGCCGAAAACACTTTCCGTGCTGACAAGGAATTAATATTTTCGTGAGTGTATCTGTACAACTGCTCTAACATTGACCCTTCAAAAAAACGCCACTAACCTGAGATATATGTACTAACCTGCGGACGTGTAGCGTTAAGCGTCCCTGCATTGACAAGATATACAATATTCCGGTGGTTATCCGAGTTCAGCCAACACCCCGACGGGGTGGGGGTGTGAGTAAGGAAAGAGGGAGCCACGAGGGAGAGAACCTAAGAGTATAGGGCTGAGTCTTGCTTACGCAAGCACTCGGACGTTTCGCTTTGCTTCACTGGGCTGTCAAGTCCAGCGGAGCTTTAGCGGAGTGCACGAGCCTTGCGTAAGCGAGGCTCAGACTTGCACCTAGTCTCTTTGGTTCTTTCCCTCGTTAATATTGACAGGTGCACCCATTCGAATAGCGAACCCGAGAAGTGCTGTCTGACAAAAAGAACTATCGGTAGTCTACTATCGTAGCCGAAGCTGAACGATATAGCAGAAGCATATCAAACAAAAGACTTTTTCTACAACCCAAAGCGGTACACCGAAAATGTACCGCTTTTTTAACCCCACCTTCGCTCCCTTTAACAAAAAATTCACCAAAACAGCTTATTTTTTCCTTTTTTCTATTGATTTTTTGATAAAATTGTACTATAATAAAAGCAAGATTAAAAAATAATTGAGCATTTTCAACAAACTTAATCCAAAACGCTGCTAAATCCGCACTTTACCGTACCCGATTTCTTTTGAAGGGAGGCGTAGATATGAAAGTATTAAGCGGTAAAAGCCTGAACGCATTTACAGTAAGCGGACAGGCGTTCAAGTTTGAAAGAAAAATCACCACCGTAAGCTGCATACATACGCCAAGTGCAGAGGATGAAGCAGGTCGGTTCGCTGCGGCACAGCAGACAGCTCTTGAACAGCTGCACGAACTGCGTGACACGGCAGTGAGCAAGGTCGGAAAACAGCTTGCGAAAATATTCGATATACATATGGTTCTGACGCTTGACGATGATTTCAGCGATGCCGTCATAAGCATAATCTCTACCCAGCACGTCAACGCCGAATACGCAGTATCGCTTACATCCTACAACTTTTCAAAAATCTTCGCCGCAATGGATGACGATTATATGAAGGCACGTTCCGCCGACATTCACGATATATCCGACAGGCTCGTTTCCATTCTTTCGGGCAGAAAGCAAAAAAGCGCAAAGGATTTTGCAACAGGAGCAAACAAAATAATCTGCACCGAGGACTTCCTCCCCAGCGAAATAATACAGTTCTGTGAAAACAACGCACAGGGCTTTCTGACGGCTTTCGGCTCGTCCGATTCGCATTCTGCGATTCTCGCAAAGAGCCTCGATATTCCGGTTATTGTAGGACTTGGCTGGGATTTGCTGAACGATGTACGCACAGGCGACAGCCTGACCGTTGACGGCAGAGAAGGCACGGTAATATTGAACGAAAAAAGCGAGAGCTTCGTTTCCTGAAGCAGTAAAGATATAAAAACGCACGGCGCAACCGTTAAGATTGCGCCGTGCGTTTTTGCTGTATTGTATCAAATTAGCATTTTCATATATCGAACAAATATCGGCGTGTTATCTTATAAAGGTCGGAACTTAATTTCCCCAACATTTATTATTGAGCCATTTCGAATACAAAAAGTGAATGTAAATTTTACACACAAAAAAAGCACCTGCAAATTGCAAGTGCTTTTCTTTTTGATGGAGGCGCCACCCAGATTTGAACTGGGGATCAAGGTGTTGCAGACCTATGCCTTACCACTTGGCTATAGCGCCAAAAAAATTGGAGCGGATTACGAGGCTCGAACTCGCTACCTCCACCTTGGCAAGGTGGCGCTCTACCAGATGAGCTAAATCCGCTTATATAAGAAACGCTATTGCGTTTCTTATGGTGCCTCCGGTCGGAATCGAACCAACGACACGAGGATTTTCAGTCCTCTGCTCTACCGACTGAGCTACAGAGGCGTAGCTTTTGGAAAGCCAAAAAAATGGCGACCTGGATGGGACTCGAACCCACGACCTCCGCCGTGACAGGGCGGCGTTCTAACCAACTGAACTACCAGGCCGTAGGAGTCAAGGCTTTCGCCTTGAAAGGTGGTGGAAACTATAGGGCTCGAACCTATGACCCTCTGCTTGTAAGGCAGATGCTCTCCCAGCTGAGCTAAGCTTCCATGTTGCATCCTGAGGTTATCACCTCAAGATTACCTTGTTTCCTTACTCCGTTTGCCGAAGTTTTTTTGTGCTCTCTTCAAGCGACTATTATATTATACACGCTTTAGAGTGATTTGTCAAGCGTTTTTTATAATTTTTTTGAAAAAAGTTTCGTTATTTTTTCAAACGGCTTTGTTATGCGGTTTTCGGGACGTATAACCTTCGTTTATTCCCACGTTTTCCACACGTCCGGACAATATCCTACCGTTGCCTGCCTTCCGTTTCGCACTATCGGCGTTTTGAACATCGCAGGATTTTCAAGCAGCTTTTCTATTTTATCGTCCTCATACGCAAGATATTGCAGCGTGCTGTCCTTATATGCCTTTGAAGAAGTGTCGATGAGCTTTTCATAGCCGCCGACAGCCGCCGACACGCTGTTGAACTCGCCCTTCGACATACCTTTGGATAATAGGTCTATCGACTGAAACTTTATTCTGCGTTCCTTGAAATAACGCTCCGCCTTTTTTGTGTCAAAACACTTAGCTTTACCGAAAATCTGTATATTCATATCACGATACCTTTTTGCCGTCATTATTGCCGATGAAGAAATAAACCTGTGCTGATTTCTTATCATTTCACGGCATTATGACCTCTCCCGAGCAGTTCTTCTTTTACCGCACGATAAAATCAGTGCTTCCACAGCCATCTCACATCGAACTTCTCACGTTCTTCGGGAACGCTGAGCATCTTTATCGAGCAGGCAATAGTTATCATAAGCATACCTATCGACACTGCCTTCACAGGCTCTATAAAGAACGATACAAGCGTTGTACAGCAGTAGGTGATAATAGTGCAGTAGCAGTGAGGGGTTATCTTTATCAGCGTCATAAACAGAATAAAGAAGAAGCACAGTGTCAGTACGGTAGTCCAGTTGGGCCACATGCCCGCAAGAGAGCCGAATGTGACCGCAATAGCCTTTCCGCCCTTAAACTTTGAGAATATCGGCAGTATATGTCCTATCACGGGCGCAACAAGCACGATAGGTAGCATGACCTCCGAAGGATTTTCCGTGTGCATATAAATAAACACAGGCAAAAAGCCCTTTCCCATATCGCAAAGCAGCGTCAGCGCACCGCATAACACTCCGCCGTAACGGAACGCATTAGCCGTTCCGTAGTTCTTGTCGGGGCTTTTCGATATTATGTCCTTGTGAAACAGCTTCGAAATAATGCTTGCAAACAATATACTTCCGAGCAGATAGCCCGAAACCGCAAAAAACAAGCCTGTAAGCATATGTATCCCTCCGTATCAATCTATAATGATTAAATCCTTTGTTGTATTTGTAAGGTTACGACAGCCGTCATTCGTGACAACCACCATATCCTCCGTTCTCACTCCGTATTTGCCCGAAATATACGCACCCGGCTCAACTGTCAGTATCATACCCTCCTTGAGCGTATACTGTGACGAAGGCGATGCCGACGGCGCCTCGTGTATCTCAAGACCTACACCGTGACCAAGCCCGTGACCGAAATACTTGCCGAATCCCCATGCGTCAAGAGTGCTTCTTGCAACACTGTCTGCCACCTTTCCGCTTATATCCGCCCTTATCGCCTTCATAGCGTCAAGATTTGCAAAAAGAACAGCGTCATACATCTTCTTCATATCATCCGTCACCTTGCCTATAGCGATGGTTCTTGTCATATCCGAATGGTATCCGTCATAGGTCGCACCGAAGTCAAGCGTCAGAAAATCTCCGTTTTCCAGCTTCTTATCCGTAGGTACAGCGTGAGGCGAAGCAGAATTAACGCCCGATGCCGCAATGGTATCAAACGATTTTCCGTCCGAGCCGTATTCAGCCATATAATATTCAAGCAGTGCCGCAACGTGCTTTTCGGTCTGTCCCGGCTTTATGTCACGCAGCAGTCTTGAAAAAGCTCTTTCGGCTATCCGCTGTGCCTTTACTATCTTCTCGATTTCTTCGGGTGTCTTTATTATTCTCATCTTCCCGATCATCTCCGATAACCCGCACGAGCTGTCGAAGGTGACAAACGTATAGTTTGCCTTGTATTTTTCAAGCTCGGTCACAGTCATAGCGTCGCTCTCCACGCTGACAGTGGTTATACCGTGCTTTATAAGCAGGTTCATAAGCTGGGTCTTTGCGTTTTCAAGCAATATTACCTCGCAATCGCTGACACGTTCCTTTGCTTTGTCAAAGTAGCGGAAATCAATCAGAAGATAGCTTGCTTCCTTTGTGACAAGTATAATTCCCGCCGATGATGTGAATCCGCAGAAATATCTCCTGCTTATATCCGATGTTATCAGAGCGGCGTGTCTTTCATCCGAAAGTTTGTCAGCCAGCTTTGCTATATTACCGCCGTTATTAACCATATTTCCCCTCCGCTGCGATTATGACCGCATTTATCCAAATAATAATTTTAGCCCTTAATTATTAACCGAAAATCAACTGTATTGCCTGATTGCCTTTATCAGTCCATATTCAGCGCATAGAAAAGCGCCATCATATAGCTCTTTTCGCCAAATCCCGCAACAGTACCCTTGCATACCGGAGAGATTACCGAATGATGCCTGAATTCCTCTCTTGCGTGTACGTTCGACATATGCACCTCTATTACAGGTACCTTTATCGCCGCAATAGCGTCCCTTATCGCATAGCTGTAATGCGTATATGCGCCTGCATTGAAGATAATGCAGTTATATTTTGCTCTTGCCCCGTGAAGTGCGTCTATCAATGCGCCCTCGTGGTTAGACTGGAAGAAATCTATCTCTGCGCCGTTTTTCTCGGCACATTCCTTCAGCCTTTCGTTTATCGCCGCAAGCGAATGGTCGCCGTAAACAGACGGCTCACGCTCGCCGAGCAGGTTTAAATTCGGTCCGTTCATTACAAGTATCTTCATTTTCTTTTTCCGTCCTTATTTCAAATAGCCGAGATAAGCCTTTTTCATAAGGCTTGCATCCTCAGCCTGTGTTCCGTCAGATTCGCATATAACCGTACAGTTTAGATTTCTCTTTGCCAGAAGCTCGCACAGCGGCTCATACTGCGGACCGTAAATCTCGTCTGCAAACGTCAGGTGCCGTCTTTCTCCGCTGTTTGTATATTCTATCTTTGAGAAATGTATATGCATCTGTGAAAGCCTGTCGTGTCCGAGTGTATTCTCGATTTTGTCGAGCATCGCAGCATAATCATCTATCGTCTTAATTTCGCCGTGCGTTCTTGCGTTCAGATGCCCGAAGTCAACACACGGGAGCATTTCATCGTCAAGAGTACACAGCTCCAGCACCTCATCAAGCGTTCCGAGCTGATTTATCTTGCCCATAGTTTCAGGGCATATAAACGCCTTCAAGCCCTCGCTCTGTCTTAAAGCCACCGCCTTTGCAAGCGTCTGCTTCGCAAGATACAGTGCCTCCGCCCTCGTCATCTTGGCACACGAGCCGGAATGCACCACGACCTTTGTCGCACCCAGCTTATCCGCCGCCCTGAGCGATTCTGCAATATAATTCACGCTGTTGTCACGCTTTTCCGCCTCAACGCTTGACAGCGAGATGAAATACGGAGCGTGGAGCGTTACGGTTATATTGTTCCCGCTTGCAAGCGCAGGCAGCTTTTCATAGGTCGCCGCCGCAATTCTGACTCCCCTGCCGCACTCAATCTCATAGCAGTCAAGCCCCATAGATGCAAGATATGACGGAAGCTCGTCGGGAAATTTTCTCTTGCCGAAGCTCAGCGAATTGCCGCCCGGCCCGAATTTTACAGCCATTACTTTTTCTCCTTGGTTTCCAGCTTCGAGTAGTCCCTGTGGAAAAACAAACTCTCCGCTTTTCTTTTCAGCTTGAACGTCCACGCACTTTCCATATGGAAAGGCTCAACAAGCACCGACACCGCACCCTTGATATTCCCTGCAATAACATCCGTGAATATCTGATCGCCCACGACAGCCACCTGTTTTTTCGGCACGCCCATTATCTTTATAGCCTTTGATATGCCGAATGTAAGCGGTTTACAGCCGTTTGCCGTAAACGGAAGCCCCAGCTTCTTTGCAAGCGGTGCTACACGCTTGTTTGTGTTGTTCGACACTATGCGCATCGGCACTCCTATGTTTTTCATATGCTCAAGCCACTCGGGTATGCCGTTTTCGGCGGCAGGATTCCCGTGCATTGAAAGCGTGTTGTCAAGGTCAAGCACCAGCGCCTTTATATTATATTTATCAAGAAAGTCCTCGTCTATGTCGAGAACTGAATTTATCCATATCTGCGGTTTAAAAATCATACCGTATCCTTTAATAAAAAAATTAAAAGGCGAACAAAGCGTCAGCATGAGGCTAACCTTGTCCGCCTTTTATTACCGTAAGTAATTAATTACTTAAACTTGCGCTTACGAGCAGCCTCGGATTTCTTCTTACGCTTTACCGAAGGTTTTTCGTAGTGTTCTCTTTTACGAACCTCTGCGAGGACGCCGTCTCTGGCACACGATCTCTTGAAACGCTTGAGAGCTGTATCTAAAGATTCATTTTTGCCTAAACGTACTTCTGCCATCTATATCCCTCCCTTTGCCAAATGGCACAGGTTATAACTCATACAAATTTTATAAAGATGTATGCTAGTATTATACAATATCGTACCGACTTTGTCAATACATTTTTGAAAATTTCGTAAAAATTCTTGCAGATTATTCCGATTTTCAATCAAGAAACTGCTTTACATCAACTTCCTCAGCGTCCTGCCAGAGCCTTTCAAGGTCGTAGAAATCCCTCGTTTCCTTATAGAAAACGTGGAAAACAACATCTATATAGTCAAGCACTATCCAGTTGCCGCTTGCCTTGCCGTCTATGGACTTTGGCTCTTCGCCTTTTTCACCGAGCTTAAAATCCACCTCGTCCGCAAGTGCCTTTACCTGCGTAGAGCTTGAACCGCTTACTATTACAAAATAATTTGCAAGTATCGTAAGGTCACGCACCTTGAGGATTCTTATATCATCTGCCTTCTTAGAATCGAGAGCCTTTATGCCCTCCTTCAGAATCTCTATATCAGTCATTCTTCGGATTTTTCCTTTCTGCTGTGCTTTTTTCAGCCTTCATTATCCTTGCGTAGAAATTATATCCCGCTATCGTACACGGCGGTATAAGTCCGCCCTTACCCAGCGTTTCGCCTATTGAATATTTTAACGCATTGTACATAGCGTTGTCAAGATTCTCAAAGCTCATCTCCCGATATTTTTCAACATCCTTATAGCTTCTGTCCGCACTTGTGAGATCTCCTAAGTAAACGATCTTTTCAAGCATCGACATATCAGCCCTGCCTGCCGTGTGATAACGCACCGCATTCAGAATATCAATATCCTTTATACCGAGATTTTTCGATATGTGATATGCCCCTGCCGGAGCGTGCCACAGTGCAGGAGTATAAAGCTCCTCGTCGCTCACGTCCATATTGCTCAGTATCGCCTGCGATTTCATCGCATTCGGAGTTTCCTCCTTCTTTATATCGTGAAGAAGCCCTGCGAGATATGCCTTTTCCTCGTCACCGCCGTGCTTTTTCGCAAGTGCCAGACACATTGACGCAACATTCATACTGTGCGTAAAACGCTTCTTTGAGAGCGTATTTTTCAGCATTTTAACATAGTCCGCATATTTTTCGGCATAACGCTGTTCGTCCTTATCCTGCTTTTCACACATACAGACCACGTTCCTTTATATAGCCTTCAACCGCTTCGGGTACAAGCCCTGTTATACTTTCACCGTTTTTCAGCTTCTCTCTGATTTCGGTAGAGCTAACCTCAGTGACATGAAGATTCAGCACCTTTATCCTGCCCATTTCTGCGGCATATTCACACATATCGCTGTATTCGCTGTTTTCTCTTGCGGCGGCAACCACCTTACACTCGCCCAGAAGCGCCTCATAGCGATACCACTTGTCGAAATAGAACAGCATATCTCCGCCGATTATCAGATAGAACACAGCATCGTCGGGGTACTGTCTTTTAAGCTCACGGATAGTATTTATCGTGTAGCTTGTACCGCCCATACGCTTTTCAATGTCGCTTATCTCAAACTTGCCGCTTGCTATTTCGTCTGCAAAGGCAAGTTCGCACATCTTAGCCCTGTCCTCAAAAGCGATAAGCCCCTTGTTGCTCTTGTGAGGCGATACGCAGGTAGGTATTATCAGCATTTTCTGAAGTTTAAGGTCGGCGAAAGCCTCTTTCACCATATTTATATGTCCGTTGTGAACGGGGTTGAAAGCACCGCCGAATACGCCTATCTTAATCATCTAATTCTATCTTCCTTTTCTTAGCGTCCTTGTTCTGCCTGTAAAGAACTATCTTAGTGCCTATTACCTGCACAACAATGCTGTTTGTCCTTTCGCCTATCTCACCTGCAAGCTCCTTTGCACTGTATCCGCAGTTTTCAAGAACTCTTATCTTTATAAGCTCCCTTGCCTCCAGTGCGTCCGAAAGCTGTTTTATAAGCTCGTCCGAAATTGCGTTCTTTCCTATCTGAAAGATAGTGTCATAGTTACTTGCAATGCTCTTGAGCCTTGCTCTTTGTCTGCTTGTTATCTCCATTTACTTTTCTCCGTTTCTTTTATCTCATAAAGAAATACCATATCGCAAATACAGCGCCAAACTGCAGAATAATTATGACCGGTATCCCTATCATGAATCTCTTATGCTTTGTCTTATGATGAAATATCCTCATCGAAATATACATAGCGACCGAGCCGCCGAGTGCGGATACGATAAAGAGCGTCCTTTCTCTTATCCGCCATTTGTTTTTCCTTGCTTTGCTCTTATCCACAGGCGGCAGTATAAACCCGATTATGCTTATTATTATCAGGTATGCCGCTGTCAGAATATAGGGTAAATCTTTTATATCCATTACTTCTTGCTAAGCTCGGCCGCCAGCTTTTCAAGTGCTTTCGCCCTGTGGCTTATCCTGTTCTTTTCCTCGTCCGTAAGGCAAGCCATGCTTGTATCATCGTCTATCATGAATATCGGGTCATAGCCGAAGCCGTTTTCGCCTATAGGCTCCTCCCCGATAAAGCCCTCGCATTCACCCGTAACGCATATCTCATAATCGTCATCACGGATAAAGTATAAGGCGCACACGAATTTTGCGTTTCTCAGCGGCTTGTCAACGCCCTTCAGTTCACCGAGTACCTTGTTTATCCTGTCCTCGTTCGTTGCGTTCTCACCTGCGTATCTTGCCGAATAGATGCCCGGCGCACCGCCTAAGAATTCTATCGAAAGCCCGCTGTCGTCCGCAAGCACAGGCGTATGCGTCATATCATATATAGTCTTCGCCTTTATATGAGCGTTCTCGCTGAAGGTCGTTCCGTCCTCCGCTATATCGGTATCGATTCCCGCTTCCCTCATCGAAACAGGCTCATATCCCAGAGGTGTCAGCATTTTTTTGAATTCTTTTATCTTGCCCTCGTTGTTTGAGGCAATAATCAGTTTCATATATTGTCCTTTCGTATACAGGCTGTCATTCAAACAGCGCTTCAACATAATCCCGTGGTACAAACGGTTGCAGATCGTCTATCTTCTCTCCCACACCGACCAGCTTCACAGGTATACCAAGTTCCTCTTTTATAGGTATTATTATACCACCTTTTGCCGTTCCGTCAAGCTTTGTAAGAACGATACCCGTTATATCAGCCGTTTCCTTGAACAGCCTTGCCTGATTTACCGCATTCTGTCCCGTTGTAGCGTCAAGCACGAGCAGAGTTTCAACACGGCTGTCGGGCGCATTGTTGTTTACTATTCTCGCTATCTTCTTAAGCTCGTCCATAAGGTTCTTCTTGTTGTGAAGCCTGCCTGCCGTATCGCATATAATAACATCCGCATCTCTTGCAATGCCTGCCTTTACAGCGTCAAACACAACAGCCGCAGGGTCGCTTCCCTCCGAGTGCTTTATAATATCAACACCGGCACGCTGTGTCCACACCTCAAGCTGTTCGATAGCAGCCGCACGGAACGTATCCGCCGCCGCAACGACAACCTTTTTGCCGCTGCTTTTAAGGTTATATGCGAGCTTTCCTATAGTGGTCGTCTTGCCTGCGCCGTTTACGCCTATTACAAGTATAACTGTCGGCTTTGTATCAAGGATAAGTTCGTTTTCTCCCTCAAGTATCCCGGCGATTATCTTCTTTAACAGCCCCTTCACTTCCGCAGGGTCGGTAGTACCTGTAGCCTTTACCTCTTTTCTTAAAGCCTCACAGATATTTGCGCTTGTCACAGCGCCTATGTCCGATAAGATAAGCGTTTCTTCCAGCTCCTCGAAAAAATCCTCGTCAATTTTCGTGAACGAGTTAATAACTCCCGTTATCTTGCTTGCAAGAGCATCTTTTGTATTCTTTAAGCCGTTTTTCAGTTTTTCAAATAATCCCATTGAAAAGTTTTCTCCTACTTTATATATTCAACCAGCTTTTCCAAAGCCTCATCGGTGCTTACCGTACAGTCGGGAATAAGCGGTTCTTCACTTTTGTCTATATCCACACGGTAGAATTTCTTGTACGATACACCCAGCAAAAGCTTCGATTCGGGAAGCTGAAAGCCCAGCTTGTCGCCGTATGCGGTCGGCATATTTCCGGGTGTTTCACCTATCACCTTTCCTATGCCGTTATCCTGTATCACCGTTGCAAAGTCCATTGCCGAGCTGAACGTATAGTTTGATGTCAGCGCATACACCCTGCCGTCAAAAGCGTTATCTACAGGCTTGTTCGGTGTTATTTCATCACGGTACGAGATCAGATTTCCGCCGATTCGTATATCCGTTCCTCCGAACAGCTTATAGTCGCTTATATTTATATATCTCAGAAATTCATTTATGACCTCTGTTGTTCCGCCTCCGTTGCTTCTTAAGTCAACGGCGATATTTCCGATGTTGTTATCTCTTACCGCACTGAAAAATTCTAACAACCTATCGGTGTATTCTGCTGACATTTCACAACGGTTAAGTGTGAAAACGCCGAGCGAATTCTCCTTGTCGATTTTATATGAGCATAGCTCAAGCTGTTTTCTTTCGGGCGGCTCGTCCGTCATATCAAAATGCTTTGTTTCTTTATTACCGCTGAAAACAACATCTATCCCGTCGGATACGTCTGCACCGAGAAGCGTAAGCCAGCTACCGTACTCCAGAGCCACGCCTAACATATAGTCCGCATAGAAGCTGACCTGCGGCTCGCACGGGAACACTTTTTTGAAATGTTCCTTCATGCTGTCCGCCGATATGCCGTCAATTGATAAGAGCGTTCCGCTTTCATACGCCTTGCTTATCTCTCCGCCGTCACCCACATACTGCGTTCCCGATGCTGTGACTATCGTATGTGCGTCATCAAGCGTGCATACAAGTTCCGCAGATTTCTCCCACAGTTCATTTACCGTCACGCTGTCCTTATCCATCAGTTCTCTGCGCAGCTTTATGTATACGTCGCCGAATCTTTTCTCCGCACCGTCGTCAATAAGGAATACGGGATGTTTTGCCCTCACCGTGTCATATACATATTTTAAGTCCTTTTGTGCCTGCTCTGAGCTAAGCACGGTATCAAGCGGCAGTGTCGGCTCAAAATCAGTCTGTGCGTCATAACCGCAGATTTTAAGCACTATACCGCCTACCGCAAGAATAACGGCAAGCAATAAAGCTGTTACTCTCAATTTGTTCATTTCCTACCCCATAATTTCATATACATTTTCCGTTTTGCTTGTCCCTATGCGTTTTCAACCTCGTTTAAAAATTCCTCGCTGAATTCCTGCCTTAACAGTCCCGATACGCCCTTTTCCTGCATATAAACGCCATACAGCACATCACACAGTTCAATCGTACCTCTCCTGTGCGTTATTACCATAAGCTGAGTGTTATGCGAGAAACGCTTAAGATATGTAGCGTACTTCTGTACGTTTGCCTCGTCAAGCGCCGCATCGACCTCATCAAGCATACAGAACGGCGTTGGTCTGTGCAGTAATATCGCAAGATAAATTGTCAGCGCTACCATCGACTTTTCACCGCCCGAAAGAAGCGACAGGCTCTTTATTACCTTTCCGGGAGGTGCGGCATATATCTCAACATCGGAGTTCAGCACATCGTCCGGGTCTGACAGCTGAAGCCTTGCTTCACCGCCGCCGAATATCTCGCTGAACAGCATTCCGAAGTGATTGTTTATATCGTCAAAGCTCTCCGTGAACCTCTGCTTTATATCCTTTATAAGATCTGCAATAAGACTTTCAAGCTCCGTCTTGGATGTTTCAACATCCTTTAGCTGTTTTGCAAGAACGCCGTAACGCTCCGACACCTCCTCCAGTTCTTCTATAGAGCTGTAGTTTACACTTCCCAGTGCCGCAATGCTTCTCTTTATCTCGGCAAGCTCCGCCTTAAGCATAAATATTCCTGCGTCATCTACAGGCTTCGCACGTTCCTTTGCCTCACTGCGTGTCATTTCGTACTTGTCCCACAGTCCCGAGATTATCTTCTCGGTCTGACCTTCCGCCGAGCCTTTACGCTCTTCCTGTCGGGCAAGGTCTGCGCTGAACTTTTCCTTTGCCTCGGTAAGTTCCCTTATCGACTTGTTTATCTCGCTGATACGCTTTTCAGCCGCATTTGTGAGCGATACGTTATCTGCGATTGCCTTTTCGTTGTCGCCTGCCGTCTTTGCTATTTCTTCGGTCTGAGCCGTTTTCAGAATTATGATTTCATTCTTCTGCTCAATGCCTTTTTTAAGTTCCTCAATTTTTCTTAGCTGTTCGCTTCCGCCGTCGCTCAGTGCAAGGATAGATGCGTCTATACCCTCTATCCTTGTGCGGATGTTGGATATATCACCGTTTACCGTCAGAACGTCCATATTGTTTCTTTGTATCCTGTCGGCTATCTCTTTTCTCTTATCCTCCGCCTTGTCAAGACCGCTTCTCTGCTCGCTCAGAGCCTCCTCGTTCTTTTCGATTTCGGCAAGCACGCTTTCAAGCTGTGACTTTGTATCGGAAAACAGCTTCCTGCCGTCATTCTCGGCTCTTTCCTGTGCGTCAAGCTGTTCCTCGGCACTGTCACGCTGTGCGGTAAGCTGTGACAACAGCTGCTTTATACCGTCACGCTGTGCCTCAAGTCTTGCTATCTTGGGCTCGCACTGCGATACGGTTTCTGAAAAGCCCTCCATTTCCTCCGCCATCTTTGCGACTTCCGCCTGCAAGGGCTTTAGCTGTTCGCTTTCGGCTTTTATCTTCACACCGAGTTCTTCTATCTGTTCGGATAATAAAGCAAGCTCCTGCTTTCTTGCGATTATACCTGCGTCATTTCTGACACTGCCTCCCGTGAACGAACCGCCTGCGTTGATGACCTGACCGTCAAGCGTAACTATTTTGAAACGGTATCCGTACTTCTTCGCAATAAACGATGCCGTATCAATATCCTCAACGACCGCCGTCTTTCCGAGTATGGATTTTACTATCCCGTCATACAGCCCGTCATATTCCACAAGGTCGCACGCCATACCCTCAAAGCCGTTCTCATTACTCAGCCCTCCGACTTCGAGCATCTTTCCCTTTACGCTTGTAAGAGGTAAGAATGTCGCACGTCCGAGGTTGTTTTCCTTAAGATAACGCATACTGCGCTTTGCCGCTTCCTCGTTATCGGTAACGATGTTCTGCATTATACCGCCCAGCGCTATCTCAATAGCCACCGTATAACGCTTGTCCACGCTGATTATATCGGCTACCGTACCTCTTATACCGCTGAGCCGTCCTTGCCTGTCCGCCATTATTACCGACTTTACGCTTGACTGAAAGCCCGCCATATTCTTGTCTATCTCGTCAAGCACCTGATGACGTGACGCTTTCGTTTCGTACTCCTTGCGTAGCGTTTCAAGCGTCTGACCTGCCGTTTTCAGCTTGTCATTCTTATTGGCAAACAGCTTTTTATATCCTGTCAGCTTGTTCTCGGCTTCGGCCTTTTCTTCCTTTGCCTGTTCAAGCTCTTCATCGGTATCGCTGAGCTTTATTCTCTGCGTCTTTGCTTCTGCCGCCGCATTCTCAGCCGTTCTTGTAAGTTCCTCCTTACGCTTTGAAAGCTGTTCGGAGGTTGCCTCTATCTGCTGTACCGAAAGCTGCAGCTGCGTTCTTTTAAGATACAGCCGACCCTGCTTTTCGTCAAGTTCCTTGTACTCCCCCGAGAGCGTTTCGCCCTCTGCGTCGATTCCCGTCAGTTCCTCCGTCAGCCGTTCGCTGTCCGCCTTCAGCCGACCTATAAGCGCCTGCTTTTCCTCTATCTCATTTTCAAGGTTCTTTTTATCTTCCTCAAGCCTTGCCTTGCCGCTCTTGCCGTCCTCTATCTGCTTTTCGGTTTCCGCAATAGCTTCTTGCGCGTGTGAAATATCGTTGCGCAGTACGGCAATCTCAGCCTTTATATCGCTTATGCGGTCCCTTGCCTCGTCACTTCCTGCTTTCAGCTTTTCAAGCTCGGCACGGAGCGTCATTCTGCGGTTGTTGTTGTCCTCTTCCTCAGCCTCCAGCTTTGCAATATCCCTGTCGAGATTTTCACACTCTGCCTTGCTGAGAAGTAATTTGTCCTCCGCTTCCGAAATCGTCTTTTCAAGTGCGGACAATTCGTACATACTTACCGTTATATCAAGGTCTTCTTCCCTCGAAAGCAGTTCCTTCGCCTTTTTAGCCTTTGCCGCCTGCTTTTCAAGCACAGGGAGTCTTGTTTCAAGCTCCGATGCTATATCACGGATACGGAGCAGATTGTCCTCCGTGCGCTTCAGCTTGTTCTCTGCGTCCTTTTTCTGCGCTAAGAATTTCGATACGCCCGCCGCTTCTTCAAAAACCTCACGGCGCTTGCTTCCGCCCGATTCGACTATCTCCGACACCTTGCCCTGACCGATAACGCTGTATCCGTCACGGCCAAGACCCGTACCCATAAACAGTTCGTTTATATTCTTGAGCAGTGTCTTTGCTCCGTTTATCTTATATTCCGACTCGCCGCTCCTGTACAGCTTACGGGATATTACCACCTCGTCACTGTCTACCCTGAGCGCCCTGTCACAGTTATCTATAGTCAGCGTTACACTTGCAAAGCCCATCGGCTTTCTGCGTACAGTTCCGTGAAAGATAACATCCTCCATTTTATCTCCACGCAGACTTTTAGCGCCCTGCTCTCCCATTACCCAGCGCAGTGCGTCACTTATATTACTTTTACCGTTGCCGTTACTTCCGACAACAGCGGTCATTCTCTTGTCAAAATGCAGTATGGTCTTATCGGGAAACGATTTGAACCCGTATATTTCCATAGATTTAAAAAACATCAACCGATCCTCTCCGCACGGAGATCCGTGCCTTTCTCTTCCTTTATCTTAAAGGAAATTCCACGCTGTGAAAGCGCATTGCGGTTAGCTCCGCCCTGCCCGATTATCTTGCTTATATTACGCTTGTCCGTATAAAAGACGTATTTTCCCCCGTCCTCGCACACAGCGTTCATCTTTTCCAGATACAATATGCTCTCGGCTATCTCACGCAATGCAGGGTGATATACTCCCCCGACCATTTCCTGCTCAACATCACGGCTTGCGTGAAGCCCCATACGGATAACTGCGACCCCTGCCTTATTGAACATATCGAGCAGCCTTGCACAGAGCCTTGTTGTCTGTTCAAAGGTAAAGCTGTCATACATTCCGCTCTCGTGCAGCCTGCCAAGCTCGGTATTTTTAAGTATCACTGTCGGATATATCCTCACCGTGTCGCAGTGGAGTGCGATAAACTCCTTTGCGGTATCAATACAGTATTGCTCCGTGTCCTTATACAGCCCCGTCATCATCTGAAGTCCGAGTTCAAATCCGCTCTGCTTTATAAGCCGTGAGGCACGTCTTACGTCCTCAGCCGTATGACCTCTGCGGTTAGCTGTCAGCACCTCGTCATTCATACTCTGTGCACCAAGTTCTATCGCCGTCATACCGTAGCTTTTAAGAATGCCGAGTATTTCCTCGTCAATGCAGTCCGGTCTTGTCGAACAGCGTATACCGTCATACTGCTCAGGATATGCGTCTGTATAACGCTTAGCTACCGTCAGCAGTCTTATCATATAATCCCTGTCTATTGCGGTAAAGCTGCCGCCGAAAAACGCTATCTGCGCTTTCGTACCGCTGTCTTTAAGGTTTTCAAGCTGTCCCTCAAGTATGCTTTCAAGCTCCTTTTCAGTGACAGGCTCGCTGTGTCCGCTTATCGTTTTCTGATTGCAGAAGCTGCATATATGCGTACAGCCGTAATGCGGTATAAATACCGAAATGTTAGTTTGTTTCATATCCCATAAGGCTTATAGCCTCTTTTGCGGCGCTCTGCTCCGCTTCCTTCTTGCTCTTACCCTTACCCGTGCCTATTATCTGACCGTTCAGAAGCACATTCGCCGTAAACTGCTTGTTATGTGCCTGTCCGCTTTCGTCACTTATCTCATAGGTAACACGTTCCTCCGGGTTCTGCTGGATTATCTCCTGCAATACCGTCTTGTAATCTCCGAGCAGGAATTTACCCGTACTCAGCTTGTCAAGCGGCGGTATAAACGGCAGTATGAAACTTCTTGCCGCTTCAAATCCGCCGTCAAGATATATCGCCGCAATAAGCGCCTCAAATGCGTCCGCCAATATCGAGTGGCGATCTCTGCCGCCCGTATGCTCTTCTCCTTTTCCCAGAAAAATATACTTGCCTAAATCTATTTTTCTTGCAAAGGGATAAAGCGCATTTTCACACACTACGCTTGCTCTTATCTTGGTAAGCTGTCCTTCGGGCAGATTAGTAAGATTTTCAAAAAGATGCTCAGACACAACAATGCTCAGCACGCTGTCGCCTAAAAATTCGAGGCGCTCGTTACTGCGCAGATGTTTTCCGTTTGTGTATGACGAATGAGTAAGAGCCTCTTTTAAAAGCTCGGGATTTTTGAACGTATAGCCTATTATCTGTTCAAGCTCTGTCATTTCTTTTCCTTTCAATAATTCTCACGGGAGGGAAGCCCCTCCCGCAAGCCAAAAATCAACCTTCCGTATTTTCCGACAGCACCTTTTCCATCTCTGCGATAACGTTTCTCTCAACGAAATCCTTGGCCTGTCTTACGGCATTCTTGAATGCAAGAGCGTCACTGCTGCCGTGCGCCTTAAGTACAGGCTTTGCCGTACCTAAAAGCGGAGAACCGCCTGTTTCCCTGTAGTCCATCTGCTTGCTTATTTCCTTGATGCCCTTCATAGTAAACATTGCGCCTATCTTTGTACCGAGGTTGCGGAAGAATATCTTCTTGAGCGAAGCCTTCATAAACTTGCCCATACCCTCTACTGTTTTAAGGTAGATGTTACCCGTAAAGCCGTCCGTTACAACAACGTCAACCTCGCCTAAAGCCGCATTTCTCGCCTCTACATTGCCCGTGAAATTAAGCGTGCTGTTTTTGAGCAGAGCATAAGTTTCCTGTTCAAGCTCCCTGCCCTTTTCTTCTTCTGCGCCGACATTCAGCAGTCCGACCTTGGGGTTGTCAACACCCATTATCTTGTTCATATAAACACTGCCCATAACCGCAAACTGCCTTAACATATCAGGACGGCAATCAACGTTTGCACCGCCGTCAAGCAGTATATACATATTATTAAGACCGGGCATTACAGGTGTCAGTGACGGACGCTTTACACCCTTTATACGCTTTACTATAAGAGTACCGCCCATAACAAGAGCCGCCGTACTGCCTGCGCTTATCATAGCGTCCGCTCTGCCGTCAGCTACCATCTGCATAGCCACGCCCATAGAGCAGTTCTTCTTTTCCTTTAATATCATCTTGGGGTTATCCTCTATCTCGATAACTCCGTCAGCCTGCTCAAATGTGATGTGATCCTTTGAAAGCCCCAGTCTTTCAAAGCACTCGTCGAGCTTCTTTGTGTCGCCCGTCAGCACAATGTCAACTCCGTACTCCTTTACAGCGTCAACCGCGCCCTTTACTACCTCGTCCGGCGCATTATCTCCGCCGAAAGCGTCTATAGCTATTTTCATAATCCGTTTTCCTTTCGTATAAAATCCGGTACTTATCGCTTTGCCTTTAGTTTTTCACAGAGGGTCTGCCCCTCCCGTATCAAAACACCGACCGTTCAAAAAGCTGTTTTGCTGTTTTGCTAAACAGACAGACAGACCGCATTACCGCTGTGCAGTGATTCCCTGCTCGCAGAGTGCTTTCTTCAGATCCTCAAGTCCCCTGTCCGCAATCGTCCTGTATCTCAGCTTCTTGTCCTTTATCCTTTCGGGGAGCGGCGGAAGTATTCCCATATTCGCCCCCATCGGCTGAAAGTCCTTGTTCTCCGTGCTTATATGTCTTGCCAGTGCCGCTGTCATGCAGGTTTCGGGCAGTTCGAGCGGCTTTTCTCCGTCAAGCGCCCTTGCAAGATTCATTCCGGCTATAATGCCCGATGCCGCACTTTCGACATATCCCTCAACACCAGTCATCTGACCTGCGAAATATATGTTGTCGCTGTCGATAAGTCTGAAATTCTTATCAAGCAGATCGGGAGAATTAAGGAATGTGTTCCTGTGCATAACGCCGTATCTTACAAATTCCGCATTCTGAAGCCCCGTTATCATCGAGAATACTCTTTTCTGCTCTCCGAATTTAAGATTCGTCTGGAATCCCACAAGGTTGTAAAGCGTACCCTCGTTGTTTTCTTTTCTCAGCTGTACCACTGCATAAGGCCGTCTGTCTGTTCTGGGGTCGATAAGACCCACAGGCTTCATACAGCCGTAGCGGACGCTTTCTATTCCACGCTTTGCAAGCACCTCTACAGGCATACAGCCCTCGTACACTTTAAGATTCTCAAAGCTTTTGAGCTGTACGCTCTCTGCGTTTACAAGCTCGTTATAAAAGGCTTCGTATTCTTCCTTTGTCATCGGGCAGTTGATATAATCCGCTTCGCCCTTGTCATAACGTGTAGCGAAAAACGCAAGGCTCATATCAATGCTTTCTGCGGTAACTATGGGTGCCGCCGCATCGTAGAAGCTGAGCGGACTTCCACAGCGCTCCTGTATCTTTTCGGCGAATATATCGCTTGTCAGCGGGCCTGTCGCAATTACGGTATCGCTTTTGGGAAACTCCGTTATCTCGCCGTTTACGATTTCAATATACGGGTGATTAGTTATCATTTCGGTCACAGCGTCGGAAAACTCCGTGCGGTTGACCGCAAGAGCACCGCCTGCACCGACCTTTGTTTTCTCTGCGGCTTTCATCGTCACAGAGTTCATATAACGCATTTCTTCCTTAAGCATACCGCAGGCGCTGGCAGTATCCGCACTTTTCAGCGAATTACTGCACACAAGCTCCGCAAAGCCCTTGTACTTATGGGCAGGCGAATACTTTTCCGGCTTCATCTCGCACAGCCTTACATGAAAGCCTCTGTTTGCAAGTGCCCACGCCGCCTCAACTCCGGCAAGACCTGCGCCTATTACGGTAACAGTCTTTTTATCCAAGTTTATCCTATCCTTATCAGTTTTCGTTCTTCTTATCCTCATCGGCAGGACGCACATATCCACAGCCGTCCTTGGCGCAGTATACCTGACCCTGCTTGCCGACCTTCTTGAAAAGCGTAGAACCGCACTTTGGACATTTATCCTCAAGCGGAGTATCCCACGTCATAAAGTTGCAGTCCTTGTAGTTCTCGCATCCGAAGAAGGGCTTGCCCTTCTTTGATTTCTTTGCAAGCATCTTACCGCCGCAGTGCGGGCAAAGTCCGCCTGTTTCGTTTACTATTCTCTTTGTATTCTTGCACTCCGGGAATCCCGAACAGCCGAGGAACTTTCCGTAAGGGCCTATCTTTATGACCATAGGCTTTCCGCACTTGTCACAGACTATATCGGTAGGCTCATCGGGTATCTTTACCCTCTTGCCCTCCATATCCTTTTCAGCCTTTGTCAGCATCTTGTCAAAGCCTGTGTAGAACTTTCCGAGTACGTCCACCCAGTCAGCCTTGCCTGCTTCTATCTTATCAAGGTCGCTTTCCATCTGAGCGGTAAACTTTGCGTCAACTATACGCTCAAAGTGACCTTTCATAAGGTCGGTTATAACTATACCGAGCGAGGTCGGCTTTAACTGCTTCGCCTCACGCTCAACATAGTGCCTGTCAAGTATTGTGGCGATTGTCGGCGCATAGGTAGACGGTCTGCCTATGCCGTTTTCTTCAAGCGCTTTGATAAGGCTCGCCTCTGTATATCTCGGTGGCGGCTGAGTAAAGTGCTGGTTGCCCGTAAGTTCTTTTACTTTCAGCTTTTCGCCTACTTCAAGAGCCGGCAGTGCGCCGCCCTCCTCTTCGTCATTATCCTTGCTTTCTTCATACAGCTTTGTAAAGCCGTCAAATTTCACGGTATATCCGTTTGCCTTGAACAGACACTCTCCGCAGGTGATATCGACTGCCTTTGTATCAAGGAGCTGATTTTCCATCTGGCTTGCCATAAAACGCTCCCATATCAGCTTATACAGCTTGTACTGGTCGCCCGAAAGTGCAGACTTTACCTTTTCGGGAGTAAGCGTGATTATTGTCGGACGGATAGCCTCGTGTGCGTCCTGAGCATTGTTCTTCGACTTGAATACTCTGGGCTTTGAGGGCAGATATTCCTTGCCGTATGTTGATTCTATCATCTGTGCCGCAGCCGCTTTTGCCTCATCGGAAATACGCAGGCTGTCTGTTCGCATATAGGTTATGATACCTACTGCGCCCATATCGGGTATCTCAACGCCCTCATACAGCTCCTGTGCCGCTTTCATTGTACGTCGTGCGTTGAACGACAGCTTTCTTGACGCTTCCTGCTGTAAGGTAGAGGTTGTAAACGGCGGTGCAGGTGTTTTCTTCCTTGTGCTGTTCTTGATATTGGTGATGATAAACTCGCCGTTTTCAAGCATAGCAAGCACCTTGTCGGTTTCTTCTTTATTGAGTGCCTTGAACTTCTCGCCCTTGACCTCTGTCAGCTTTGCAGGGAATGCACGTCTGCTCGAAGCGGACAACAGCTTTGCGTCTATGCTCCAGTATTCCTGTGCCTCAAAGCTCTCTATCTCCTGCTCTCTGTCAACGATAAGCCTTACCGCAACCGACTGTACACGGCCTGCCGAAAGACCTCGTCTGACTTTCTTCCATAAGAACGGGCTTAATTTATAGCCTACTATTCGGTCAAGTATACGTCTTGCCTGCTGTGCGTTGATAAGGTCCATATCAAGCGTTCTCGGATGGCTCATACCTGCCTCGATACCGCTCTTTGTGATTTCGCTGAACGTTACACGCACAGGTGCGTCAGGGCTTATCCCAAGAACGTGTGCCAGGTGCCACGAAATAGCCTCTCCCTCTCTATCAGGGTCGGTCGCAAGATATACTATGTCAGCTGCCTTTGCGTCTTTCTTAAGCTCTTTTATAAGAGCCGCCTTATCTTTCTTGTTCTCATACTTAGGCTCAAAGTTGTTGTCAACGTCAACTCCGAGCTTTGACTTCGGCAGGTCACGGATATGACCTACAGATGCTACTACGGAATAATCCTTTCCGAGATATTTCTCAATTGTTTTCGCCTTCGCAGGCGACTCAACTATTACCAGATGGGACAAATTTTTCGTCTTCCTTTCCACGGCAACGTGCCGCTCCGAATTCGCCTTTCAAACTGTTTGCGTATTGCTACGGTTTGTGTACGGCGGGCGGCTCTCGCCGCACCCTTTTAACATTTTATCTTTGCTTTTTTATTTTGTCTTAGCAAAACGGCAATGTGCCGGTTCAAATTCGCCTTTCAAACTGTTTGCGTATTGCCGACAGTTTGTGTACGGCGGGCGGCTCTCGCCGCACCCTTCCGGCAATGTGTCGGTTCAAATTCGCCTTTCAAACTGTTTGCATATTGCTGACAGCTTGTGTACGGCGGGCGGCTCTCGCCGCACCCTTCCGGCATTGTGCCGGTTCAAATTTGCCTTTCAAACCGCTTGTGCATATCTACACCTCGTCTGACGGCGAGCGGCTACGCCGCCCCCTCTTAACGTTTTATCTTAGCTTTTTGCTTACATAATGAAGGTGTGCTATCATCTTCCATTGCACTATCTTTCTCGGCTCCCTTGCCAAAGGGAGCTGGATTGCGACAAGCAAAGCCGTTATCCATACCTCTATGTTCAGCGATTATTTCAACGTTAAAATCATTCCCGTTTGACTGTCGCAAGACTGAGGGATCGTTGCTACAAACCTTATTGTCGCTTCTGCGTTATACAAGCAATTCTCAACAATTAAATTACAGCTTGCAATCTCAACGCTGAATTATAAACCGCAATTATTAACCGTATTTAACGACAAGCTTACTGCCTGACCTTTGACATTTCCCACGCAATAACCGATGCCGCAACCGATGCGTTAAGGCTCTCCGCACTGCTTATCGGTATAAACAGCGACTTATCGCACAGCTTTTTCACGGTATCGCTGACCCCGTTGCCCTCGTTGCCGATAACAACAGCGGTCTTTTGTGGCAGCTTTTCCTCTCCCAGCTTCACCGACCTGTCCGAAAGCTCCGCCGAATACACGGTAAATCCGCCCTTTTGCAAAAGCGTTATCGCTTCTTCGGTATCACAGCAGTATATCGGCAGTCTGAACAGCGAGCCCATCGCACTTCTTACCGTTTTGGGAGCAAACACATCCGCACAATCTCCTGCAAGTATCACCCCGTCAATCGAAAATGCGTCACACGAACGTATTATCGTGCCAATATTACCCATATCTTGTAAATTTTCCAATATTATAAACTGCCTGCTACTATCTATTGTACTTAAATTCAGAATTTTGTCAAGATGTCTTACCGTAATAAATATTCCCTGCGGCGATTTTGTGTCGGAAATGCTGTCCGCCACCTCCTCGCTTATTTGCACCATCTTACAGCTTTCCCTCAGCAGACTTATACATTCGGGATACTTCTCGGCGGCGGCGGCAGTAAAATATGCGTTTTCACCTAACGCACATCCGCTTTTGACCGCTTCAACCGCCAGCTTCGCCCCCTCGCACACGAAATACCCCGTCTGCCTGCGGTACTTTCTCTGCTCCGTCAGCTTGCGGTATTCCTTTATATATGTGTTCTGTTTAGATGTAATTTCCATATTTCTCCTTAACACTCAGTTTCTTGACTTTTACGTGTCCTTATGCTAAAATTTCATTATCCGTAACGGACAAGAAAGGATTTTTTTCATGATATTTTCCGAGCTAAGCCTTATTGAAAAGGAAACAGGACTTAAATACGATCCCGAAACCGCCACGCTCAGCGGTGTAAAGAACGGTGTTCCCGTTGTCGTTTTTGACAACGATAAAAAGCACAGATTTGATATAGTATGCGGTGCAGTCATCACCGAGCGCCAGTTCGGCAGAATATACATTATGGCTGAACGCTTTCCCAAGAAAACTATGCTCGGCATCGAAAATGTCGACGGCTGCGTAAACATTTACTGCAAGGGATATAATCTTATGCAGGAAAATCTGCCGTTGCTCATTGAATTTTTGGAAAAACTCACAGCCTATTTAAAAAGCGAAATGCGTAAAACCACTCCCATACAGGTGGCAAAAGTGCTTGAGCTTGAGGATTACACAATTCTCACAAAGCATATACGCTCAGACGGAACTGTCCGCCCTCCGTATAATATAAGGGGTACTGTAAAAGGTATCTTAGGCGGTCTGCTCGGACTTCTGATCGGTTGCGCCATATTCATTGTGTTTATTATGATGTCGGACCTTGTCGGCTGGATAGGCGGTATAATCATGTCCGCCGCGGTTATTTCGCTCTACACCGTTTTCTCAAAGAAGCTAAAGACGGTTGACTGCATTATGACAGCAATTCTCACCTTTGCGGGCTGGGCATTATCAAACGGCTTCGCATACCTGTTCCAGATATTCTTAAAGGAACAGGAGGCAGGAAACACGGTAAACATAAACGGCATTCTTGCCGATCTTACGAACTACTCAATGAAGTACACCGAGATTGCAGGCAACCTTATGAACCGCCTTATAGTAACATTCATTTTCGTGGTCGCAGGCGCAATAGGCAGTTATATTTTCTATTACAAGCATCACACAAAGGATATGTACTGATAACGGTTATTATGTGCCTAAGCACAGCTGCATTTCTTCCCCATTATATAAAAAATCACACGCCCATTTATTATGGGCGTGTTGTTTTCTCTTAAAGAGCAGCCTTAGCCTTCTCAACAAGTGCAGTAAAACCTGCAGGATCGTTGATAGCGATTTCTGACAGCATCTTTCTGTTAAGACCGATATTAGCCTTCTTTAAGCCGTTGATGAATGTAGAATAGTTTGTACCGTTCATCTTGCAAGCGGCATTGATTCTTGCGATCCAGAGCTTTCTGAAATCTCTCTTCTTTAAACGTCTGCTGATGTAAGCGTACTGACCTGACTTCCAGACAGCTTCCTTAGCAGTCTTGAAAAGTCTGCTCTTGCCGCCCCAGTAGCCCTTTGCCAGCTTTAATGTTTTATTTCTTCTCTTACGAGTTGCTAATGCACCTTTAATACGAGCCATCGTTAAATTCCTCCTATAGTGAATATTGCGCCGAAACGGTCGCAGTTAGTTTTTATTTGTAAGGTATGAGCTTCTTAACTTCTGCAACGTTCGTCTTGTCGCAGTATCCTGCAGCACGGTTGATACGCTTTCTCTTTGTTGCCTTCTGTGTCAGTCTGTGACGACGGTTCGTCTTCTGGTACTTGACCTTACCGTTCTTGGAGATGTTAAAACGCTTTTTAGCACCGCTGTGGGTTTTGATCTTGATCTTCTTTGCCATGAGTGGAATCCTCCTTATTTAGTTTCCGCCGTTTTATCGGCGTCCTTCTTTGCTTTCTTACCGCCTGCCGCAGCCTTGGGAGCTACAACTGCCATATAGTTCTTGCCCTCCAGCTTTGCAGGCTTTTCACAAGCACCGTACTCCGAAACAGCCTCAAGAACTCTCTGCATAAGCTCCTCACCAAGATTTGCGTGTGAAAGCTCTCTTGCTCGTCTGTAACGAACCTTGATACGAACCTTGTCGCCGTTTTTAAGGAACTTTATAGCCTGATTAGCCTTCGTGTTAAAGTCGTTGGTGTCGATGTTCAGCGACATCTGTATCTCTTTAAGCTCAGCTTGTTTCTGGTTCTTTTTAGATTCCTTTTCCTTCTTTGACTGCTCAAAACGGAACTTGCCGTAATCCATTATACGACATACCGGAGGAGTAGCGGAAGGAGCGATAAGCACGAGGTCTAAGTCAGCCTCAATCGCCATATCAAGAGCCTGCGCCGAAGACATAATGCCGAGCTGCTCATTGTCAGCTCCGATCACACGGACCTCTTTTTCATTTATCTCTTCGTTGATGAGTTGTTCTTTTGTGCTGATTGTAAAGCACCGCCTTTCTGAAAACAAATCGTTTTATGCAAAACAAAAAGCGTGATAAACTGCAATGCAGATTCTCTCACGCTGTACAAATATTACAGACAGATTTATAACGCCGTACAGCGCCGTAAATCGTCGGAAATTTCTGTAATTACCTCATTGAACAACCTTTCGGCGTAAATGGGTGAGAGTGCTTCTCTGCTTTTGTTTCACAATTTAATTTACCTAATGATTATACTACATTTATCCGCCGTTGTCAATAGGGAAAGTGAAAAATTTTCTGAATTTTGCTTTTTCTTTATACGCTGTTGATTTTCACTTAAAATTATGCTACAATAATTACAGCAAATAAGGAGGTGCATTTTATGCCGAATATCAAACCTGTTTCCGATTTACGCAATTACAATGCGGTTCTGAACGATATTTCCGAAGGCGAACCCGTATTTCTCACCAAAAACGGCAGAGGTCGTTATGTAATACTGGACATTGACGATTATGAAAAGCAACGTGCCACATTGAAATTGCTATCCGAACTTAACAAAGCCGAAAAATCAGCTGAAACAAAAGGTTGGCTGTCGGAGGCTGAAGCCGACAAAGCCATCGGAGATATAATATGAAATTACTGCTTTCTCCGCTTGCCGCAGACAACCTGCATAGTATTCACAGTTATATTTCCGAAGAGCTCGACAATCCAAACGCCGCCGGCAGACTCATAAAAGATATAGTCAAAGCTTACAAGCAGTTAAAAGATACGCCTTTAATCGGCTCTTTGCTTGATGCAAAGATCAATATAAAAACAGACTTCAGATATCTTGTCTGCCGTGGTTATATGATATTCTATAAAGTTGACGGTAATGCGGTCTACATATACCGCATTATAAACGGCAGACGTGATTATTGCCGTATACTGTTCAGATAGCTCAGACAGCTACACCCAATGCCCCTGATTTATCGGGGGCATTTCAGCTTGTAGAAAAAAGTTTGTTTTTATAAAAATAAAGCAAATTCTCAATACTGTAGAAAAAGTCTATTTTTATAAAAATAGAGCTAATTCTCTAGCCCTTTAAGAACGCTTTGTCGGCTTTGCGTCACTGTCTCGTCAGCCATCAGTGTCGATGCACAGATGCAACATCACCTTAACCGCCTCAGTACATAAAACAAAAAACAACCGAAGGACAGCGTCAACAGTGCCTTCGGTCGTTTTCCTATACACAGCTTACGCTCTTATTGCCGTCCGCCGTTTATTTATTCATCTCACGCAAGCTTTATCACGCCCCACTTGCCGTTCTCCTTAGCCCATGCCTTACCGTCATAAACAGAAGTAATATCTTCAAACCGACACTTCAGCACTTCTTTTCCGTTGATGTCAATAAGCCCCCATTTACCGCCTTTGCATACAGGAAGATAGCCGTTGAAATAGTAAAGCTCCTGATTTTCGTTATCGACCTTGTCGTATTTACCGTTAGAATAGCATTTGCCGTTCTTGTCGAAAACGTAAATCTTGTTATTCTTCCAGAAAACTATTCTGTTACACGATGAATATAAATTATGACTTGAAGCGTCAAAGAAACCGTCATACTCTATCGGGACAGTTATCTTTCCACCCGCTAAAAGCCCGCATTTTCCTGTGCCGGCTTCTTCCGTAGAAAAATAATGTTTTATTATTTTTTCTCCGTTTTCATAGCTATATCCGCCTTCTTCGGCAACTGCCGAAATAATCGGATAAAATACTTTTTTAAGTTCGCCGCCTGAAACTTCATGGTCACCTACTAAAAATACATCATTGTAAATCTTATTTGTTTTTATATCATAATAATAGCGTTCGCCGCCATCACTGCCAATTCCTTCTGAGGGCGGAACCTCATTATAGTTCTCATCAACCCAAAACGACTTATATATATTTCCATATATATTAGTATCTGTTATAACGCTAACAGTCAGATAATGTGTGTCCTGTAACCACCGTTGTACGCTGATTTTATCATACTTATTTGGTATGAGTTCTTTTCCGTTAAGGTTTATAAGCCCCCATTTATCTTTATTGTCAGTAGTTGTGAATATTCCTTTCAGCTTTGTACCTTCTTCATAGCCATAATACACCCAGCCGCCTTGATTTTCAGCTACCTGATTTGTCGCTAATGCCGCTTCGCCCCACGGGTCTCCGAACTGTGTAATGAGAGCCACCTCATCATACACATAACTCGGCTTTATCACCCAGGAATACTCCGAAGTCTGCGACTGTGCCGGCTTCTGCTCTGTCGGCTTCTTTGACGACTGGCTTGTCGGTGCGGCCGTGACCGTTACCTTGCTGTCCGACAGAAAATCGTTATGTATAAAAGTACCGTCCTTCAGCTTTGCGTATCCCGTATCGGTCACAGCTACCACCGTAACCTTGTCGTTGACGTTATACAGCTTTACCGTTTTTGCTCCGAGAACGGCTTTTTCCCTGCTGTAACAGCCCACAGTAACATACTTTGTACCGTCAGCCTTTGTTTCTTTCCATTCAGATTTTACAGCGTTATCCTTCTTTGTTGTAACGGCTGTTGTTTCCGCTTTATTTGTGCTTGTAACGGCAGGCTTGCTCTCAGAAGATGTCTGCTCCTGTGTTTCCTTGCTTTCACTGCTGTTTGTTGTATCGGAAGTTACCGGAGTCGAAAGCGATGCGGATACATCGTCCGCCTTCTCACCCGATTCATTATACGAAACGCTTCCCTCCGATGAACAACCGCTCACAGCGAGCGCCGACAGAATCACCGCCGACATTACAGCCATTCTCACTCTCTTACCATTCATTGATTTTCTCCTTTTCTCTATATTTGCATTTGCGAAAGCCGTAACTGCCGTTTCCGGCATCACAGCTTGCCCACAAACAAAATCCATATGTCAATAATAACACTTCCGTTTTCCCCGATTCAACAGCCGGGCAAAATCAGCACTCATAACGACAAAAAAGGCACAGCCCACCCTCGTGGACCATGCCCTGATTGTAATATTTTTCCGATAAGACCTGCAATTCAGATTAAATCGTACAAACCGACAAAACCCGAGCCGCAACAGCTTACTTAAGCTTACTTATCCGTAGCCGCCTTAACGCTTGCATACTCACTGAACTCAGTCGTACTTCCCGTCTTTCTGAACGATTTTATTCTGAAAGAATAAGTAGTACCCTTTGCAAGTCCCTTGACAGTAAACGTAAGCGTGGTGTTGTTCTTTGTAGTAGCAAGCGCCGTCCACTTACCGCCCTTATACTGCTCGATAACGTAGCCTGTAGCCTTGTCATTCTTGCTCCAGTCGAGCTTTACCGCACTTGCAGAAACCGCAGAACCTGTGAACTTTGCAACATTCGGTATCCTCGTCTTGCCTGCTATTCTCACATAATCGCTGTAAGCTGTAACACCGCCGGCAGTCTTATACGCCCTTATTCTGAACGAATATGTAGTATCGTTCTTAAGTCCCTTAACAGTAAACTTAAGCGTGGTATTATTCTTCGTGGTAGCGATTACCGTCCACTTACCGCCCTTGTACTGCTCGATAGAATAGCCGGTAGCCTTGTCATTCTTAGCCCACTCAAGAGTTATCCACGAGCCTGTAGTCGATGCTACTTTGAAATTGTACACACCGTCAAGAAGCGTAGCCGCCTTTATAGCCGTATACTCACTGAAATCGGTTGTACTTCCCGTCTTTCTGAATGATTTTATTCTGAAAGAATAAGTAGTACCCTCTGCAAGTCCCTTCACAGTAAACGTAAGCGTGGTGTTGTTCTTTGTGGTAGCAATTGCAGTCCACTTTCCACCCTTATACTGCTCGATAACGTAGCCCGTAGCCTTGTCGTTCTTGCTCCAGTCGAGTTTTACCGCACTTGCAGAAACCGCACTGCCCTTGAACGAGGCAACATTCGCTATTCTCGTCTTAGCCGCAAGTCTTGTATACTCACCACTGTATTCCGTTGTACCGGAAACCACATAGCCCTTGATTCTGAAGGTATATGTCGTATCCGCCTTCAGTCCGTTTACAGTATATGTAACTGTTGCGTTACTGCTCGTCTTTGCAATCTGCGTCCACTTTCCGCCCTTGTACTGCTCAACAACATAACCGCTTGCGCTTGCGTTCTTATCCCACGCAAGTGTGAGCGAGGTACTGCCCTGCGTCTTTACCTTCACTCCGGTTAATTCTGTCAGCTTTAACGCAGGCGTATAATTATCCTTATAGCTGTAACCGCACTTTGTACATTTATGAAGAGTGTAGCCCTCATTATCGTATGTCGGACTCACAACTTCTTCCAAAAATTCATGTGCGCATTCTATATCAAAGTATACATAATCGCTGCTATTGTGTACCCAATCTCTCCAGTCAGAAGTATACTGATGGAACATATTGCTGTTGTATGAATCTAATACAGCTCTATATTGCCCTTTTCCGAATGTTGCTTGAAAACCGCTGTTAACATATGTCTGCCTGCAAACAGTCTTGTATTCATCGCCTGATAAAACCTCAACAGTTAAATTATAATGCGTTGTTTTATCGGTAGGATCCCATGTAAACGATACGTTATCAGATTCTTTAAAACCATTTGATGAAATATTTAAACATGGTTTACTCGGTAAATTTTCATTATAGCATATATCGCATTTTTCGTATATTGCTAAATTGCCGCCGGTAAACTCCTTATATCCGCATCTCTGACACAAATGCGCATACTTATGCGGATGATCCGCCTCAAAATATGTACTTCCGTAATTGTGTCCTAAAGCCGATGTCGAACGGCTCTCTGTCGCTCCGCAGGAGCATTTACGCTCTTCCGTTCCTCCGCTCGTGCAGGTAGCCGAAGTCTTTGTATACCACGAACCGTATGAGTGAGAGCCGGTTGTAGTAAATGATTGTTCAGGGCTCCAGTATTCCTTACCTTCTATTACAGCATAAAACTTATAATAATATTTCGTGCCGTGTCTTAAGGTAATTTTGACCTCACTGTTCATATCGTATGATATGTACATATAGTCATAACCCGTCCATGTGCTTGCTGTATTATGGAACTCCAACCAGCCGTTATCGTATGAATCGTCATATCTTCTGATACGTATACCGGCTTTTGTCAACTTATAATTTGACGGTTTATAAACATCAGTTACAACAAAAGCATTTGTATCACTGACTGTATTAGCGATTTTGCAAGATGTACCGGTTAATTTTACATTATCGGTTGAGGGTGTTGAACCGTTGTCAAACTTGGATGTGCTTGAATTATATATAGTTAATTTACCGGACGAACAGCTTTTTACAAAATCTGCATAGGTATATTTGTGCAAATTTATTTTGCAACATGTTTTATAATGACCGTTGCTATCTTTAGAACCGCAACCGGTGGCTGAATTGTAACCTGCATTTGCGTCTATAAAATAGATGTAGTTATCATCTCGTGTCAGATAGCACAAAGAATGTCCGGATGCCTTTCTGAAATGTGCGCCTGTACGAATAGTTTTATCAGAAAAAGCACTTTTTAACTGTGTCTGCGTAAAACCTTTGGGTAAAGTTATAGTATCAGCCGTTGTTTTCCCCATAAATCTGTAATAGCAATAAACCGCATATCCGGCACATTGAATCGCATTATTCCAACCTGTCATAGAACAGGAAACTGTTTTCCCTGTTTCATCATCATAAAAACTGGAACGACAACCCATTTTCTTAAGTTCATTAATATCTTTTGTACATATTGAACAATGCCAACTACAAGCTTTAGTTTTATAAGAATTAAAATACCCGGATAACGGAAACTCGCTTAATATTTTATTAAAACGTGCTATTTCGCTTGACAAGCAATTTTTACTCATAATTGCCTTAACTTCATTAAGTGCTGTGCTATTGTTAGCGTAATATCCGTATGTAGAACTTCCGACCCAATAACTGTCCGCCCCTGCCGTCAAACTCGTACTCTCCCTCACCGCCGGCAGATTATCCCCCAGCGGCGTAGCAACAGCCGTCAGCATCATAACCGCCGACAGTACTGCCGCACCCAGTCTTTTTACACTTTTAATCATAATTTTCCTCCTTAAGCGACTATATACAGTTGTAAAATAACCGCAATCTTCTTGTTTGATAATACCTTATATTTGTCCCTCTTTCAACCTGTCAGGCAAAATCAACTTTCGTAACGACAAAAAAAAGCACACAAATTCCGATTACTATACATTGTAACAGATAATATAAAAAGGCACAGTCCACCCTACATGGACTATGCCTTAATTACCATATTGAATTTTACGCAGAAATTTTGTGCATTACTTACAGGAGTGCTTTCAGAAAGCCCCCCCCCCGTTTACATAAATTGTAATTCATCATCTTGCACATATTTTTCTCCGCAAATATTAATTATAAATGTTTTTATTGATTTTATTTAAGTATATCACCGTGAACAATATCTGTCAAGCATTGACCACTAATTATCTGATTATTCGTTTATATCTTAGATAAAAATCACCGCCGGAGCCTCCCCCGACGGCGAAAAAATATAGTTTAAAACTTACTCAACCGTTTTAACCTTAACGCTTGCATACTCGCTGAACTCGGTCGTACTGCCGTCTTTCGACCTCACTTCCCGCCGAACACAAAAATCGCCAATATAATAATCGCAAGCGAGCCGATGCATATTATCCAGTTTCTGTTATATGTCCGGTTCATCTTCTTCTCGTGTTCCATACGCTCCAGACGCTTTTTCAGCTTGTAATCGGGTTCACGTTTCATACTTTACTCCTTTCGTTTCACGCTTATGAGCCAAGCTCCTTTTCCTCTTGATTGCCATCTCGATCCACGCCTCGTTTTCCTGCTCTATAACGGTTTTCCCGCCTTGCTTCGCCATAACTCTTATAACTTTCTGCAAATCGAAATAATCATCGTAATCGCTTATTTTACTCCAACTATTTCCTTTGTAATAAAACGTATCTGCTGAGCAGGTTACTCCTTCCGCCTTTAAATTCCACAGCTTCTGCAATATATAACTGTCAATCGGGGCGTGAAGCCGTTCCTCTTTTATGTCAATCGGCAAAGCCCCAAGCAGCCATAAATATTTGAGCGCCATATTGAGCCATTTCTGCGCATTTCCGTTTGTAATGATGCTTTTACTACCGTTCACTTTATTATAGCAGTCTTTAATTTTATGGCAGTCTTTATTTTGCCGCAAGTCTTTCCGCACCATTTGTCAAAACTTACCTTTGGCGAACGATTGGCTTTTACACTGTTAATTTCTCCCTTTGCCGATTTCGATGATTTGATATAAGTAGTATATTGTTTTCTATACAATCTATCACTTATCAAAGTGTTATTCTATATATCAAATTTATATTATCATATATCTTTTTAAGTTATATCGTGTATCTAATCATCGTAATAATCACTATGATTATCAAGACAGACTTTTTCTGTAAAATATGCAAATACAAAAATCTCTTAATGCCTTGTTCCGCTTGTCTGACTTTTTGTTACTCATAAGCTCTCTCAAATTCCCATATAATTACATTCAGACTTCAAAAGTTTATTACTTACAGTTTATTACTTTTATTATAATATTTAGATAAAATCAGCGTTATAATTCATCGAAATTCATCACTTGTCGCTCAAAGCGTGATTTCTCACATTTTCCTGATTATATCTATTATCTGCGTCATCGGATCCTCGTTGTTTGATCCTATTATTACATCAGCTGATGATTTTACCTCGTCGTGTGCATTACTTACAGCAACTCCCAGATCAGCACTGCGTACCATTTCAGCGTCATTCGGATAGTCTCCTGCCGCCACAGTGAACCTGTCCTCGCTTCCCGTCACCCTCAGCAGCTGCTTATATCCATAAGCCTTGCTCACGCCCTCGGGCAGAAGCTCGTAGAAGAACGGCGCAGACAGTACCCTGTTCGTCCCATCGGCACAATGCTCATCTATGAACCTCGCAAGCTCAGGCATCTTGTCCTCAGGGTAAGCGAACAACACCTTAAGCCAGCCCTCATGCGGAATATCGTCAAGCCTGCATACATCTCCGTGTACGTTCTCAAGCGCCATGTGAGCCCTCTCAACATCGTTCAGTGCCGGCACATATACCGTGTGCTTGTGAAGCACCTCTATGCCTACATCGGGGAACCTGTCCATGACCAGCTTTATGTAATCTCCGGCTTTCTGCGTAACCTCGCTCTGCCACAGGAATTCGTCCTTGTCAAAGTCGTACACCGCCGACCCGTTGAAGATGACCGCAGGTATCCTCAGCTTCAGCTTTTGTGCAACCGGCCGTGCCATTGAATAGCCTCTGCCGGTAGCTATCGTGAACATTCCGCCCTTGTCGCAGAATTCGTTTATCGATTCCATATCCCTTTGAGAAATCTCTTTCTTATCGTCAAGGAGCGTGCCGTCAAGATCGCTCATTATTATCACATTTTTGAAGTCCATAGTTTCTTTCCTTTGTTCAAGCCGTTTATATCTCTGTCTTTTGGGTTTCGAGGTTTGCGAGCAGCTTTTTGAAGTAGTCGGGCAGCTCGCTGTCAAATTCCATATACCGCCCGTCAGGGTGGATAAATCCTATCTTTTTTGCGTGAAGGCACTGTCCGCATAGCCACTTCGGACTGCCGTTTCCGTACACCTCGTCACCCGTCACCGGATGACCGATATATGCCATATGCACCCTTATCTGATGCGTCCTTCCCGTTTCAAGACGAAGCCTTACAAGCGTATTGTTCCTGTAAGTCTGCTCGACAAAATAGTGGGTTACCGCCTCTCTTGAATTCTCGGTCGTAACGCACATCTTCTTGCGGTCGGTCTTGTGTCTGCCTATCGGCGCATCGACCGTCCCGTCCTCTTTTATAACGCCCTGAACGACCGCCATATATTCCCTTGTAAAGCTGTGTACCTTTATCTGTTCGGCAAGTATATTGTGTGCGGTATCGTTCTTTGCCACGATAAGAAGTCCGCTCGTATCCCTGTCTATCCTGTGTACTATACCCGGGCGAATTACCCCGTTTATCCCTGACAGGCTGTCGCCGCAGTGGTACATAAGCGCATTTACAAGCGTTCCGCTGTAATGACCCGGCGCAGGATGCACCACCATTCCCTTGGGTTTGTTCACTACCAGCAGGTCACTGTCCTCATAGACTATATCAAGAGGTATATTTTCGGGCAGAATATCCGCAGGCTGAGCCTCCGGCACATCAAGCGTCACTGTATCTCCCGTTTTGAGTTTCTGATTCTTGGCGGCAATTTTCCCGTTTACAAGACAGCAGCCCTGCTCAATAAGAGCGGCGGCTGCTGATCTGGTTATTCCCGTATCCTGCAATGCAAGAAACTTGTCTGTTCTATCGCCGCCTGTTTTACAGGTAAATTCGTAATGCAACGTTACCCTCCATAGCGGTGTTATTTATCTTCGTTTGTTGATTTCTCTATTTCCCCGGCTGCTGTACTTTTCTTTGCCGAGCGTTTGTTCTTCTGCTCTTTTATCTCGTCTGCAACAACAAAAAGCAGTAATCCAAGTGCTCCGAGAACGGCGCATATATCCGCAACATTGAACACGGCGAAGTTGATTATCCTTACATCAATAAAATCAACTACCTCGCCTCTTATCACTCTGTCGATAAGGTTACCGATACCGCCTGCCACTATAAGCGACATGGACCATATATACGTCGGCTTCTTCACTCTTTTTGAAAGCATCAGATACAGCATAACAACGATAACCACAGCCGTAAACAGTATGAGAAACAGCTGTTTTCCCTCAAGGATACTGAAAGCGGCTCCGGGATTTCTCTCGTAGGTGATATTCAGTACATTTGTATCTCCGAATGATATTATCGGTATCGACTGGTGAAGCTGCATATTACTGTCGATCAGTATCTTTGTCAGCTGGTCAAGCCCGATAAGTCCTGCGGCTGCCGCAAGAGCGATATATAGCATTAATTCCGATTCCTTTCGTTGTCCGGTATTTTTCTGACGTTATTTCAGTTATTATAATTACTTGTTCTTTCCGAACTCAAGCTCGGAAGTGGGAGCGTTCTTTTCTTCCTTCTCGTTTTTAAGGCTGAAAAGCACAGATTCACCCGTTACCTTTTCTTCCGCCTTCTTTTCGGGAGCAGGAGCAGGCTTAGCTTCGGGAGCGGGCTTCGCCGGAGCAGGTGCAGGCTTTGCTTCAGGCGCAGGCTTTGCCGGAGCAGGAGCAGGCTTAGCTTCAGGAGCAGGCTTCTTTGCAAATGCGCTGTCCTCAGGCTTTCTCGCCTCAACTTCCTTAACGGTATTTATCACGAACTCATTCTCACAAGCCTTGGGCATAGCCTTTATATTCTCGATATGTGCGCTGTATGCGGCAAGAATCTTGGCTGTGTAGTCCTGTACTTCTTTTCTTGTTCTCTGGAGAACAATCTGCTCTCTTTCAGTCTGCTGCATCATCATTGTATGAATCTCGGCAGCCTTTGCATTGGCATCGTCAACGGTCTGCTTAGCTTTTGCGTTTGCTTCGGCAAGATTCTTCTCACCGAGCTCCTTCTTCTTTGCCGCAAGAGCGTCCGCATCCTTGATAGTCTTTTCAGCCTTTTCCTGAGCGTCTTTTCTTATCTTTTCGGCATCTTCCTTAGCCTCGTTCACTACAGCTATACCCTGCTTTTTCGCAATGAGCAGAGCATCTCTCAGAGCGTCCTCATCCTTACGGTACTCTCTTATTTTTTCCGCAAGAACCTCCAGCTTCTTTTCGAGCTCCTCGTTTTCATTCTGCAGTTTCTTGTATTCGATAGATACGTCCTTTAAGAAAGTATCTACCTCGGCGGCATCGTAACCGCCACGCTTAACCGTATCAAATTCTTTGGATACTATATCTTTAGCATTCACGGGAAAGTCCTCCTAAATGTACTCTAAATATATTTTTTAATCGTAATATGTATATTACCTTTTCTGCCTGTTTCACCGATACACTGCAATACGAACTTGCCTTTTCCTCTGACGGAAAACACATCGCCCTCGCTTAGCTGCTTTGACACATCGGTACATACCGTGCCGTTAAGCGTCACAAGCTGTGGTGTAATGTACTTTTCCACAGCACCTGTTCTTGACGTACAGGCAACGCATCTGACAATATTGTCAAGGCGCATTGAAGCTACCGAAAACCGCAGCTCCTCATATTTTCTTGCGGGCAAAGTAAAACCTGCGGTAATGCCAATATCCACCTGCACTCCGACCCTGCCTATTTTCGTTATACTGTCTGAAATAAGCGGTGCTACCTTTTCGTAGACAAACACTGCCGCCTTCCCGTCGGTAACGAAAATATCCCCGACAGTGTCACGCTCAATACCGAGCGCCATAAGCGAACCCAGCACATCTCTGTGGGTCACACTGTCCTCTTTTCTGAAGGTGAACGTCACCGCTTTTATCGGGAACTGTTCAGCCGTGTTTTCATCGGACACAACGGCATAGGATGCATCGGAAATCGCACTGCCGTCAAAATAATATGACGGGAAAAGTCCAAGACAGCATCTGAGCGGATCTGCATTTCCTGCGCCTGCACAAAGCAACGCCGTAAGCCCTTTCGGGATACCGACAGCTCTTATCTGTGCAAGCTCGCTTTCGGACAGAAAACGGGTAAAATACGGGCGGGATCTGTCAAGGCAGTCCCTCGCCGCATTTTGTATATCTTTGACAAGTTCACGGTCTGCCATATCAGTCCAGATCGTCGAAAATATCCTCGCCCGAAATGCTGCTGATTTCGTCTATGAACTCGCCTGAAATATCAACGTTATAAGGTGCGAGAACGTATGTTGTATCTGCGATCCTCTTTATCTCGCCGCCCGTTATGTAGCTTACACCGCCTAAGAAGTCGATGATACGGGTAGCTATATCCTTATTTGTGTTGTTGAGCATAAGGATAACCGTTGTCTTGTTCTTGTAAAGCTCTGCTATCTCGGCTGTATCGGACAGCTTCTTGGGTCTGTTTACAACAAGGTGCAGAGTTGTGCTTGCGTTATAGGTGTATATCTTATTTGCGTTTGAAGCCTGTGACGAGCTGCGTGAAGGAGCCTCCTGCACAGGTTCTTCCTTTGCGGATTCAAGCTCGTTTGAGTAGCTCTCATCGTCATCCGATCCGCCCCATCTTCTGATTGAATTTTTAAGTCCTTCTAATGCGCTCATTGTTTGTTCCTCCGTTTTTATATTTTCGAATAGTTTCTGTAGCCGAAAAGACCGCTGCCTATCCTGACTAACGTTGAGCCGTACTTTACGGCTGTTGCATAATCGCCCGACATACCCATTGACAGCGTATCCATGCCGGACAGGAAAGAATATTTCTGCTTTGAATTTTCAAAAAGCTCCTGCATTGACGCAAAATACTTTTCGTCGCAATTCACAGGCGGAATGGTCATAAGCCCTCTTATCCTGACGTTTTCAAGTCCGGATACAGCTTTTGCCGTTTCGATAAGCTCAGACGGTGCAATACCGCCCTTTGACTCCTCGCCGCCTATATTGATCTCAAGGAGTATGTCCTTTACAAGTCCGTGACTTCCTGCTCTGCGGTCTATCTCAGCCGCAAGCTCGACACTGTCGACCGAATGTATCATACTCACCTTATCAATTATATACTTTACTTTGTTTTTTTGCAAGCCCCCGATGAAGTGAATTTCGGATTTTTCCGAATAATTTTCGTATTTTCCGAGAAATTCCTGTACTCTGTTTTCACCCAGAAGGTCTATGCCAAGACTTTCGGCATAATTTATCTTTTCGCAGGGTACTGTTTTTGTGACCGCCATAATGCGAACCGTATCGCATCGTCCTGCTTTATCCATAGCTTCGGCTATGTTCTGTTTTACAGCCGTGTAATTGAGCTTTATATCCTCAAGCGTTGTTTCTTCGGCGGATTTAGAGATTCTTTCCGTCATAAAGATCCTTCCCTTCAACTATAACATCATCGTAAAGCGACAGATAACCCGCTTGTCCCGAAGTATCACGGACAATGACATAATCCTCGCTTGAATATATGCGGTCTACCTGTACGAAGTAAGCCTGAGAGCCTTTTTTCACATAGACTCCGATGTTGTTTTCCTTGTCAAAATGGATAGCGGACGAAGCTATGCGTATACCGTTATAGCTGTCTACAAGCAGCTTGAACCTGCCGACTCTTGACGAGGCGATAACCGAATTCAGATCATCTGCAGAGAATATCGCAACATAATCGTTGTCGTACTTTTCGACATTTTCGACCTTTGCGGTTATCTCCGTCTGGTCTGCGCCGAGTATCAGCCGTACCTTTGTATTTTCCGTAAGTACAGCCGCCTGACCTTCTGTAAAGGTCGCCGCCAGCTTCCACTTATAATCGTCTATCATCTTGCCGATTATGTCGCCGGAAGCTGTTGTAAGCTCGGGTGTCTTTACCGTTTCGGAAATCTCCGCAGGTGTTATACTGTCGATGTTATCGTATGTTATCTTGCTCTCGTACCCGTCGATGCTGCTTACGAAATAGCCTGTTTCATCAGCCGTGACCTGAACGGGCGAAGCCGAAATCCTGCCCTCAAGCGTCTTTATCTTTGAGTTGAGCGACGAAATCACCGATGAATAATCATTCACCTTGCCCTTGACCATATCACGCTTGCTCTGCAGGTTGAGCATTTCGTATTTAAGCTGTGAAACGGCGGTATAATCGCCGTTGTTTATAGCTGTTATCAGCTTGCTGTGCTTTTCGGTTATCAGCTTGTCAAAAGCCTCTATCTGAGAATTATCCGTACCGACAAGGCTCTGTGCGTCTGTCAGCGTGTCTATCCTCGTTTTCAGCTTATTTATATCCGCAGTAAGCGATATATCAGCCGCCGAGCCGTAAGCATTGGCTATAACGCTGTTCTTGCCGACCTTTGAGCCGTCCTCATGCTCATACTGTATCGTGCCGTTTATCTTACGGCTGACGGTATGCTCGTTTCGTGCGAACACCCCGTAAAACTCGATAGTATCCTGAGAATCGTACTTCAGCGCCACCTCTGTTTTATAGGAGTGGTCGTTTCCCGCAAAAAACTGACCTGCGATGGTCAGGAGCAGGAATACGGCAAGAACCACCGTTACGAGCTTTGTTGTTAACGTCCTGTCCATATACCCTTATTCTTTTACGTCTTCGCTGTCCGTCCTGTCGAATGCGTCAAGGATGGATACAGCTCTGAGAGGTGTTATTGTCGAGATAGCGTGCTTGTATATCAGGTTCTGCTTTCCGTCTGTATCAAGGATGACAGTGTAATTGTCAAAACCTCTTACAAGTCCCTTGAACTGAAAGCCGTTTGTAATGTAGATAGTTACAGGTATCTTCTCTTTTCTCGCCTGATTTAAAAATACGTCCTGTAAATTAAGTTCCTTTGCCATTTTGATTACGTCCTTTCTTTTTCTCCGCTTTTTTGCGGAACATAAAATAAAATAAAATCATAACTGTTTTTGTGATAAATCACAGCTACAGATAGCTTATCTTATATTGTAACACATATTGATTGAAAATTCCATAGCTTTATGACAGTTTGGGAAGATTTTTTCGACAAGTGAGAATTTCACTTCAAATTATCATACGAATACTGCTTAGTCAAATCAGTTATCCTGTCTTTATCCCAGAAGTTGTTTTCCCATAGCCTATATGTACCTAACTTCTTGCTGAATATCCTAAAAGGAGTAACGGTATTATCATATACATTACATATGTCACACACTTTTATAACTTTAGGCAATAATTCAAGAGCTTTATTATATCGGCTTCTGACTTTGTCCTCCGGAACATCATGACCACCCGACATAAAACGCTGATGAACACGCATTACATTAATATCAGCCGAAGTTGTAAGTATATAATAGCATTTAATAAAATAGCCTTTCTGTTTTGCTTTTGTAAGCAATTCAAGATTTCGTTCTGTTGAAAGCACCGTTTCGAACGTAAAATCTTTGTTCTTCTCAAGAAGATCATAACGAATATCAGTAGCTTTTACTGCGGCATCCATATCCGAACAGTGCAGTGCTTTTTTTATTTCATCTGCATTTATATATTCGCCTGAAATTTCAGCAAGAGAAGTAACCGATGATTTGCCGGAACCGTTTGGTCCGGCAAACACTATAATCATAGGCTTGCGTTCTTTCATTATATCCATTCTCATTTACCTACGTTGTATTCTCTGTGTCCGTCCGGGTACAACAGATATGGTGCTTTTTTCTCAATGTCGTATTCGCAGGTAGGTTTCCCTTTCGCCCTTGAAATTTCTTTTGCTATTTCGATAGCCTTTACAAAACGTTCATCAACCTCTTTTTCTGGAATGCCCATTTCTTCATCAAAATCAAGATTATTCTTATCAGCTAACATCAAAAACACCTCATCTCTTAGAAATAGTAATTATTTTTACCGCCTCGTCAACAATCTGCGAAAAGTTCTTTCCTCCGTCAGCCTTGATATAATGGATTCTTTCGTCACGGCGAAACCATGTAAGCTGACGCTTTGCGTATTTTCTGGTTTCCTGCTTCAGCCGCTCTACGCAAGGTGTAAGAGGGCTTTCGCCTTTAAGATACGGCATAAGCTCCTTATAGCCTATCGCCTGCGCCGCAGTGGGATAATCAGACTGTTTCATAAACTGCCTTGCCTCCTCGACAAGTCCTTCGGCAAGCATTATGTCAACACGCCTGTTTATGCGGTCGTACAGCGTTTCCCTGTCATAGTCAAGCTGTATCATACACGGCTCATACGGCGAAGGGGCAAGCCTTGAAAGGCGCTGTTGCTCGCTCATTGTCTTTCCCGTAGTCTTGTAGACCTCAAGCGCTCTTATTATCCTGTTGAGATTATTCTCGTGAAGCTTTTCCGCCGTTTCGGAATCAATTTCACGGAGCATTCCGAGCAGAAAGCCGTTGCCCTTTTCCTGTGCCAGCTTACGCAGTTCGTCACGGTATGCGTAGTCGCACTCGGTTTCCTCAAAGCTGAGATTGTCGATAAGAGAGCTTATATAAAGTCCTGTGCCTCCGGTTATTATCGGAAGCTTTCCTCGTGCCGCTATATCTGCGATAATACCGTGTGCCGCCTTAACATAGTCGGCTACCGAAAAGCTGTCGTGAGGGTCGAGAAAATCCATAAGGTAATGCGGTATGCCCTGCTTTTCCTCCTCTGTGGGCTTTGCGGTGGCTATGTTCATACCTCTGTATATCTGCATTGAATCGGCTGAGATTATCTCGCCGGAAAGCCTTTTTGCAAGCTCGACCGAAAGAGCGGTCTTGCCGGAAGCGGTAGGTCCGCACACCACTACGATAAACTGTTTATCCATAACTCAACTCCTGTTGAAGAAGCGTTCTATCCTGTATTTTGAAAGCGAGGTCATAACCGGCCTGCCGTGCGGACAAAAACGTATTGTCCTGTCATTCATCACTCTGTCGGCAAGCGCCTGCAATTCGAGAATATCCGTATCATCGTGCGCCTTTATCGCCGACTTGCAAGCCATCGTATGAAGCATATCGTCAAAGAGAGCGCCTTTCTGGTCGGTGGCAGTGTTCATAAGCCGTTGTGCGACATCGGATACTATTTCCTGCGGCGAGCATTTCACTACGGACGGCATTGCGGTTATCTGCACTGTGCTGTCATCGCAGAAAACAAGCTCTATACCGCTTTGCTCCACATATTCGTAATACTCGTGCAGTGCCTCGTATTCTTCGGGCGACAGCTTAAGCTCGGTTTTGTCGATAAGAAGCTGTGAGGTGGTGATAAATTCCTCTTTCAGCTTTTCAAACCTTATGCGTTCGTGGGCGGCGTGCTTGTCGATTATTATAAGCTCCTCGTCCGCCTCGCACAGTATATAGGTCTTTAAAAATTCTCCGATAACACGAACACTTGTTTTTTCGGGCTTCGGCTCGTCTATCCTTTCAACCGTTATCGGCTTTGCGTTTATAAATCTGAAGCCTTCGTCAGTTTGCGGTGCTGTTACGGGAATATCGTCTGTATCATCGTCAACGGTGACAACAACACTGCTGCTTACCGCCTTATATGACGGGATGTGCGGCTCTTTTGGCAAAGGTATTTCGTCAATAGCTTCACCTGTGTTTTCTTCGGGCTTTGCGCTGTAGTCCGAGCGTGTGCTGTGCAGTGAAACGGGCTTTATTGTGCTGTCGCCGTATATTTTTTCAGCCTTTACCGTTTCGGTCGGTTCTTCGGGCTTTATATCAACGACCGGACGTTCCTCAGACAAAAGCGGAAGCGTTACGGGGATATGTGCGAGCGTCTGCTGTTCACGCTTTATTATTTCGGGGTTGTGCCTGAAATAATCGTCTGCGTTATCGTATTTCTTCGGTTTTTCAAGCTCTATCTGCCGTTTATCGTCTGCGGCGTTCACCAGTGCGTTCTTTACCGCAAAATACACCGCATCGAACACAGGCTTTTCATAAGCGAAGCGTATCTCGGTCTTTGCGGGGTGTACGTTTACATCGACAGTTTCGGGAGAAAGCGATATGTTCAGTATGCAGGCAGGGAATTTTCCGACCATCATACTGTTACGGTATGCCTCCTCAAGCGCCGCCATACAGGTGGTGCTTTTTATATATCTTGTGTTCACGAAAAACGTCTGCATACTTCTGCTGTTACGGCAGAAAAGCGGAGATGAAACATAACCGCTTACATCTATGCCGTTAAGCGAAAAGTCAACGGGAATAAGGCTGTCGGCAAACTGTCTGCCAAATACCGCCTTTGCCGCAGATAAGAGCGAACCGTCGCCCGATGTCATTCTGACGCTTTTGTTATCTCTTATGAATCTGAAGGAAATATCGGGGTGGGAAAGGGCAAGTCTGTCGACCGTCGCCGCTATGAAATTGCCCTCGGATATGTCTTTTTTGAGAAATTTAAGTCGTGCGGGGGTGTTGTAGAAAAGCTCCTTTATCACGATAGTCGTGCCTGTGGGACAGCCGCAGGATTCGTGTTCCTTTTCCTCGCCGCCTTCGATAATGTAGCGTCCGCCGAGTTCATCGCCGTCCTGCCGTGACATCATCTCTATCTTTGCGACCGCCGCAACGGACGCCAGCGCTTCTCCTCTGAAGCCCATAGTCATAATGCCTGTAAGGTCATCTCCCGTGCGAATCTTGCTTGTGGCGTGACGGAGAAAGGCTGTCGGCATCTGTTCGTAAGCTATGCCGCAACCGTCGTCCGTTATACGCATATAGCTGATACCGCCGTGCTTTATCTCAACGGTGATATGCCGTGCGCCTGCGTCTATTGAATTTTCCACAAGCTCCTTTATTACGGAGGACGGGCGTTCTATGACCTCGCCTGCCGCAATAAGCTCCGCTACGCTTTTATCAAGCAGTCTGATTTCGGGCATTGATTTTCCTTTTCTTTATAACATTGCTTTTAGTTCTTCAAGCTTTGCGTAAGCCTCTCTCGGCGTCATATCGTCAAGGTCGAGGTTTTTTATCTCGGCTATAACGTTCTGCCTGCCTGTTGCCTCGAAGTCAATCTGACTTTCGGATTCCTCCTCGGCTCTCAGTTCAAGCTCACGCTGTATTTTCGGTGCTTTTTCAAGCTCGGCAAGAAGCTGTTTTGCTCTGTCGGTGACCTTCTTCGGAAGTCCTGCAAGGCGTGCGACCTCTATGCCGTAGCTGTCGTCCGTGCCGCCCTCGACTATCTTGTGCAGGAACTTTATATCCTCGCCGCTTCGCTTTACCTTGACGCTGTAGTTACGCACACCGTCAAGCTCGTTTTCAAGCGAAATAAGCTCGTGGTAATGCGTTGCGAAAAGCGTCTTGCAGCCGATAGCCTTTGAACTTATGTACTCGGCTACCGCTTTTGCTATCGATACGCCGTCGTAGGTCGATGTTCCTCTGCCGATCTCGTCAAGGATAACGAGCGAGTTTCTGGTCGCTTCGTTAAGGATAGTTGCAACCTCGGTCATCTCGACCATAAAGGTGGACTGACCTGCGGACAGATCATCGCTTGCACCGACACGGGTGAATATCCTGTCCACTACTCCGAGCCTTGCGTAGCTTGCAGGCACAAAGCAGCCTATCTGCGCCATAAGGACAATCACGGCTACCTGCCGCATAAACGTGGATTTACCCGACATATTCGGGCCTGTGATTATCATAAGGCGGTTGCTTTTAACATCAAGGTAAACGTCATTCGGGGTGAAAAGTATCTCGTTGACCATCTTCTCGACAACTGGGTGTCTTCCGTCCTTTATCTCTATGACGCTGTCATTTGCCATCATCGGACGGCAGTAGTTGTTTTCTATGGATACAACGGCGTAACTGCACAGCACATCAAGCGCTGCTACAGATTCGGCGGTCTGCTGTATAAGGTCGAGCCGCTGTGCGATAAATTCACGCACCTCGGCAAATATTGCCGCCTCAAGTGCAAGTATCTTATCGTTTGCTCCGAGTATCTCGTTTTCTATCTTCTTAAGCTCATCGGTAATGTATCTCTCGCCGTTTGTGAGCGTCTGCTTTCTTACATATCTGTCAGGCACCATCGACACGTTACCCTTTGATACCTCTATATAATAGCCGAACACACGGTTATAGCCGACACGCAGATTCTTTATGCCGGTAGCCTCTTTTTCCTGCTGTTCTATCTGAGCGAGCAGGTCCTTGCCGCCGCCCGTGATATTTCTCAGGCGGTCAAGCTCCTCGTTGAAGCCGTTCTTAATATAACCGCCGTCCTTCATCAGTGCGGGCGGTTCATCGGCTATCGCTCTTTCTACTAAATCCGCAATATCGTCAAGAGGGCTTATCTTCTTATCAAGGCTTCTTGTAAGCTGTGTGCTTATCTGCGACAGGTCGCTTTTAAGCTGAGGAAGTATCCTGCAGGTAGCACCGAGCGCCTTTACATCCTTTGCGTTTGCCGCCTTGTAAATTATCCTCGTCATAAGACGTTCAAGGTCATAGACTTTCGCAAGGTCGGTCTTTATATCATACAGCGCCGCAGAATTGTTTATGAGTGCTTCTACCGCATCGTGTCGGCGTATGATAGCCGCAGTATCTGTAAGCGGCTGTTCTATGCACTGTCTTAGCTTTCTTCTTCCCATTGAGGTATCGGTCTTGTCAAGCACCCACAGAAGTGAGCCTTTCTTTTCACCGCTTCTCATTGTCGATGTCAGCTCAAGGTTTCTTCTTGTGGCAAGTCCGAGCTGCATAAATTCGCCGCTGCTGTGTACGTTCAGCTTTACAAAACGTTTTGCTCCGCTTCTTTGTGCCTTATACAAATAGCGCAGCAAAGCGCATAAAGCTCTTAATGCGTTGTCCTTTCCGGCAAGGCCTATTTCATCTGCCGTGCCGCCGAACTGTGCAGTTATCTCGGATACGTCATCTATGGAAAAATCCTCATCGGAAAGCTGTTCCGCAGAGCATTTTCCGTAACGGTTCCTTATAAAAGTATATGCCTGTTTCCGATTCAGAAACTCCGCATTGAATAGTAGCTCAACGGGGGTATACTGTGAGAACTGTGCTATTATATCCTCGTCGGTCTTTTTTGAATTTGCCTTTTCAACTGCGTGTACCTCGCCCGTTGAAATATCGGCAAACACCATACCTGTGCCGTTTTCTCCGACATAGATACAGGAAATATAGTTATTCGAGCCATCCTCAAGCATTGACGCTTCTATGACCGTGCCTGCGCTGACAAGCCTTACTATATCACGCTCTACAAGTCCCTTTGATAACGCAGGGTCGGTTGTCTGCTCGCAGATAGCTACCTTGAAGCCTTTATCTATCAGCTTTTTTATGTAGCCCTCCGCAGAATGATGCGGTACGCCGCACATGGGCGTACCCGCTCTTGATGTAAGCGTCAGCTCAAGCTCCTTTGACGCTACCATTGCGTCCTCGTTGAACATTTCATAGAAATCGCCCAGACGATAGAATAATATATAATCTTTGTAATTTGCCTTGATTTCAACATACTGCTGCATCATAGGCGTGAGCTTTTCTCCGCTGTTTCCTGCTTTCAAGAGTTTCATTCCTTTCGGTTTATTGATTGAATTTACGATGCTGTACTGATTAGTGGCATCCTCCGCAGGTCGAGCATGAGCCTGAGCATCCGCCTGCCTGTACCTCGCAGGTATCGGGGTCTTCACCGTCACAGCACAGTGCGATAATGCCGTTGATCTCGTGTAACAGCTTATCCATATCAGCCTTTGCCATTGTGAAATCAGCCATATGCTCGTTCTGCATAACGAGAGTGTATAATCTCTGCATCTCCTTGTTCTGTGTGTCGAGCTTTTCCTTGTTCTGCTCTTCCTTTGACTTGCTCATTTCAAGCGCTACGTTCTGACGTGCAAGGTTGAATTCACCTATAAGCTCCTGAAGCTCCATATCGGCATCGTTTGCCTTCATCGCCTCGTTATAACGTACATAACGCTCGTCTGCCTGTATAGCCTTGCCGAGCTCTCTTGCTGCTTTGATTGCGTCCATTTTATTTTTCCTTTCTTTCCGCTTTTGCGGCTGTTAAAAATATATATCTGACGGGGATTCCCGACCGATTGCTAAAATTCAGTCATTCACGCTTACAAGCTCGCCTGTGACTGCCCAAGGCAGAGCCTTTTGTATTCTTACCGTGACGTACTTTCCTATCATATCCCTTGTGCCGTTGAAATCAACGATAACACCGTGGCGGGAATGGCCTGTCATAAGTCCGTCAGCCGTTCTGCCGATGCCCTCGCACAGAACCTCGACCTCATCTCCGATAAAACGTTCGTAAGCCTTTTCACCGATAGAATTCTGCACATCAAGAAGCTGTCTGAACCACTTTCCCTTATCCTCATCGCTTATGGGGTCGGGCATAGCCGCCGCCTTTGTTCCCTCACGCTTGCTGTAGATGAAGGTATATGCGGAATCATAGCGTACCTTCTTCATAAGCTCCACAGTGCCGAGAAAATCCTCATAAGTTTCGCCGGGAAAGCCTACTATAATATCTGTAGTGAGTGCTACCTTCGGTATGCGTTTTTTCGCATATTTGATAAGCTCAAGATAATGCGCCGTGTCATAGTGGCGGTTCATTTCCTTTAAAATTCTGTCGCTTCCGCACTGTACGGGCAGATGCAGATGATACGATATATGCCTGCTGTCAGCTATCGTATCTATAAGCTCGTGCGTGCAGTCCTTAGGGTGAGATGTCATAAAGCTGAGCTTATATTTTCCGGGTATCTTATCAAGCTCGGAAAGCAGCTTTGCAAAGCCGAAATCATATTCCTTGCCGTAAGAATTCACGTTCTGTCCGAGCAGTAGTATTTCCTTATATCCGTCATTTATAAGCCCTTTTACTTCGGCTATGACCTCTTCGGGTCTGCGTGAACGCTCTCTGCCTCTTACAAAGGGAACTATACAATAGGTGCAGAAGTTGTTGCAGCCATACATTATCGGCACGCTTGCCTTTACCTTGCTTTCTCTTATTACGGGAAGTCCCTCGGCAATAACACCGTCACTCTCGGGGATAGACAGCGTTCTGCGGTTCTCGCTGAGCTTTTCGTATATCATCTGCGGTAAGGTATGCATAACGTGAGTGCCGAAAATAATATCGACCTGCGGGAACGATTTTCTCATTCTCTGTGCTATATGCTCCTGCTGTACCATACAGCCGCCGACCGCAATTATTAGATTTCTGTTTTTCTCTTTCAGCTTTTTGAGTGCGCCTATATTGCCGAAAACTCTGTCCTCTGCGTTTTCTCTTACGGCGCAGGTATTGAAAAGGATAAGATCCGCAAATGCGGTTTCGGGCGTGAAGCCGTAACCCATCTGTGCAAGCATACCCTTTATTTTTTCTCCGTCGCTCACGTTCTGCTGACAGCCGAAGCTGTGGACGTGTGCCAGCGGCATCTGCTCACGCTTTGCGTTTATCGCTTTTACTTTTTCTATATATTCCTGCTGAACAAGCAGTTCTTCCTTGTTTATCTCTTTAGTCAAGCTGTTTCTCCGTTTCTTATCCAAAGTCCTGTTTCAAAGACAGTATACCATAATAGATTATAACATTATTTTAATCCGCCGTCAAGGCGAAACGGCGGATTAAAATAATGTTAGAACGTTCTCGGACGGTTGCGTGAGCAAAGCCGCATTTTTATGCGGCAAAATCGGCTACAGACGATTTTTAGTCCGAGGTTGTTATAACTACCACAAAAAATCGTGCAGTCAAGCACGATGAAGTGATGTTAGAACGTTCTCAGGCAATTATTGCCTGAGGTTGTTATAACAATCACAAAATCGTGCCATCAAGTACGATGAAATAATGTTAAAACGTTCTCGGACGGTTGCGTGAGCAAAGCCGCATTTTTATGCGGCAAAATCGGCTACAGACGATTTTTAGTCCGAGGTTGTTATAACTACCACAAAAAATCGTGCAGTCAAGCACGATGAAGTGATATTAGAACGTTCTCGGAGCTTATTTGACAAACACAAATCTTACATGATAAAATTTATTTTGAGGGAAACCTTGGACGATAGGCGGTCAATTCATCTCCCAAAGTGCGAAAGCGCTTTGAAAGGAGGTGAAGCTGTGTACATAACGCTAAGTGATTTAACACAGATAGGAATATTTCTTACTGCTTTCACAGTTATGATATTCACAATCATTTCTTTTAATAAAAAGAAATAACCGCCCCTAGCTACCAACTAAAGCGGTTATAACTTTAACTTCTATTGGGAGCGACCGTCTGTCGTTTCCCTCTTTTTGTATCTATAATATAACATAAAATCAAGTCGGTGTCAAGTCCGGACAAGTTGCATTTTTCCCGATAATATGCTAAAATACTCTCGAGGGAAACCTTGGACGATAGGCGGTCAAATTCATCTCCCGAAAGTGCGAAAGCGCTTTGAAAGGAGGTGAAGCTGTGTACATAACTCTGGACAACTCAATTCAGATTGGTATTTTCCTTACAGAATTTACCGTTATGATATTCAGTATCATTTCTTTTTTTATTAACAAAAAGAAATAACCGCCCCAGCCGCTAAACTCGAGACGGTTATTTTCAACCAAAACTCAGGGAGCGACCGTCTGTCGTTTCCCTCTTTATTTGTATTATAACATAAAATCAAGTCGGTGTCAACCGACACGGCGGTACGCCGTCTTTTGCCTGCCGGCAAAAGTTTTTATATTAAAACGTTCTCGGACGGTTGCGTGAGCAACACCGCATTTTTATGCGGTAAAATCGGCTACAGACGATTTTAGGCTGAGGTTGTTATAACATAAAATCAAGTCGGTGTCAACCGACACGGCGGTACGCCGTCTTTTGACTACAGACAAAAGTAACCGGAATCAATCAACAAGCGGATTTTTTATATAAAATTATCCTTTAATCGTTCAAGGTATTATAGACTACCCTTACGCCTTGAACAATATCATTTTCAGAATAAAACACCACGGTAAACATTTGACTATGCTCTATCACGAATGGCTTTTGATTACTCTCCTGAATGCCGTAAATATACCTGTATAATCCACGCTCCTCAAAAACGTTGATTTTTGAGGGTTCCCCGTATTTTTTCAGCACATCGTCTTTCGATGAAACATTCGGTGTTATGCCACCAATTGAGCAGTCGTCTGTTTCAAGAGCAATGTCGTAGATATAACCGTCATCTTCCTTTCCTTCTTTAAAGTTACCGATTCCTGCAACAAACATTTCATTTCCATTATAGTAAAAATCAGCAAGTCCCGTGTCGTCTACATAATGAGTTTCACGTTTTTTGTATGTCCATTTATCTTCCAAGTCTCCGATTTTTTTCGGGAGTTCAAGTGTCACACCCTTTACAATGATACTTTTACGGACAGTATCAATATCAAAACCTGTTGTGTCCTGGCTATCGTAAACGATGTCAGAACTTATATTGCTGTTTTCCATTGATTCTTTGACACAGCCCGTCAGGCTGTAAATAATCGTCGCCGTAATCAGCAACGCAGTTATTCTTTTGATTTTTTTACCGATGCAATTATCTGTTGACATTTTTCCCTCCATAAATTCCGATTTGTAGGGCAGACTAACTACCCCATAAGCTCATTATACCACGCATTTCCAATTTATGCAACCGATTTTCCTATCAAATTGCCATTGGGCTGACATCGTAAACCGCATAAAAAAGAGCCTTGCGGCTCAGGGGGGTATAGGAAAAGGAGCAACCGTGGCAGGTGCGCCTTTTGTGTGTTAAACTGCTCGATAAACGGGAATTTATAAATCTTTTTCCTCGTATGACTTATTCCAGGAACCAATCTCAATCAGATTACCTTCCGGGTCAGCAATATAGCAAGTTCTTTGTCCCCACGGTTCAAGCTCCGGTTCTAATACAGATGTTGCACCATTTTTTATAGCATTATTGTATGCCGTATCCACTTCTTCAAAAGTATCAACATAGAGCGCAATTTCACTATGACCATTCATGCCTTTTATATACTCATACTTTCTGTGCGTCATGTTTTCAAAATCTTTTCTTCCATACAGCAAAAACAATGTTCCGTCCTTAACAAGATAAACATTTGATGTATCTTCGCATTCTTTAATCTCAAAACCAAGAACATCTCTATAAAATCTAATCATTCTCGCCATATCTTCAACAAACAATCCAAATCCGTCTAATCGCATAATCAACCTCCGTAATTTCCGATTTATAGGGCAGATTAACTCCACCATAAGTTCATTATACCACACATTTCCACTTTATGCAACCGATTTTCCTATCAAATTGCCCTTGGGCTGACATCGTAAACCGCATAAAAAAGAGCCTTGCGGCTCGGGAATATAGGAAAAGGAACAACAGTGACGGTCGCTCCTTGTGTGTTATACTGCTCGATAAATGGGAATTTGTCTATTTTGAAAAATCACCTATTTTGCCAAGTAATTTTCCAATACTATGATACATTCCTGAATAAATTACAGGTTCTAATTTCGTAAGATTCACATCAAATGTATCTCTACATTCCATCTGTTCCTCTATTTGAATATTCTTTATTCTGCAGAAAAACGTTGTTGATTCTCCAATTTCAATTGATTGAACTACTTCACATTCATATATCCACCTGCTCGCCTCCAAAACAGGAATATCCACAATCTCTCCTCTACCAACTTTATATGAAATTCCATCCTTTTTCCCATCCTTCGCATGATGTGTGCCAAAATAATCCATAAGTTCGATCATGTCTGTGCTAACAAGATTAACGCTTAAAACACCAGTTCTAATTACATTCTGTTTGGTTCTTTTAGTACCAGACATACTGATAATTAATAAATAGTCATTCTCTTTCTCATTGGTTATGCTAACCCATGTAATTGGAGCAAAGTTATGCGTTCCATCCTCATTGTTTGTACCAATAATAAAAGCAGGCTGAACACACATTGAAAAGTGTGTTCCTATTGATTTTCGCTTTATAACTTTCATCTAATCCTACCTCCTCAAATTCCGATTTATCGGGCAGATTAACCGCCCTCACAGACTCATTATACCACGCATTTCCAATTTATGCAACCGATTTTCCTATCAAATTGCCATTGGGCTGACATCGTAAGCCGCATAAAAAAGAGCCTTGCGGCTCAGAAAGATAAAAAGGAACAACAGTGACTGATATGCACCTCCAAATGTGTCTAACTTTTGGGGTGTATATCTCCAAAGCATTATTCTCTATCGTTGTATACTGTCTATCACAGCCTGCATGACCATCTAATATAGGCAAAAACACATGATAATCTGTTTGCAGTTTTTCGGCAACTTCTTTGTAATTCCACCATGACAAACCTCCTCCGTGTAAGAGGATAATTACATCATTATTTTCTTTTCCATATTTATTCTACATAATTCATCCTCATTCACCTCGCTGTAAACTTCAAATTGCTCCGATTACTATTTCGTAATAACCGCAATCGCACACGGAATCTTTCCTTCAACCAATGAATACTCCACATTCTCATATCCGGCTTCTTTTATAAACTCCATATATGTATCATAGGTAAACTGCCTTTTAAAATCCGCTCCGGCTTTTCCCACAGTATTAGCAAATCCGCTTGTTTTACCTTTTTCATTTTTATTCATATATGTAGGAATAATAATCTTTCCACCTATGCGACACACTCTGTCTAATTCTGCCAATGCCTTATATGGTTTATCCAACAAGTGAATTACGTTAGCTGCAACCACAACATCAAATTTTCCATCCGGATACTCAATCTGTAAAATATTGCCTTCTCTGAATTCTATATTAGTATACGCACGATGTTTCTTACTTGCTTTTTTAAGCATCTTTACGGAGAGGTCCGTTGCTACAAGATTTTTACACTTCTCTGCTATCACTCCACTGAGCAAGCCCGTCCCACATGCACATTCTAATACTACATCCTCTTTCGAAACCTCCTCAGCCACCTTTGTCCGCAAGCCCTCATGCGTTTTTTTATTTATAATATTTGCAAATATGTCATAAACACCTGCAACATTATCCCAAAACATAAACGAAACCTCCGATTTTAAAATCTATTTAGGATATGCATAATCCATACAAACAGCATAAATCTTGTTATATGCCATTCCAGAAATAGCTCCGGCTGCATAATCTGCATATGCCTTGTGACACAAATCACTTAATCTTACATAGTATATCACATTATCCAAAGCACTTCCACTCAAAGTTTAACTTACTAAATCTGAATTTGCTTGATAGTTTCATATATCTTTCCTAAAACAAATAATGCGATTTGCTTCTTCAAATCCCATTGATAAATGAAATTGTAAACTTATTTCATTGTTGATTTCACAATCACTTGCAAATTCAGTACAATGTTTTTCTTTAGCCCATTTTTCGCATTTTGAAAGAAGTTCTTTAGCATATCCATTATGCCTATATTCTTCCTCAACAAAAATCCCCTCTAAATATCCAACAGGAGATGTATCTGTTCCTTCAACATAATCATTTCTAAGCTGACATTGCGCAAAACCTACTGCTTTACTACCGACATATTTAATGAAACAAACAGCGTTATCACTGCAAATAAGGTCAAGAAATTCTGATTGCAATTCTGATATTGTATGACTAGACCACAATTTTATAGCCAATTCTGCCAAAGCTAAAGCATCTGCTTGCGTTGCTTCTCTAACCACAAAGTCACCTCCCAAATTCCGATTTGTAGGGCAGACTAACTACCCCATAAACTCATTATAACACGCATTTCCAATTTATGCAACCGATTTCCCTATCAAATTGCCATTGGGCTGACATCGTAAACCGCATAAAAAAGAGCCTTATGGCTCAGAAATATAAAAAGGAACAACAGTGACTGTTGCTCCTTGTGTGTTATACTGCTCGATAAATAGAAATTTATTGATTTATACATTCGATGATTGGTTCAATGCATTTTTTATCTGTCCAGTCGCATTTATGATCCCCAGCTGCCATCAGTGCTTTTTCCCATATTTCGTAATCAGATGGATTTTTCTTTGCAACCGACTTTCTAAGTAAATTGCATAATGTTCTATCCTTAAAAGACATTGCGTCCATATCCCACGCACCACGGCAATAAAAGAGAGAAATGTCAGCCAAGTTATCCTTCAAATTATGCTCCTTGATTTGCTGAAACGCATTTTCTTCATACGGAGATGCTCCACAACAAAACACGATGATCTTCTTGCCCGTTAATTTACTTATATTCTTTTTTAGAAACGATAATCCGGCGATACCGGAAGCATATAATCCTCCACCTAAAATAATAGTGTCATATGTAACAATTTCGTTGATATCAGCTTTTCTTGTTTCTATACACTGAAACCCGGTCTCTTCTGAGAGCCAGTCAGCGTATCTTTTTGTAGCACCATATTTTGATTGATATAAAATGACTCCATTCATAAACACATCTCCTCAAATTCCGATTTATAGGGCAGACTAACTACCCCATAAATTCATTATACCACGCATTTCCACTTTATGCAACCGATTTTCCTATCAAATTGCCATTGGGCTGACATCGTAAACCGCATAAAAAAGAGGCTTGCGGCTCAGAAATATAAAAAGGAGCAACAATGACGGTTGCTCCTTGTGTGTTATACTGCTCGATAAATAGGAATTTAACGTTTATTCGAAGATTAAAGTTTCCCGATGAGAAAAAACCAATTTGATATTTTTCTTTGGATTCATCAACAACATTAAAGTACCTTGTTCTTTTGTTCCCATTTGTGTTGTCATAGCCAAAGAACGATATGGTTTAAAGCCGCATTTTTCCTGAACTCGTTTAGAGCGTTCATTAAAGTTATAATAACCGCAAAGCAGAAAATCATAATCCAATTCATTGAACAAATAATCTATTACTGCATTTACAGCTTCGGGTACAAGCCCGTTTCCCCAATAGTCTTTACTCAAAACATAACCTAATTCTCTGCCGTAGTAATCCTTGAATTCTGTTAAAGCATCTTCTAACCCATACTTTTCTATGCCAACAGTACCGATTACTTTATTGTTTTCCTTCAAGCAAATTGCAAATACTTTATCATTGCTGATAAATGAATTCATAATACTCTGAGATTCGGCAATACTTTCATGGTGTTTCCAGCCTGCCATCTCACCAACGCCTTCGACGGACGCATATTCATAAAAATCTTCCAAATCGGTTTGTCTGAATGGTCTAAGAATGAGCTTTTCTGTTTCTATCACTTTTCCGTTTATTCTGAAATCAGCGTTCATATTTTCACCTACTACATTAAATTCCGATTTGTAGGGCAGATTAACTCCCCCATAAGTTCATTATACCACGCATTTCCAAATTATGCAACCGATTTTCCTATCAAATTGCCATTGGGCTGACATCGTAAACCGCATAAAAAAGAGACTTGCGGCTCAGAAATATAAAAAGGAACAACAGTGTGATATGCACCTCCAAATGTGTCTAACTTTTGGGGTGCATATCATGACGGGTGCTCCTTTTGTGTTAAACGGCTTGATAAATGCGAATTTAAAGCTTTCTCAGATTATCAATTTCAATGCCATTTCCATCTGGATTTTCTCCCTTGTGTGCCTCTATCAGTTTTTCACAAGGGAAATCACCACACTTTCCACAATGAGGTAGAACTTGGCTTGCAGCACATGCATAAATCTCACAAGTGCCCCAAAATGGCTGTCCCTTATGCACGTGGCATCCCGTACAATTTTGCTCTGTTTTAAATCTACAAGAATCACAATCGATACCGCAACTGCCATAATTTGACATATCAATCTCACCTCCCACAAATTCCGATTTATAGGGCAGATTAACTCCCCCATAAGTTCATTATACCACACATTTCCACTTTATGCAACCGATTTTTCTATCAAATTGCCATTGGGCTGACATCGTAAACCGCATAAAAAAGAGCCTTGCGGCTCGGGGGTATAGGAAAAGGAGCGACCGAGTGGTTGCTCCTTTAGTGTAATAAACTGCTCGATAAACGGGAATTTTCAAATTAGTCTTTGCAAATAACCTTTGAACCTTCACCATCAATTACA
>ERZ772892.107-NODE-107-length-98719-cov-19.106087_pt1 | contig 98719 bp, 79 predicted proteins | sample MGYA00512126_ERZ772892 | MGnify/ENA primary metagenome ERZ772892 (study PRJEB29015, sample SAMEA2737697) | human gut metagenome | biome: human gut; feature: human-associated habitat; material: faeces | place: China | collected 2012 ... | reverse complement strand
ACTCATGCCATCTAAACAAATACTAATCCGTCCAATATTTGGGGTGCACTTCAGTGCGGGGCCCGCTTTCTATTTTGACCGGGAAAGCGGGTTCAGATTACCTCTCCCCGTTTTCCGAAGAGGTCCCGGAGGGCGGATTTCCCCCCCCCTCGGACAAACTCCCGCCGTTGCGTAAATCGTCGAGTTTGCGGCCTATCTCCTCGACCTGCTTCCGGTCGGGTGAAATCACCGTCGAGCCGAATTTGCGCCGGTATTCGCCCGGCGCTGAGCCGATGCGCTCGCGGAAGGCGTGGTTGAAATTCGAGATGTTGTGGAATCCGCACCGGGTGCTGATTTCCGAAATCGGAGCGTCGGTCTCCACGATCATCTGCGCGGCGCGCACGATGCGAAACCCGTTGATATAGGTCCAGAGATTCTGGCAGGTGTTCTTCTTGAAATAGCGGCATACCGACGAAGGGGACATGCCCACTTCGGCGCCGATGTCTTCGAGCGTGATTTTGTTGTGGTAGTTGTTTTCCACGAACTGCAGGATTTTCTTGATGCGTTCGTTGCCGTCGGCCTGCGTCTTGTAATCCGTCGTTCCGATAATGTGCATTTCGTCCGGTCCCGCCGTGGCGAGGTCGTTGAGTATGTCCAGAAAGAGCGCCACCGACTCGAATCCCCGCAGTCCGGGCAGCTGCAGCAGCCGTTCGCGGACCCGGTCCACCACCATTTCGGAGAAATGAAGACCTGCGACGGGCAGGCTCAGCATCTTCTGAATGGGTTGCAGGTACTCGGTTTCGAAAAGCTGCCAGTTGGGCATGTCGCGGCTGAACTGCACAGCCACGGCTTCGCAGTCGATGTCGGCATAGGCTTCGTCGCGCGTGTAGCAGTGCGGAACGCCCGGAAAAATGATGATCAGGTCCTTTTCGGTGAAGTCGTCGGCCGTACGGCCCGTGATGCGCGTGCCCCTGACGTTCAGGGTCAGGCTCAGCATGTAGTCCTCGTGGAAATGCAGCGGCGGATCCGACTGTTTGTCGGACCAGTACTGCGTGATGAACAAGTCTTTTTCAGGCCGTGGCGCAAGGTCTTTTAAAACATATTTCATATGTCGGGACTTTTAACAAATATACGAATTAATCGGATATAAAACGCAAACCCCGTGTGATTTAATCTGCCGGAAGGCGAAAATAAAATACGACGAACCCGTCTCCATGTTCGGAGACGGGTTCGTTGCAGATTATCGGATAATTGTTTGCCGGTACGCGCGGCGGCTGTTTTCTAAGACATGGGAACAGCGCTCCGGCGTGCTGACGCCGCCCCTGCTCAGGGGATGTAGGAGGCGATGGATTTCCAAGTGAGGTTTTTCCATTGCTGCCCGGCGGCGGTCGGGTATTCCACGCCCGCAGCGTTGAGGAACAGGTTGCAGGCGGCGGGAACGTCGGCCGAGGTGAATGTGTCGGTGGCCAGCGTGATGGCCGTCGTCGCACCCAGCTTCAGGGGCGTCAGGGCGGTGCATTTGTCGAAAGCCTTGGTTCCGAGCGAGGTGGCTTTGGGAAGATCGACCTCCTTGAGCTTCGGGTTTTCGGCGAAACAGAAGTTTCCGACCTTCTCGACATTGGGAAGCGAGATGCTCTCCAGAGCGTCGCACCCCCGAATGGCATTCATACCCAGATCTTTTGCGGCGGGCAGGTCGATTGCCGTCAGGCTCTTGCAGTTCTGGAACAGCGACGAGGGGACCGTTTCGAGCGTGGCCAAAAGAGGAACGTCATAACTCGTCAGGCCGGTCATTCCGCTGAATGCTCCGCCGGTGAAGGTCTGAAGCGCCGGAAGGGAAATGGAGGTGATGAGCGAGCAGTTGTTGAAGACGGTTCCACCGATGCTTTTCACGTTGGGGAGATTGACCGTCGCGATATTTACACAATTGCTGAACGCTCCGGCGACCACGGTCTCGACCGTGGGCATATCCACTTTCGTCAAACCTTCGCATTTGTTGAAAGAGAAGTTTTCCACCTTCTTGAGTACGGGCATATCTATGTCCGCAAGAGCGGTACATTCGGCGAACATATATAAGGACATGTTCTCCAATACCGGAGCGCTCACCTTGGTGATATTCTTGCATTCGCGGAAGAGGTATTTGCCGGGTGCGGTCAGCTTCGGCATGTTCAGCTCGCCCGTGAAACCCCAGCACCTGAAGAAGGCGTAATCGCCCGTTGTCGTGACATTGGAGAGATCCACGTTCTTGAGCGTGATACATTCGCGGAAGGCACGTTCGCCCACAGTCGTGACTTTGGAAAAGTCCACCACGTCTTCGAGCGCCTTGCACCCTTCGAATGCGCTCGTACCGATGGTCGTGATATTGGACAGGTCGATCGTCTTGAGCGTTGAGGTGCAGACGGAGGCCTGCGCGATGAAGAACATCTTGTCGCTGATGGCGGTGCACAGGGGAAAATTGACCTTTGTCAGCGATTCGCAGTCGATGAAGCAGCCGCTTCCGAAAGCCGTGGCCGCGGGGAACGAAACCTCCTTGAGGGCGTAACATCTTTCGAAGCACTGGGCGCCGACGGACTCGACTTTTTCTCCGCTGAAGCTCAGCAGGCCGTTGCAGGCGTACATGGCCATCTTCTCCAGCTTTTCCACATTGGGTATGTCGATTTGCGTCAGTTTGGTCGAATAGGCGAAACACGACTCTCCGGCCGTCTTGAGTTTGGGCAGCGAGATGCTCGTCAGACCTCCGCAGTAGAAGAAGGCGCTGCCCGCCTCTTCGAGATTGGGCATCGAGATCTCCGTGAGAGCGGTGCAGCTGTAGAATAACGAGTTGGGAGCATAGGTGAGTTTGGGCATCTCCGCCTTGGCCAGCGCTTTGTTCTGCGAGAAGGCCGATTCGCCCACTTCGGTCAGTTCGGGGAAGACAGCCTCTTCAAGCGTCCACAGGTCGCTGAACGCCCGTTCGCCGATGGTCTGCACCTTGGGAAGGTGAACGGTGCGGAGCGATGAATTGTTGACGGCGGTGAGGACGCTGTTGCGAAACGCATTCACGCCTACCGACGTTACCTCCGGCGCATTCAGCTCTTCGAGTTTGGTCTGTTTCGGTGCGCGTGAGCCGGCATCGTACATGAAATTGTCGGGAATGGCTTTGGCGTCGGTGAGTTCGAGGAAGAGAAGATTCTGGAATTTGTCGAAGATCGCGGCGGTTACCTCGTCCGTCAGGTCGCCGCCGACGGACAGTCTGGTTACCGTGGCCGCTTTCTCTGCGTCATACGCGATGATTTCGGAGGCTGCAAGTGAAAGCAGGTCGGTGAATTCGGCTCTGATTTCGATATTTCCCCCCCCCTCCGGCAGGGTGAACGTCGTCGGGTTTTCCGTCGGATTTTCCAGCTCGATACCGCCGCTGAGGACCGTCCATTTCAGGAAGAAGAAGTTCTCGGCAGGCGTTGCCGTCAGGGTTACCGTTTCGCCGGGAATGGCCGACGCGGGGTTGGCTTCGGCCGTGCCGTTGCCGTCGTCGGTTACGGTGATCTGGCTCGGAACGGCGGCGAACTCGGCTTTGATCTCGACGTTTGCGGCGGGCATCGCGAATGTCGTCGGGTTGGCCGTCGCACTTTTCAGTTCGGCGTCGCCGCTGACGACCGTCCATTTCGCGAACGAGAAATTTTCCTTGGGCGTCGCAGTCAGGGTTATCGTTTCGCCCGCGGCAGCCGACGCAGGAGTGGCTTCGGCCGTGCCGTTGCCGTCGTCGGTTACGGCAGTCGTGTACAGTTTCGGCTCTTTCGTCTCATCGGAACAAGAGGTGGCCGTCAATGTGCAAACCGTCGCTGCGTAGAGAAGCGCGGATTTCCAAAATTTCATAGCATAAGGGGTTTTTAGTTAAAAAATAGGGATAAAATATTGTTGATGGTGTTCGAGATGACATGGTGCCCGAATGATAATGTACTTTCGATTTGTTATTAAAAAACCGTATTTGGTAAAAATATCGTACTTTTTATGGAGAAATAGCGCGTGATTGTTCGTTCGGGCTGTGGTGTATCTTTCTCGTTATTAGTATTTTATTGTTGCAATGTAATAATAATTTCTGAAAGTGCAAATTTGTTACCGCATGTTTCGGCCGAAAATCGGTCCGGCACGGCGCGACCCGATACGGCGTTCCGGCGAACGCCGGAAACACCCTTCTGCCGTTGCGATTTCCTCCGTCCGGGGGCGGAGAAGCGGACGCGGGACGCTGAAAAATCAGAAATCCTTTCCGCCTTTCGCATTTAATGAATATCTTTGCACATATGACAGTGATCAGATTGACAAAAGAGTTCTCCTTCGAGGCGGCGCACGCTCTGGACGGATACGACGGGCCCTGCCGTGAGATTCACGGCCACTCCTACCGGCTTTTCGTGACCGTCAAGGGACGCCCTATGGCCGGCGAAGGAGACCCTAAATGCGGGATGGTGATGGATTTCGGGGTGTTGAAGCGCATCGTCAACGAAGAGATCGTGTCGCACTTCGACCACTCCCTCGTCCTGCGTCAGACGCCGTGCAACGCGTCGCTGCGGGCCATGCTCGCCGAACGTTTCGGCAATATCGTCACGGTGGACTACCAGCCGACCTGCGAGAATATGCTCGGCGATTTCGCCCGCCGCATTTCGCGCCGACTGCCGGAGGGCGTGGAGCTGCATTCGCTCCGCCTGCATGAAACCGCGACTTCGTTCGCCGAGTGGTTTGCCGAAGATAACCGGTAAGGTGTCTCATTCGGAACACATGCCGTATGCGCTTCGCTCCGTCCGGGCCGTGCGGCGTCATCCATGCGAAACTATTATTGACGCGACTTCTTATATATGAAAAAACTTTTTCTCGTTGACGCCTATGCGTTGATCTTCAAGTATTACTATGCTTTTCTGGGCCGTCCGATGCGCAACCGCGCGGGCATGAACACCTCGGTGGTGTTCGGCTTCGTCAAGTTCCTGCGCGACATTCAGAAGCGCGAACGGCCCGACCTGCTGGGCGTGGCGTTCGACCCCAAGGGCGGCAGTTTCCGCCGCGAGGTTTTTCCGGAGTACAAGGCCAACCGCGCCGAGACTCCCGAAGACATCCTGCTTTCGGTTCCTTATGTGAAACGGGTGCTGGAGGCGATGTGCATTCCGATTCTGGAGGTCGAAGGCTACGAGGCCGACGACGTGATCGGCACCCTGTCGCAGAAGGGCGTCGAAGCCGGTTACGAGGTCTTCATGGTGACCCCCGACAAGGACTACGGCCAGCTGGTGCGCGACAACTGTAAGATTTACAAGCAGAAAGGCGCGGACGGAAGCATCGAGATCGTGGACCGCGATTCGATCCGCGAGAAGTACGGCATCGACGATCCGGTCCTCGTGCGCGACATCCTCGCGCTGTGGGGCGACGCTTCGGACAACATTCCCGGTGTGCCGGGCATCGGCGAGAAGAGCGCCTGCAAACTGGTGCAGGAGTGGGGAACGGTGGAGAACATCCTCGACAACGTGTCGAAGATCAAGGGCAAGCAGGGCGAGAAAATCGCCGCGTGGGGCGATAAACTGCGTCTCGCCAAGCACCTGACCACAATTTGTCTCGATGTGCCGATTCCCTTCCGGCCTGAGGACCTTACGGTCTGCGATCCCCATATCGACGAACTCAAGGCCGTTTTCGCAGAACTGGATTTCAAGGCGTTTATGAACGACCTGACGAACCTCGCCCCTCCCGAAGCCCTGCCCGAAGGTCCCCGGCAGGAGGCGCAGACGCAGCTGGCCGAGATGGCCCGCGCCAAGTCGGCGGCCGCGAAACGGGCCGCGCTGGTCGGTCAGGGCAACCTCTTCGGCGACCCGGTCGTGGAGATGCCTGCGGCGTCGGACGTTCCCGCCGCCGAATTGCAGGCCGAAGCGATGCAGTTCAAGACGGCGCAGACCACGCCTCACGACTACAGACTCGTGGAGGACGCCGCGCAGCTGCGCGACGTGGTGGACGAAGTCGGGAAATACGAAGAGTTCTGCTTCGACACCGAGACGACGGGATTCGACATCTTCAACGACCGCATCGTCGGCATGTCGCTGGCTGTGAATCCTTTCGAAGCGTGGTACATTCCTTTCAAGGAGGAGAATACGGCGGAATACGCCGAAATCGTGCGGCCGCTTTTCGAAAACGACCGGATCGCCAAGATCGGCCAGAATATCAAGTTCGACCTGATGGTCCTGCGGCAGCTGGGACTCGAAATCCGGGGCCGCAAGTACGATACGATGATCCTGCACTACCTGCTCGATCCCGAATCGCGCCACAACATGAACGCCCTTGCGGAGAAATACCTCAACTACAAGCCGATCGAGATCGAAACCCTGATCGGCAAAGGCTCCAAGCAGCTGACGATGGATCTGGTGAACGTCGAGCGCGTCAAGGAGTACGCCGCCGAGGACGCCGACGTCACGCTGCGGCTCAAGCATGCGCTCTATCCGCAGATCGAAGAGCTTGGCCTGCAACACCTCTATTTCGAAATCGAGGAGCCGATGATCGCCGTGCTGGCCGACATCGAGATGGCGGGCGTGCGGATCGACTCCGAGGCGCTGGCCGTCTATTCCGTGGAGCTGAGCCGCAGGCTGGCCGAGCTGGAGGCCGCGATTCGCGAGGAGGCCGGCGAATCGCAGCTCAACATCAACTCGGCGCGTCAGCTGGGCGAGGTGCTGTTCGGCAAAATGCGCATCGCCGAGAAGCCCAAGATGACCAAAACCAAGCAGTTCTGCACCGATGAGGATTACCTGCAGTCTTTTGCGCACAAACACCGCATCGTCGATCTGATCCTCGAATACCGGGGTGTCAAGAAACTCCTCTCTACCTATGTCGAGGCGCTGCCCCAGCTGGTCAACCGCCGTACGGGACGCATACACACCTCTTTCAATCAGGCTGTTACCGCTACGGGGCGCCTTTCGTCCACGAATCCCAACCTGCAGAATATCCCCGTGCGCGAAGAGATGGGCCGCCGCATCCGCAGGGCGTTCATCCCCTCCGACGAGGAGCATCTGCTGCTCTCGGCCGACTACAGTCAGGTCGAACTGCGGCTGATGGCGCATCTTTCGGGCGACGAATCGCTGATCGCGGCCTTTGCCCACGGCGAGGACATCCACGCCGCGACGGCCGCCAAACTGTTCAACAAAACCCTCGGCGAAGTGACCTCCGAGGAGCGCCGCCGCGCCAAGACCGCCAATTTCGGCATCATCTACGGCATTTCGGCCTTCGGCCTGAGCCAGCGGCTGGAGATTCCCCGCAAGGAGGCCAAAGAGATTATCGACGGCTATTTCGCATCCTACCCCAAGGTGCAGGAGTATATGGACAACGTGGTTGCCAAGGCCAAGGAAGAGGGCTTTGTCTCGACGATTTTCGGCCGGCGCCGCTACCTCAACGACATCGCTTCGCACAACGCCATCGCCCGCGGCCTTGCCGAGCGAAACGCCGTGAACGCTCCGATTCAAGGTTCTGCGGCCGACATCATGAAGATCGCTATGATCAACGTACACCGCCGTTTCGCCGCCGAAGGCATCCGCTCGAAGGTGATCCTGCAGGTGCATGACGAACTGGTCGTCGATATGCTCCGCTCCGAGCAGGAGCGCGTCGTGGCCATCGTCACCGAAGCCATGGAGTCCGCCGCCGCGCTCAAAGTCCGTCTGGTGGTGGATTACGGCGTGGGTGGCAACTGGCTCGAAGCGCATTGATCGGAATATCTGACGATGCGTTTTGCGCGCTTATATCGAAAATCCCCCTTTCCAAAGGGGGATTTTTATGTCGTATCTCTTTATGCGTCTCTCCCCCAAAACGACAGGCCGGACCCGTCGGGTCCGGCCTGCTCGCGTCGTGTTCCGGAGGCGTCAGAACGATATACCGACGCGTATGCCGAAGTTGTTGAGGTTGTTTACCGAGTAGGTCAGGATATCGCCGCTGTTGGTGGCGTAGCTGTAGTAGAGCGCCACGTGGAAACCGAAGCGGTAGTCCGGACGCGGGAAGATGCTAACGCCGATTTCGGGCGAGAGGTAGAATCCCCACGTGTCGGTGTACTGCTTGATTACGTAGTAATAGGACGAGAATTCTGCATAGTTGGCGCCCAGCTTCAGACCCGCATAGGGCTGGAATACGCTGTCCGGAAGCCATGTGTAGCGTCCCGTGACGCCGAACGGCAGCTGGAACGAGCCGTGTTTCTGATTGACGGTCAGGGCCGAGCCGTCGCCCAGATCGAGCGTCTGGCGCGGAATGCTCGAAAGGTTGGTCTGGTAGGAGATGAAGGGACCTACGGAGACCGACGGCGTGATGAAGTAGCCGCCTTCGAAGTTCATGCCCCATCCCGACGCCTTGTCGGCATAGGCGCTGCCCAGCGGCACGCCTACCTGCCAGTCGACGTTGATGTAGGAGTTGGGGAAAATCTGCGCCTTGCCCGTACGCGCGGCTGCGAGCAGCACGACACAGAGTGCGATGGTTTTGAGAACCTGATATTTCGATGTTTTCATAATCGGACGTGTTTTGCGGTTAAATTATTTTTTCAGATAAGGCGACTGATCGAAAGCCTGTTGCACGGCGTCCACCGTGCGCTGCTGGTTCAGCTCCTCCGACGAGGTCAGCAGCCCGCCGATGAAGCTGTCCCAGATCACGGGCAGCTTCTTGCCGCTCTCTTGATCGGCTTCGAGATTCATCATCTCCACGAGCAGCGAACCGGCCGTATATCCGTAGTAAACGCTGTAGGGATAGTGCCAGCCGGCCCAGTCGCCCCAGTAACCGGGCGTCCAGTAATAGGGATAGTACCACCACCAGTAGGGATAGTCGTAACCCACGAAATAGGTCACTTTCTGCACATAGCTGAGCTGCAGGCCGAGATTGGCCGCATCTTTGTCGTCGGTACGGGTGTAGCCTGCGGCGTTCATGCGTCCTACGACGGTATTGACGATCTCCAGCGCATTGGCGTCTTTCCAGTATTCCGTCTTGTCGGCGGAGCCGATCAGCAGGATGCTGTCGGGAATGTAGTAGGTGTCGAAGGCGGCGAAATCGGCGTCGGTGTCGTGAGCGGTGTAGACCAGATAATCTTTGTGGAGACTCGATGTCGAGGGCTCTTTCTGGCACGCGCAAAACGCAACTGCTGTGAGTGCGAATGCAAGGTAGCGTAATTTTTTTACGGTCATGATTTTGAATTTTTAGTTTGCTGTCAGATACCGTGTTCAAAATTCGTTCCGCAACCTCCGTTTTGCGCCGTGTTGTCCGATCTGGCTATAAAGAAGCGGATTTGCGGTATGAAAATCGGACGTTCCCTGCTTTCCCGTCCGATTTTCACCCTTGAAGGGACTGGCAGTCAGCGGAACAGCCCCTGCCGCCGCGGATGCCGCCTTACACCCGCAAGTGCGCCTTCGTGCAAAATCCCCGCAGGCGTTTCATAATGCCTTCGGTTGATTTCAACACTGATCGCCGTATCGGCAATGCCTTTGATCTGTCGCTGTTAGCCGGCGAATTTCTCCGCAAATGGCTGTCTTATGCAATATGCAACAAGACAGTCGAGGTTGCGGTTGGAGAACCGTAACCTCGACTGTCTTGCTTTTTTCGTTAGTGCCGCCCGATGCCGCGGGGATTTTTATTCCATCCGGTGCTGAATCCTACCGATATTTGTGCGATATGAGGGTCATGAACTCCTCGCGCGTGCGGTGGTCCGAGAGGAAAATGCCCGTGAACGCCGACGTGGTCGTCGCCGACTGCTGTTTTTCGATGCCGCGCATTTGCATGCACATGTGGCTGGCTTCGATCACCACGGCCACGCCCATCGGGTTGAGCGCCTCCTGTATGCAGTCGCGGATCTGCACCGTCAGCCGCTCCTGCACCTGCAGGCGGCGGGCGTAGCACTCCACGACGCGGGCGATTTTGGAAAGTCCCGTGATGTGTCCGTTGGGGATGTAGGCGACGTGCGCCTTGCCGTAAAACGGCAGCATATGGTGTTCGCAGAGCGAGTACAGTTCGATGTCCTTCACGAGCACCATCTGTTTGTACTCTTCGCGGAACGTCGCGGAGCGGATGATTTCGAGCGGATTCTCTTCGTATCCCTTCGTGAGGAACGCCATCGCCTTGGCGACGCGTTCGGGGGTTTTCAGAAGTCCTTCGCGCGAAGGGTCCTCCCCCAGCAGCCGCAGGATTTCGGCGTAATGGAGCTTCAGTGCCTCGATGGTCCGGGCGTCGAAACGTTCCTCTTTGTTGTAAGTTCTCTCTTCCATTGGAGGGCAAAGATAGATAAAGTAGCGTGCAAAAGCAAGCGTGTATTTTTCCGGGCCGCGTCCGTGTGCCGTAAAGAGGCCCTATTTCCCGGCGGAATGCAAATAGGCCGCGAGTTTGCGTACGGCGCGGGCGCGGTGCGAAACCTCGTTTTTCTCTTCGGTGGACATCTGGGCGAAGGTCTTGTCGTATCCGTCGGGTATGAACAGCGGATCGTACCCGAAACCTTCGTGCCCCTCTTCGCGGTCGATGATGCGCCCTTCGACCACACCTTCGAAAAGGTGTTCTTCGCCGTTGAGGATCAGCGAAATGACCGTTCTGAACTGCGCCCGGCGGTCGGTCGCTCCTTCGAGGTTTTTCAGCAGCAGGCGGTTGTTGGCCGCGAAATCGTGTCCGTCGGTGGCGTAACGGGCCGAATGCACGCCCGGAGCGCCGCCCAGCGCCTTCACTTCGAGTCCGGTATCGTCGGCGAAGCAGTCCAGCCCCGTGCGGTCGTTGAGGTAATGCGCCTTCTGCGAAGCGTTGCCTTCGAGGGTCTGCTGCTCTTCGGGAATCTCCTCCGTGACGCCGCATTCGCGGGGCGTCACCAGCCGGAAGCCGGGACCCAGCACGGCCTGCACCTCCATGAGTTTATGCGCGTTATTCGTAGCGAAGAGGATATTCACTGCGTCTGTTTCGGATTGTGACATATTTGTTGTGTCGGATGGTTGTATCTGCGTTCGCTTCCCGGTCATTTTACGACCTCCAGCTTTTCGAGTTTGTCGTCGAGGTCGATCTTGTCGATGATGGTTTTGACCAGCACGTCCATGTCCGACCCTTCGGAGTAGTCGGCCGGGCAGACGTGGCTCACGCGGTTGTCGTGAATCAGCGAGGCCATCTCGCGCCGCGCCCCCTTCTGGTCGGGGTTGTAGACGGCGATGGAGTGGCCGCCGGAGTTCTTCACCAGCCGCATGCAGGGGATGTCGGTCGTTCCGTCGCCTACGTAAATCATGTGTTTGAACGGTATGGGACGCTCGTTTTCGGGGATGTAGCGGTTCACCAGCTTGCTGTCGAAAACCGACTCGACGCCTTTGTTGATCTTGAAGATGAACTGCGTCTTGTTGGTGTAGTTGACCGCCACGGCGGGCCAGTAGGCGATGCCGTCCACGTCGTAGAGAAACGAGCAGGCGTATATTTTCCGGAATTCGTGGGCGATCTCCGTGCCTTCGATGATCTCCTTCATGCCCGACGAGTTGATGTAGTGCAGAATCCGGATGCCGCGTGCGGCCCCGTAGGCGTTTATCCGCCCGAACCACTCCCGGACCCCCTTGTAAAGCGTCACGCGGCGGCCCGACTCCTGAAAGGCTTCGCGCCGCAGCGACAGTCCTTTCGATTTGGCCTCCTGAAGCATGCGCGCCATGTAGGTCAGGACCATGTCGGCGTCCTGCTCCTCGGCCAGCGTGTTGGCTTCGGTCCAGAACTCCTTGTTGCTTTTGCCCACGGCGGGGATGAAGTCGTACTCCTGCATGTTGCCGGGGGCGAGCGTGCCGTCGAAATCGTAAATCAGGGCGATGTTGAATCGGTAATCCATTCTTCGGGGTGTTTTGAATTTCAAATATACCTATTTTTCACTACTTTTGCAAAAGCGAGACCGAAAAGACAAAACAAATGGAATTCAAAGAGTTGATCGAAAAACGCCGCAGCATCCGAAAATTCTCGGACCGGGCGGTGCCGCGCGAGACGGTGGACCGCATCCTGCGCGAGACCCTTACGGCGCCTTCGGCGCGCAACACCCGGACCACGCGCCTCATGGTGGTGGACGATCCGGCCTTGGTGGCCCGCATGGCCGAAATGCGCGATTACGGTTCGGCGTTCATGAAGGGTGCGCCGCTGGCTTTCGTCGTGCTGGGCGATACTTCGAAAAGCGATCTCTGGCGCGAAAACGCCGCGATTTCGGCCACGCTGCTGCAGCTCGCCTGCGTGGACGAGGGACTCGGCTCCTGCTGGGTGCATATCAACGGCCGGCCGCGCCGCAAGGATGAACCCGACGGGCAGAGCGCGGCCGATTACCTGCGCAGTTTCCTGCCCGTCCCGGCGGACTGCGAACCCCTCTGCGCCATTGCGGCCGGCTACTCCGACTTCACGCCCGCTCCCCTGCCCGACGCGGACGACGCGGCGCGGATCATCCGCCTTTAAACAGTTTTTTCCGGCTACAGCAGAACCACGTGTTTGCGCAGCATGTCGACGATCTGCGTCCGCAACTGCAGGGCGTTGATCGGCTTGGCCATGTAGCCGTCGAATCCGCTCTGGAGCACCTTCTGTTCGTCGGAAGCGAATGCGAACGCCGTCACGGCGATGATCGGGACGCTCTCTGACAGTTTGCGTATTTCGGCCGTGGCCTCGTAACCATTCATCACGGGCATGTTGATATCCATCAATACGAGATGCGGACGGCGCTGCCGGTATATTTCGACCGTTTCCAACCCGTTCCATGCGTGCAGAAGCGTGTATTCTTTGCGCAGGATCGATTCGAACAGCCGGTAGTTGCTGTCATTGTCCTCGGCGATCAGAATCACCAGTTTGTCCTTTTCGACCGAGATGACGGGATATTGCTCCTCCGTCCTTTGCGCCGCGGCCTTTCCCGGAACATAGGGCAGGATAAACCAGAATTTCGATCCTTTGCCCTCTTCGGATTCCACGCCGATACGTCCGCCCAGATGCTCGACGATCATCTTGCAGATCGACAGGCCGAGTCCCGTGCCCTGCTTGAAGGTGTTGAGTTTGACGAAGCGTTCGAAAACCTGTTCCGTTTTGTCTGCGGGGATTCCGCTGCCGGTGTCCGAGACCCAGAAATAGAGTTCTCTGTCGCGCATTTCGTATCCGAACCGGATGCTGCCCGTCTGCGTGAACTTCGCGGCGTTGGTCAGCAGGTTGATGATCACCTGCGAGAGCCGGTTGCGGTCGGTGCAGACGGAGCATTGTTCGTATTTCTGCTCGAAGAGCAGTTCGACGCCCTCCCGGACTTTCATGCGGATGACATTCTCCTTCTCCCGCATCAGTTCGTTCAGGTCGAAGTCCGTGTGGATGAAGTCGAGCGTCCCCGCCTCGATTTTCGAGAGGTCGAGGATGTCGCCGATGAGCTGCAGCAGCAGGGCGTTGTTGTTTTCGATGATCGAGACGTATTCCTGCTTCTCCTGCTCCTCGTCGGTCGAGGCCAGAATGGCCGAAAATCCGACGATGGCGTTGAGCGGCGTGCGTATCTCGTGGCTCATGTTGGCCAGAAACGCCGTTTTCAGGCGGTTCGACTCTTCGGCGCGGTCGCGGGCCGAGAGGAGCTCCTGCTCCATGCGTTTGCGTTCGGTGATGACCTGCGACGTTCCGACGAGCGTCTTGGGCCGTCCCTGCGCGTCGAACGACTCTACGGCGGCCAGCGCTTCGACCCATTCCATGTGCCAGTGTCCGCTTTCGTTGGAGATCACGCGGTACTCTTCGCAGACCTTGTCCGTACGGCCGGCTATCAGGTCGTCGTAGGCCTGCCGTATGCGGTCGCGGTCCTCCTTGTGTATCTTCGAGAAATAGCATTCGTCGCTTACCGAAAGCGAAGCTTCGTTTTGCAGGATCGCCTCTCCGGAGGCGGCTTTGACCGGTTTGTTGATGTCGCAGAGGATGGTGCGGTTGTTCAGGTCGCATTTCCACGGAACGATGTTGGCCACGTCGAGCGCCAGCGAGAGCTTGTGGTTGATCGAGTCCAGTTTCTGCTGCGCCTTGTGCAGCGCGGTGCCGTCCAGACAGAAGATGTCGATGTGGTCGGTCAGGTACGAGCGGCTCAGAATCACTTCGAAAAAGATGTCCAGCGGTTTGTAGTAGAAGGGATAGGTGACGGTCCGGTTTTCCGTCAGGACGATGTTCACGAGCCGCAGGAACTCGGAGAACGAATCGGCGAAAAGTTCGCTCCCCCGTTTGCCGACGACCTGATTCCGGGGCAGGAACGTCCGTTCGAAGTAGGCGTTTATGTCGCTGAATTCCGTATCGGCGGGATAGTGTTTCTCGTCGAATATGACCCGTTCCTGAATGTAGATGATCGGCATCCGGTTGAACAGGTTCGCATATTTTATCTGGCTTTCCGATTCCCGTCGGCGGGCCGCTTCGACCTTTCGCATGACGCGGATGCGCCATTGCTGGAAGAGGATGAACAGCAGGAAGAAACCGCCGCATAGGATGATCGCCGTTCTGTTCCGCTCCGCGAATGTCTCCGGTTTGTCGATGAATACCGAATCCGGGGGACATATTTCGGGTGAAATCTTGTTGCGCAGCATCGCCGGATAGTTGAACGTCGGGTGTGCGTCGGTCGGGGTGTAGAACGGAATGTCGCGCGGCTGGCGTCCCTCCAGAATGGTGTTGAACGTCTTGATGATCTGCCGGTTGTATACGCTCACGTCGTATGTGAATCCGCCTACCACGCCGCTGTTTTTCACCGAAGAGGGCCATAGTGCGAACAGCGGAGCCGTCGAACTTGCGATGATCTTGAAGGGATTGGCCGTTATCTCGGTATTGCCGGCGATATTTCTTGTGTAGTGCCACGAGGAAAAGAGCACGCCGGTATGCCGGGTGTCGGTGACGTTCAGCGAGTCGAGCAGCTGGTCCACGCTCATGTTCGAAGCCTTGTAGGAGGTGAACCGCATTCCCGGATAATCGGTGTCGAGCAGTTTCCTCAGCTCGTCTTCGTATTGCTGGTTGATATAACGGCCGTCGCGGACGAATACGAGGCGGTTCATCTCCGGAATCATGCGGCGCATCAGCTCGATGGTCTGTTCGAGGTAGATCGGGGCGTAGAGCAGTGTCAGATTGTATTCCCCGCTCAGCTCCCGGAGCGGAATGCGCTCGGAGTGCGGGATGGCCCGCTTGCTGACATAGTACTTGTCGGGGCCGATGAAATCCTCCTCGGCGCAGATGATCGACGGGATGCCTTTCCCCCACTCCTTTTCGGCGAAGTCCCGCATGATGAAGGCCGGGGCGCCGATGTATATCAGCATCCGGGGCGGATTCTTGCCGTATTCACGGGAGAGATTCGTCCGGAAATTGTCCAGATCCGACTGCTGGTCCATCAGGAGCGTGTTCATATGCTCGACGTATACTTCGAGGTTTTCGATCTGCTCTATCCGGGCGGTGATGTCGGTGATTATCTCCCATCCCCACGAGGAAGATTCGTTGTAGCTGTTGATTATCAGTACGTAATCACGTTTGTCTCCCGGAGGGCTGCTGGTGGCGTTGGTGAAAGGATGAGCCAGCAGGCATCCGAAAATCATGACCCATAGCAACGCCTGAAGCGTCAGTCCGAACGGTTTTTTCAGTAAGTTCATGGTGTGGGACGGGTTCCGTGTGCCGAGCGCGGGGACCGGATGCGGAGATTAGGGGTGAGACGACGCAGGTTTTTAGTGAAAAGAGACGCAAAAAAAGAGGATCGGAGCCGTAAAGACCCGCCGTGCGGCGGGTCTTTACGGCTCTCCGAATCATCTATTTGTTTAAAACGGGTTTAATGTCCTTGATACGCAACTGGGTGGTTACCGTACCGCGGTAGTGGTTTTCGACGATCTGGTAGCATACGTCGATCGGGCGTCCCGAACGCACCCATTCGTAGTGCGTGGGCTGCTGGAAGGCGATCGACTGGATCTTGGTGTTGGGCTTCTGCCGCTGGATGAGGTCCATGCGCAGGTGCTCGCACTCCACGCCGACCAGTTTGGCGTCGCCGTGGTTGCTGACCCCGTACGTTGCGAAGACCGGCGCCGTATTGCCCGGCCCGAAGGGCTGGAAACGGTTGAGGTCCTTGCGGAATGCGGGCGTGATGTCCGAGAAGAGCAGTTCGCTGTCGATGTCCACTTGTGGCATCAGCATCTGCGGGTCGATATTCTCCTCGACATAGGCGTTGAAGCGCCGGGTGAACTCGTCCACGTTTTCGGGCCGCATCGTCAGTCCTGCGGCGTACATGTGCCCGCCGAAGTTCTCCAGCAGGTCCGAGCACGATTCGACGGCCTGATAGAGGTCGAAGCCCGGCACCGAACGGGCCGATCCGGTCACGAATCCGTTGCTCATCGTCAGCACCACCGTGGGCCGGTAGTAGGTTTCGATCAGACGCGACGCGACGATGCCCACGATGCCCTTCATCCACTTGGGATTGTAGATCACGGTGCTCTTCAGCTGCTTCATTTCGGGGTTGCGCTCGATGAAGTCGTGCGCTTCCTGCGTGACGGAGCGGTCGATCGACTTGCGGTCCTGATTGTAGGCGTCGATGACGTTGCCGAACTCCGCGGCGATGCTTTCGTTACCCTCGATCAGCAGCTCGACGGCGGCGTGGCCGCCCGAAGGCGACGCATTCTCGTCGTTCTCGTCCATGCGCATGCGCCCGGCGGCGTTGATGCGGGGACCGATCTTGAAGACGATGTCGTCGATGGTGATGTTGTGCTTGTCCAGACCGCAGATCTTGATGATCGACAGCAGGCCCTTCGACGGCTCGCGGTTGAGGTCTTTGAGGCCGAAATGCGCCAGAATGCGGTTTTCGTCCACCAGCGGCACGATGTCCGAGGCGATGCTCACTACCAGCAGGTCCAGCAGCGGGCTGATCTGCTCGAAGGGAATCCGGTTTTTCTGGGCGTAGGCCTGCACGAGTTTGAATCCCACGCCGCAGCCCGACAGTTCGTCGAACGGGTAGGAACAATCGACCCGCTTGGGGTCCAGAACGGCTACGGCGCGGGGAATTTCCTCGGCCGGGAGGTGATGGTCGCAGATGATGAAATCCACGCCCTTGCTCTTTGCATAGACAATCTTTTCCGTGGCTTTGATACCGCAGTCCAGAGCGATGATAAGCCCCACGCCCTTGCGGGCCGCGAGGTCGATACCTTTGACCGAAATGCCGTAACCTTCGGTATAACGGTCGGGAATGTAGAACATCAGGTTTTTATGCCCGATCTGGCGCAGGAACTTGTACACCAGCGCAACGGCCGTGCAGCCGTCCACGTCGTAGTCGCCGTAAACCATGATCTTCTCATTGTTACGAACGGCCTGTTCGACCCGCTCGACCGCCTTGTCCATATCCTTCATCAGGAACGGGTCGTGGAGGTCGGCGAGGCTCGGTTTAAAGAACTTGTCCGCCTTTTCTACAGTGTCTATGCCTCTCTGTACGAGCAGATTCGCCAGCACGGGGGATATCCTGAGCACGGAGGCGAGCTTCGCCACCGCCTCGGAATCGCCCTGCGGTTTCACTACCCATCGTTTTTCTATAGGCATACGATTTACTATTTATATATTCTAACATTTAATATCTCACTTAAAAATTTCACGACGAGTCTTTTGACATCGTCCATCGGGACTTTGGCGCCCGTTTCCCTTTCGATCGAGGTCGCGCCCCGGTCGGTGAATCCGCAGGGGTTGATGCGCGAAAACCACTCCAGATCGGTCGTTACGTTCAGCGCGAACCCGTGCATGGTAATATAACGCGACGAACGGACTCCTATTGCGCATATCTTGCGCGGAGCGCCCGCCGGCGTGCATTTTCCGCCGCCGTCCGCCTTCCGGCCATCGCCTTCTTGCGCGATTCCCGCTCCCACCCAGACGCCCGAAGCGCCTGCGATGCGTCCCGCCCGGATGCCGTATTCGGCCACGGTGCGAATGACGGACTCTTCCAGCGCGTCGATGTATGCCCTCAGCCCGATGCCTAACCTTTCGAGGTCCAGAATCGGATAGCAGACCAGCTGTCCGGGTCCGTGGAAGGTGATGTCGCCCCCTCGGTCTATGTGAAAGAACTGCGCGCCCATCGCTTCGAGCGCTTCGCGGCCCACGAGCAGGTTCTCGGCGTGGCCGCTTTTGCCGAGCGTGTACACCGGCGGATGCTCCACCAGCAGGATCGTGCCCGCCTCTTCCGAGGACGGCGTTGCGTTCTCCGGCGCTGCCGTCCGGTTCGTTTTTCCGGCTGTCAGGGCGTCGAACAGGGTCTGCTGTAAATCCCAGCAGGCTTTGTAGTCCATCTGTCCGAGGTCCCGGCAGTAAACGTTCATCGCTGCAAACTTTTAACGCTTTTCAGGGCCTCTTCCGCCAAATACGACGAGCGGACCAGCGGCGCGCTCGCGCAGTAGGCGAAGCCCATTTCCAGCGCTTTGAGTCTGTACCATTCGAATTTTTCAGGAGTGATATACGCCGCCACGGGGTAATGCTCCAAAGTTGGACGAAGGTACTGACCGAGCGTTACGATCCCGACGCCCGCTTCGCGCAGGTCGTGCAGGGTTTGTAATACTTCGTCATCGCTCTCGCCAAGTCCGACCATCAGTCCGCTTTTCGTTGCGACGCCCTGCCGGCTCATGTGGCGCAGGGTCTCCAGACTCGTGCGATATTTCGCTCTGGAACGGACCACGGGGGTCAGCCGCTCGACGGTTTCGATGTTGTGCCCGATTATATCGGGCTTCGACACGATGACCGTGTCCAAGAGGTCGGGCCGTGCGTCGAGATCGGGAATAAGGAGCTCAATTGCGGCGTCGGGATTCTGTTTGCGGATGGCGCGGACGGTTTCGGCCCAATGTGCGGCGCCGCCGTCCGGCAGGTCGTCACGCGTTACAGAAGTTACGACGACATACCTCAGTTTCATCAGCGAGACGCTTTGGGCGACCCGCTGGGGTTCCTCGGCGTCCGGGGCAAGGGGATGTCCTGTTCTGGTGGCACAGAAGCGGCAGCCCCGTGTGCAGATATCGCCCAGAATCATGAAGGTCGCGGTTCTGCGGCTCCAGCATTCGGCCTTGTTGGGACACATGCCGCTGCTGCAAATCGTGTGCAGCGCATGTTCTCGGACTATCTGCTGAACCTCGGCGTATTCCGGGGTTCGGTGGAGCCGGATCTTCAGCCATCCGGGTTTTTTCAGTACGTCTACCTTGTCATAAAACTTCGGCATTTAAGATCATTATTTTCCAATTGATGCAAAAATACGAAAAAATAATTGATATTCCCTAAGAATGGTTCATTTTCTTTGACAGCCCTGCGCCGGACGCTTCTGCGCCGGCATCCGTCCGTTTTCGGGCTTTTCGGGGCGGATCTTCGAAGGGGGAACCGCTTTCCGCCCTCCCGTCGTCGCCGCGGGGAGAAAGCATATTAAAAAATAAAAAAACGCACCTGCCGAAACTGCAATAATTCATTATCGGAGCCTTCTCTCCGCCGCTTCCGGACACGAGAAAGGGGTTCGGTACCTGGCAGTAGCGAACCCCTCTGGTTAGGTTAGTTAGGTTAATGAGAGTGGGAGAATCCCACGTTTTGTTATACAAAGATAAACTGAAATTCACAATTCACCAAATCTTTTATAACATTTTTTCAAACTAACCTGAAGAAATCTGTTAAATTATAATTAAAAAATTTAAAATAATAGCCGATTTATAAGTTTTTGATTAAAGCGCTTCGCGTATTTCCGCGTTCTGCACCGTTTCGGGCTGCTTCTCCGGGGTGAGCGAAGTGATGTGGCGGTTGCGGTAAGCGGCCGGCGTCATCTGGTATTCCTTTTTGAAAAGTTTAATAAAATGCGACGTATTGGGGAACGTGCAGGCGTTGCCGATCTCCGAAATGGATTTCGAGGTCGAGATCAGCAGCAGACGCGAGTGCATCAGCCGCTGGCGGATGTACCACTTGTGGGGCGGCATCTGGAAATGACGGCGGAACTCCTTCTTGAACGAAGTGAGCGAACGGTTCGTCAGTTTCGAAAGCTCCTCGATGGAGATGTCTTTGAAGATATGGTCGTAGACGATCTGTTCGAAATTCTCTTTCGCGGCGTCCACGTTGCTCAGCAGCTTGCTTTTGATGCAGCAGTCCTCGTGCGAGGCGATCAGATAGATCAATTCGGTCATCTTGATGTTCTCGGCCGTCTCGTCGCGGTGGAAATCTTCGTCGCGCAGGTCGTTGTTGGTATTGACGAAAAAGTTGCGGATCGAATTCCATGCGGGCATGGCGACGTGCGTGCGGTTGCGGCAGTTTTCACACGAATGTTCGTTCGAAATGTTCAGGCCGTAGGTGATGTTCAGATGCATCAGGATACGCTGGAGGTCCGCCGGCGTATAATAAAAGAGCACTTGTTCGAAGGGCTGGCCGTTTTCCGGGAAGTTCTCGATATAGTGATGCCCGATGCCGAGGTAGAATACGTCTCCGCGTGTGAGCGTCTGGCGCTTATCGCCTTCGTAGATGTACTTCGTACCACGAAGAATGTAACCGATTGCATAGCGCGAAAGCGCCTGAGACTGGATTCCGTTGTGAAGTGCTTCGACATACTTCACGATCATCGGCTGCTGAGCCGACGAATTCAATGAATTCTTCATACTAAATCGTATTTTAAGTTTCTATGAACAATAAGTTGCGTCACTTTTGTTCAACTCCAAATATACAATTTAATATTTGTTTTATAAAAGAATTAATACGCTAAAAAGGCGCATTAAGGCAAATAGGACTGTTTGTATTACCTTTGTGACTAAATAGATTATTGTAATGTTGCAATGTAGACCGACGCGGCCAGCAGAATCAGGTAAACGGGCAGTGCGATTCTGCGGTCTATCCGCACGAAAAACACCGGGAAAAGCAGGGCGGCGGGAACCGCCGTCAGGGTGAATGCTTCGGGGGTGACCGACGGGGTGCAGAGCAGGGCGAGAGTCATCGCCAGTATACCTGTATTGAAAATAAGGATGAAGCGGGGTTTGGTTCCGGCGGCATAAATGTCCGAGAGAAAGAAAAGGAGCGCCGTCAGGGCAAGCGCCGCGATGACGCACAACATGACGAGCGACGGGAGCGGAAGGCCCTTAAAGATCCACAGCGGAACGCCCGATACGAGCGCATCGGCCAGCGTCATGACCGGAGCCGTAAATTCGTCACCCATGCCCCAGCTGACATAGCAGGCGGTCAGGAGGGGCAGTATCAGCCCTGCGGCGGCGACTACCGCTTCGCGGAAGGTACGCTTGAAAAGCAGTATCGCCAGCGGAAGGATCAGCACCAGCGGCGTCGCGGGAGCATAGACCAGCGGCAGCAATCCCAGATACAGGGACGCGCGGAAAATGGCGTCGAATCCGTAGCCGTTGCAGTACGAACGGCAGTAGTTCTTGGCGGCGAGCGCCAGCAGCATCGAAGCGGCGAATGCCGTCAGGTAGTTCCCGCCGGAGAAGATTCCGCAGGCGACGACGGCGTAGAGCGGAATCGGCAGGCATGTGCTGACGCCATAGAGGTTGTAGCGGATGGCGATCCGCCCCGTGCACATTCCCGTGAAGAGGATCATGAATCCGGCGGCCAGACGTGCCCACACCGGATATGCTGCCTGAAACCGGGTCAGCGCTCCGCCCAGCAGGGGCATTGTCTCCGGCGCATCGGCGGACACGCCGTCTCCCGCCCCGCCCCACATGGCCGTGACTGCGAGTGCGAAGAGAGTGACGAAGGCCGGAACCAGCGGTTGTCGGGCGATATCTATCTTCATGCGGCGATTTCTGCTTTCGGCAAAAATACGGAAAAAAGCTGTACGGGACTAAATAATTGCTAACTTTGTTGTAGCCGGAATCCTGCGGAGGGTGTTTCTTTTCCAGTCTTGCGTATGGTTGCGGCCCGTTCGCAGGAGCAACACGGCATGTTTCGGCTGTCCGGCTGTTCGGTTGTTCGGTTGCTCGGCTGCTCGGCTGTTCAGTTGCTCGGCCGCTGGGCGGAATTGGTGGGGCGGCCGCTGGGCGGATCGACGTCTCCGGAGATGCCGGTTGCATTCCGGCGGTTCTGTCCGGAATTGGGTTCCGACTCGCTTTTCGGACCAGCTTTCCGGGCCTGTTTCGGGATTTGCTTTTCCGGTCGCAGGATTCGTCTGTGCAATTTTTGCCGCAGCAGCTTCCGGCGGCGGGCGTGTAATAGTTTGTTGCCGGTTTTCCTTGATTTGTGTCGGGTGCCGATGATTTAATGTTTTTGGCTATGCTTGAAAATTGCTTTCAATACGATCTTCCCGAAGCGGGATGCGACGAGGCCGGGCGGGGGTGTCTCGCCGGGCCGGTCTTTGCAGCGGCCGTGATGCTGCCGCCCGATTTCCACGACCCCTTGCTCAACGATTCGAAGCAGATGACCGAGCGCAACCGCGAGAAGCTTCGGACGATTATCGAACGCGAAGCCGTGGCATGGGCCGTCGAAGCGGTCTCCGCCGAGCGGATCGACGAGATCAACATTCTGAATGCGTCGTTCGAGGGAATGTCGCTGGCCGCGGCGCGGCTCGATCCCGCTCCCGGCTTTCTGGCCATCGACGGCAACCGCTTCCGGACCCGGCTCGAACTGCCTTACCGCTGCATCGTCAAAGGCGACGGCAAGTATGCCGACATCGCCGCCGCTTCGGTGTTGGCCAAAACGCACCGCGACGAGTACATGCTGCGTCTGGCCGAGGAGTTTCCCCAGTACGGCTGGCGGAAGAACAAAGGTTATCCGACGCGCGAACACCGCCTTGCAATCCGCGAGTACGGTCTCACTCCACACCACCGGCTGACCTTCAACCACGAAATCGGCCAGCTGGAATTGGCGTTCTGATCCGGCGGCGTATCATTCGTATTCGAAACGCCGAAATCCCTCTTCATACGGCAAAACAAAAAGAGCTGAAGTCAAGACTTCAGCTCTTTTTCAAACAATTTTCCTCGGATTTTAGTATCCCAGCGACTTGGAAGCGGCGTAGGAGACTTTCAGTGCGTTGGCACGGCGAAGCTCCTGCTTCACGTCGGTTACGATACCCATTTTCGTGGTCTGGTCGGCCTTGAGGCAGATGGTCATCGAAGCACGGTCGGCCTCGCTGAGCTTATCGCGCTCTGCAGCGACGAAATCCAGAATATCCTTGGTCGTTTTGTACGAGTCGTTCAGCTGGATACGGGGTGCAGTACCGAATTTGGCCTGCATCGCCAGCGAAGGCTGTCCGATGTGGATGTAGCTGACGAGCGATTTCTTCTCCAGCTTCTGTACCTCGGTAGCCTCAGGGAGTTTGTATCTCACGAGCAGTTCCTGATCGCGCATGGTCGTCGATACCATAAAGAAGAAGAGGATCATGAAGATCACGTCAGGAAGCGATGCGGTCGAGATAGGGGGCAAACCTTTGTTGCCCTTCTTTTTCATTACTGCCATAGCTTACTTCTTTATATTACGCGGTTCTGCCTCCGAGATCTTCAGCGGAACGGCTTTTGATACTGCGTTGCGGTTCTCTTCGGGAAGGTCGGCGAATTTCGAGCCGAATTTCCGCATGGCGACCTCGTCGCGTACTTCGTTGAATGCGCGGGTGAGTTCGTTCTGCACCATGATGTACGACTGATAGCCGGTATCACGGGTGGTCTGAAGCGAAACGACGCCCTGACTTTCGGGATATACCCACTTGCTGCCGTCAGCCAATTCGATTTCCTTATCGGCTTTTTCAGGAAGGTTTTCATCATCCATCGGATTGAGGATGAATTCCTTCGTTCTGTCCTTGAGCTGGTGCAGGTCGATGATCTCCTGCTTGCCCGCGGGGCCTGCCATGATGTTGCCGCTGCCCGAAATAAGCACGAGGAAGAGGTTGCGTTCCTTGACCTTGATGTCCTCCTGCTGTTTCTCATCGGGGGGCATAGGCGGGAGCATACGCACCAGACCTGTATCGACATTCATCGTAGTGGCCACAAGGAAGAAAATCAGCAGCAGGAAGGCGATGTCGGCCATCGAGCCGGCATTGATTTCCTGTATTTTCCTTTTATCTGTTGCCATTGTTGTTCACTCCATTATTTGAAAGCGCCCCAGATTTCGGTTACTACGGCCGTCAGGAAAGCGGCGACGAAAGCAACGTACGTCACGAGAATGCTCGTTTCGGTAATTACGGTTTCACCGTGGCCGAAGAAACCATTGGTCTGGAGATCGACGATGTTCACCGTGTGGCCGGCAGCGTAGAAGTACGACACGCCGACGACGATGATTATCAGCGCCAGAGAGAGGATGGTTCCCTTGATGCCTGCCGGGTTCTGAATCATTCCGAAGATGGCGCAGAACAGGGCTGCGGCGACAGCGAACACGAAGAGGAAGTATCCCCATACGAGGTTCAGGCTGATCGCAGCATCCGAGCCGCCCGTAGCGATCGCGTATACCAGAAGTACCACGGTGATCGCCATCAGAATGCCCAGCAATATGTTCAATATCTTTTTCATAATTGCTTTTTAACTCTTTAAATCGTTGGGATTATTTCTTGCTGTATGCCGTCAGGATATCCATCAGCGTGATGGACGAATCCTCCATATCGTTCACGAGCGAATCGATCTTCGAAACGATATAGTTGTAGAACAGCTGAAGAATAACCGCAGCGATAAGACCCATGAGGGTCGTCAGAAGGGCGACCTTGATACCGCCTGCAACGAGGGTCGGGCTGATATCGCCGGCAGCCTGAATGGCGTCGAACGCCGCGATCATGCCGACAACGGTACCCATGAAGCCCAACATCGGCGACAGAGCGATGAACAGACCGATCCACGAAAGACCCGACTCCATCTGGCCGGTCTGAACCGAACCGTAGGAAACGACAGCCTTCTCGACCGAATCCAGACCCTGATCGTAGCGGTCGAGACCCTGATAGTAGATCGAAGCGATAGGACCGCGGGTGTTGCGGCAAACTTCTTTGGCAGCTTCGATGCCGCCGTTCTTCAGTGCGTCCTCAACGGCAGCGATGAGCTTCTTCGAGTTGATCGTTGCCAGCGACAGGTAGAGGATACGCTCGATAGCGACAGCCAGACCGATCACCAAGCAGAGAAGAACCGGGAGCATCCATTCCCAACCGCCTTCGAGGAATTTCTGCATCATGATGTGGTGCATGCTGTCGCCTGCGAGTGCGGTTTCGGCAGCGACTGCAGTCTCTTCGGCAGCGGCAGCGGCTTCCTGCGCGAAAGCGTTAACAGTACCCAGTGCGAACAGGGCCACTGACAGAATCAAAAAAAGTTTTTTCATAGTTGTGTTGGATAAAATTAAATTTGATTAGTTGTTTATTTGTTTGTGTCTTTTTTGGTTTATTCCATATCTCGGTTTCCCGACTTCTTCAATTTCTTATTTTTCCCTAAAAAAATCCTAAAAAAATCTTTTTTTTCACGCTTCCGGAATTTATCCGGCGTTTTTTGGTCGCTGTCCGCATACTTTCCGTACCGGCTTCACGCAAGCAGCCGAATCCCGAATATTCCATTCTGAACCCATGCAATTGCCTGCCGATCAACTTGTTGCAATGTATGCGCCTCCCCGTCCGGTCTCTTCGAGGGCCTTCTAAGGGTACATTAGCAGTGCGAAATATAGAAAAAAAAATCGTTCCGTGCAATGGCTTAGGCCGTAAATTCTCCGCGCAGGGGGCGGCGCAGCAGCGCGCGCGTCCGGTCGTCCGGCAGGCCGAGTCCCAGCACGTACATCAGTTTGGTCACGGCGGCTTCGGTGGTCATGTCGTGGCCGCACAAAACGCCGATTTCCTGCAGGCGAAGCCCCGTTTCGTAAAGTTCCATCGAGACTTTTCCGCCGCCGCACTGCGTGATGTTGAGAATGATGATCCCGCGGCCGATCGCCTCCTTCAGTACGCGGATGAACCACTCGTTGGTCGGGGCGTTGCCCGCGCCGAAGGTTTCGAGCACCACGGCTCTCAGTCCGGGGGCCGAGAGCATGGCCCGGAGGATGTTTTCGCCCAGTCCCGGAAAGAGTTTGACCACCTCGATTCCGTCGGCCAGCCGCGTGGCGATGCGCAGCTGGGGCGAAACCTCCGTCGGATGCAGGATGGCCGGGAGGTTGTAGGCGATATTGACCCCGACCTCCGCCAGCGGCGGATAATTGTAGGAGCGGAAGGCGCTCAGCGCTTCGGCGCTGCGCTTGGTGGTGCGGTTGGCGCGGAACAGCCGGTTCTGGAAATAGAGCGACACTTCGGGCACTTCGGGGCGTCCGCCGATGTGCGCGCCCGCGATTTCGATGGCCGTGATGAGGTTCTCGCGGCCGTCGGTCCGCAGTACGCCGATCGGAATCTGGCTTCCGGTGAAGACGACCGGCTTTGCGAGGTTTTCGAGCATGAAACTCATGGCCGACGCGGTATACGACATGGTGTCGGTGCCGTGCAGCACGACGAATCCGTCGTAGCGCGCGTAGTTGTCGCGGATCAGTTCGGCAAGTGCGGCCCAGTTGGCGGGCGTGACGTTCGACGAGTCGATCACGGGGTCCATCGTCAGTACGTCGATGTCCACGTTGAGCCGCTTGAGCGACGGGAATTCGTCGTATATGGCGCTGAAGTCGAACGGCACCAAGGCTCCGGTTTCGGCGTCGTTCTTCATGCCGATCGTGCCGCCCGTGTAGATAATCAGGATAGAGGATTTCATCGTGTATGCTTGTGTTTTTTTATTTTCCGAAAATGCGTTCGGCGTTGGCCGTCGTCGCTTCGGCCGTCTCGCCGGGCGTCAGTCCTTTCAGCTCCGCGACTTTTTCGCAGACGTACCGCACATAGGCCGATTCGTTGCGTTCGCCGCGGTGGGGTGCGGGCGTCAGGTAGGGACAGTCGGTTTCGAGGACGATGTCGCGCAGCTCCATCTCCCGCACCGCGTCGGCCAGCTTGCTCTTTTTGAACGTCACCACCCCGCCGATGCCGAAGACGAAGTCGCCGTACTCCTTCAGTTCCCGGTAGGTGTCGGCCGTGTCCGAAAAGGCGTGGAAAACGCCCCGGACGCCTCTGCCCTTGTATTCGCGCATCAGCTCCACGGTTTCGGGCCATGCGTCGCGCGTGTGGACCGCGATCGGAAGACCGTACTCCAGCGACAGGTCGATCTGGCGGCGGAAGGCTTCGAGCTGTTCGGCCCTGAAATCACGGCTCCAGTAGAGGTCCAGCCCGATTTCGCCCACGGCGCAGAAGCGGATCCCTGCGGGCGGCGTTTCGAGATAACGCTCTACGAGCGCCAGCTCCTCGCGCCAGCGTGGATTGTCGTTCACCGACGTCGGGTGCAGGCCCATCATCGGGGCGCACCGCTCCGGATGGCTGCGGCACAACCCGAACAGCCGTTCATGGCTTTCGGAGTCGATCGCCGGGAGCAGCGCTCTCTCCACTCCGGCGTCGGCCGCACGTGCGAGGGCCTCCTCGCGGTCCGCGTCGAATTCGGGGGCGTACAGATGCGAATGTGTATCGGTAAGTCTCATATCAGTTTCATGTATCTGTTGCCGGGCAGCTGGCGTACGGCGCCTGCCAGTTCCAGCCCCACGAGCAGCGTCGCCAGCTCGCCGGGATCGAGTCCGCTCAGTTCTGAAAGCGTTTCGTGCGACAGCGGATCGTCCGTGCGGAAACAACCCAGCAGTCCCGTTTCGTCGGGCGTGAGCTGCGGTGTGGCGGGTTTCGGCCGGAGCGTCGCCGGTTCCGCGCCGAGATCCCACATCAATTCGCGGACAATGTCGTCGGCCGTCAGCACCAGCTGCGCTTTACGGTTGCGGATCAGGTGGTTGGTCCCTGCCGACATGCGGTCCGTGGCGCGGCCCGGCACGGCCATCACCGAACGGTCGTAATCGTCGGCGCAGTGCGCCGTGACGAGCGATCCGCCGCTGTCAGGCGATTCGACGACGATACATCCGGCGCTAAGCCCGGCGATGATGCGGTTGCGGGCGATATAAGCCGTGCCGTTCTGCCGGGTCTGCGAATGAAGTTCCGTGACCAGTGCGCCGCCGTGATCGATGATGTCGCGGGCTACGGCCGTATGCTGCGCCGGCGTCACTTCCGGCAGCGGGTTGGCCAGCACGGCGACGGTCGGCACTCCCGCCGCCAATGCCGCGCGGTGCGCCGCGACGTCGATCCCGAAAGCCAGTCCGCTGACGATGCAGAGTCCCGGCACCTGCGCCGCGAGTCCCTCCACGAGCCGGTTGCACATGGTCTGTCCGTAGGGCGTCGCATTGCGCGTGCCGACCATCGACAGACAGCGTGCCGAAAGGGCTGCCGTATCACCTTTTATGTATAGGACATGGGGATAGTCGGGGATTTCCCGCAGGAGCGGCGGGTATTCCGGATCGGTCGAGGCGATGGCCGCGATTCCGTTGCGGCGGCAATGCTCCAGCTCCTTTTCCGCGGCGGCGAATCCTCTGCGGCGGACGATTTCGCGGGCGATCTCTTCGCGCAGGCCCGCTTCGCCCGCCAGTTCGTCCGGAGCCGCGGCGAAAATGTCCCGTGCGCTGCCGAACACTCCGAGCAGATGCACGGCGCCCTTCACCCCGATACCCGGAGTCATCTGAAGGGCGATATCCTCGATTGTCATAGCCGCAAAAGTCGTTTAACGTGTCGTAAAAGTAAATATTTTTGGGAAATAACGCAAAGTTGAGCCGAAGTTTTGCAGATTTTAGAAATGTTTGTATATTTGCACTCCGATACGCCTGAGCGTAACCCGGAAAACACCTGAGACGGTGGAGCCGGGGGCTGAATGAAATCAGCGGCCGCGGCCCGAACAGCGGTTTGCGCAGGACGGATCGGAAACGAAAAATGGTCTGATGGCCGAGTGGCTAGGCAAAGGTCTGCAAAACCTTGTACAGCGGTTCGAATCCGCTTCAGACCTCACCAAAACACCGTTGTAGTAATCTACAACGGTGTTTTATTTTTAGCTTGTCATACATCTTCTGACATTCGCATTATCCGAGTCTTAATTGAAGCCGTCGCGGAGATGCATTCATGTATAAATAACTATCGCAATCTGATTCATTCAATTCTAATTTTGGGCTAGTTCTGATTTTGTATAATTTAATTCATTTATATGCATTTTAACCATTTGGCGCAATAAAGTTGGTTTATCGGCGGAATTCATCCGGGTGTTGGGAAATCATGCACGCGCATTGGTCTTTCGTGTCGCCTGAGTAGTGAACGGGATGCTATGTGAAAATCGGCGTTCGGAATTACCCGGACGCCGATTTTATCAGCCGTTCTTGCGCATCGACAGTGCAATGCGGTTGCGGACCGTGTCGATGCCCGTCACGCGGACCTCGACGTGCTGTCCCAAATGGACGACGTCGGCCGGCGATGCGACGTAGCGGTCGGCCAGCTGCGAGATATGCACCAGCCCGTCCTGCTTGATGCCGATATCGACGAACGCGCCGAAGGCCGTGATGTTGGTGACGATGCCGGGCAGCGTCATGCCTTCGCGCAGGTCGGCGACCGAGTGCACGTCGGGATCGAACGAGAATGCCTGCAGCTGTTCGCGCGGGTCGAGACCCCGCTTGTCGAGTGCTTCGAGAATGTCCGTCACGGTCGGCAGCCCCACCTCGGCGTCCACGTATCTTTCGGGTTTTATGCCTTTGCGCAGCTCCTCGTCCGCCAGCAGTTGCTCGACCGTCACGCCCGCGTCGGCGGCCATCCGCTCCACGATATGATACGACTCCGGGTGCACGGCGCTGTTGTCGAGCGGATTCCTGCCGCCTACCACGCGCAGGAATCCCGCCGCCTGCTCGTAGGCTTTGGCGCCCAGACGCGGCACTTTCAGCAGGCTTTTCCGGTCTTTGAAATCGCCGTTCGCGGCGCGATATGCGACGATGTTTTCGGCCAGCGCAGGCCCCAGACCGGATATGTAGGTCAGAATATGCTTCGATGCGGTGTTGATGTTCACGCCGACCTTGTTCACGCAGCTCTCGACCACCGTGACCAGTCTGGCCCTGAGCTTGGACTGATCGACGCTGTGCTGGTATTGTCCTACGCCGATCGACTTCGGGTCGATCTTCACCAGCTCCGACAGCGGGTCCATCAGCCTGCGGCCGATGCTGACCGCGCCGCGAACGGTCACGTCGTGATCGGGGAACTCTTCGCGGGCCGCGGCCGACGCAGAGTAGACCGATGCGCCGTCCTCGCTCACCATGAACACCCCGACGCCCTCCAGCCCCAGCCCGCGGACCAGCTGTTCGGTCTCGCGCCCTGCCGTGCCGTCGCCTATGGCGAAGGCTTCGGCCTTGTACCGGGCCGCCAGCGACCGCAGCGTTTCGGCGGCTTCGTCGTAACGGTTCTGCGGCGGATGGGGATAGACGGTGGTGTTGTGCAGCAGGTTGCCCTGCGAATCGAGCGCCACGACTTTGCAGCCCGTACGGAATCCGGGGTCGACGGCGATGATGCGCTTCTGTCCGAGCGGCGCCGAGAGCAGCAGCTGCCGCAGGTTTTCGGCGAATACCCGGATCGCTTCGTCGTCGGCCTTCTCCTTGGCCGCCGCCAGCAGTTCGGTCTCGATCGAGGGCCGTATCAAACGTTTGAACGAGTCCGCGACGGCGGCTTCCATCCATTCGCGCGTCGCCGAGCCGTGGCGCACGAACTGGCGGCAAAGCCCTTCCGTAATGCGGTCGGCGTCCATCTCCACCGAGATCTTCAGGATCCCTTCGTCCATGCCGCGGCGCATGGCCAGAAAGCGGTGCGACGAAACGGTGCGCAGCGGCGACGTCGCATCGAAGTAGTCCGAATATTTGACCCCTTCCTGCTCCTTGCCTTTCACGAGCCGGGAGTGTACTGCGCCTTCGCGGGCCGCCGTGCGGCGTACGCTGTTGCGGGCGCGCTCGTCCTCCGACACCCGCTCGGCGATGATGTCGCACGCCCCGGCTATCGCCTCCTCCGGAGTCGGCACGTCGGCCGTGACGAAACGCTGCGCCTGCCGTGCGATGTCGTGCGAGTTTTGCGCCATGATGCTGTTTGCCAGCGGCTCCAGCCCGCGTTCGCGCGCTACGGTCGCCCGCGTTCGCCGCTTGGGTTTGTAGGGCAGGTAAATATCCTCCAGCTCTACGGCTTCCCAGCACGCTTAGATGCGTTTGCGGAGTTCGTCGGTCATTTTGCCCTGCTCCCCGATCGTCGAGAGGACGGTCTGTTTGCGGGCTTCGAGTTCGGTGAGTTTGTCCAGCTGCTCCTTGACGGCCCCGACCTGCAGTTCGTCGAGCGAACCGGTCGCCTCCTTGCGGTAGCGGCTGATAAAGGGGATCGTCGCGCCGTCGCGCAGCAGGCGTACCGTGCCCTGCACCTGCCGGAGGGTGATTCCGAGTCTTTGTGCTATGATTTGTTCGGTCATTGTCGGTGTGTGTCGATCGGCAAAGATAGGAAATTGTCGCGATTTCGGAAGCCGGAACCGCCGCCGGATTCGCTTTTTCGCCCGCTCCTCCCCCGGAATGCGGATCAGTACCCGAACTTCGCGGCCGCCAGCTGCATGCGGCCGACGATATCGACTCCGAAGGGACAGTTGCTCTGGCAGCGGCCGCAGGCGATGCACTCCGAAGCGTGGTGCGCCAGCAGGTTGTAATGTTCGCGCACGGTTTCGGGCACTTCGTCCTGCGCCAGCGTCAGGTTGTAGTATTTGTTCACGCTTGCGATGTCGATCCCCGCCGTGCAGGGGGCGCAGTGGCCGCAGTACATGCAGTGTCCTTCCCACGAGAACCGGCCGAGTCCTGTCAGCGCCTGCGTGTAGTCGCGCTGGGCGGCTGTCGCCGTACACCATGCGAGCGCCGCCTCGATTTCGGTCCGGCTGCGGCATCCGGCCATCACGGCCGCCACGCCGGGGCGCGTCAGGGCGTATTCGATGCACTGCACCGGTGTCATCGGCTTCCCGAACGGCGAGTTGGTCCCGCTCAGCAGGTCCCCGCCGCCGTACGCCTTCATCACGTCGATCGCCACGCCTTCGCGTTCGCAGAATTCGTAGAGCCGCTGGCGTTCGGGGTCGATGTTGTGCAGCTCCTGCGCATAGCTTTCGTCGGCCCAGAGCGTGTCCACGTCGTCGCTCGGCGGCAGCAGGTCGTAACAGGGGTTGAGCGAGAACATCAGCACGTCGATCAGTCCGGTTCCCGCGGCCTGCCGCGCTACGGCGGGGTTGTGGCTGCTGATGCCGATATGGCGGATGCGCCCCTCCGACCGGAGCCGCAGTGCCAGTTGCAGGATCGGCCCGTCCAATACCTTCCGCAGGTCGGCCTCGGCATCGACGTAGTGGATCATGCCTATATCGACGTAATCCGTCCCCAGCCGCGCGAGCAGGTCGTCGAATGCGGCCTGCGCCTTCTCCGGATCGCGCGTGCGGAGATACTGCCCCTCTTCCCACACCGAGCAGAGGTGCCCCTGTATGACGAACCCTTCGCGCCGCCCGGCCAGTGCCGCGCCGATGCTGCTGCGCAGTTCGGGGTTCGAAGCGTAGAGGTCGAGGAAGTTGATCCCGTTTTCGATTGCGAAGTCGAAGTCTGCCCGCACCTCTTCCTCCGGCCGGTTCATAAATCCCTCGCAGCCCAGCGCCACGGCGCTGACGCGCAGTCCCGTGCGGCCCAGTGTCCTGTACTCCATGCTATTTCAGTTCCACGAGTCGGTACTGCTGCGAACCCAGCCCTATGGCTTCGGCATGTTCGAGCGTGTGAATGCCGTGGCGCGACTCCATGCGCTCGATCAGGTGCGATTTCCCCGGATCGGGCGATGCGTACACCATGTCGACGCACGCCTTGTCCAGCGCCACGGGATCGAGCGAGGCGAGGATGCCGATGTCGCCCATCTTCGGCTCTTCGGGATGCGCGTCGCAGTCGCAGTCCACCGAGAGGTTGTTCATCACGCTGATGTAGAGAATCCTGTCGCCGCAGTGGTCGGCGACCGACTTGGCCGACTCGGCCATCGACTCCAGAAAGTCGTCCTGCGCCGGGAGGTTGCTCCACATTTCGGCGGCGTTTTTGGTCTTGCCCGCCGAGTGTATCCACGCTTTCCCGGCCGACGATGCGATGCCGATCGAGATGTTCTTGACCGCACCGCCGAAGCCGCCCATCGCATGCCCCTTGAAGTGCGACAGCACCACCGTGAAGTCGTAGCGGGGGTAGTGCGAGCCGACGAAGTTCTCTTTCAGGTGTCTTCCGCCTTTCACCGGCAGGCTCACCTCTCCGTCGGCGTCCATGATGTCCACCGGGGCGATGGCCGTGAAACCGTGGTCGGCGGCGGCCTTCAGGTGCGCTTCCGTGTGTGCGCGTCCGCCGCCGTAGGCGGTGTTGCACTCGACGATCGTGCCGCCGACTTTGGTCACGATCTCCTTTATCAGCTCCGGTTTGAGGTAATTGTGCCCGTCCGGTTCGCCCGTCGAGAGCTTGACGGCGACCTTTCCCGTCGCGGGACGTTCCTGCGCTTCGTAGATGCGCACCATGTTTCGGGGTGTGATCTCGCGGATGAAGTATACTTCGGGGGCTTCGGTCTTTTCGCCGCCCTGAGCCGATCCGCAAGCCGTCAAAGGCAGGACCGACAGCAGTATGATCACATACATTCTATTGATCATGTCGATTGGATTTATTTGCGTAACAGATAGTTGATAATCAGGTAACCGCCCGCCGCCTGCGCGAGCATGCCGGGAATCCCGATGCGGAAATCCTGCACGGCGGCGGCCGCCGAACCCGTGAAGGCCCATTCTCCCAGCGTACCCGCCGTCTGGTAGAAGAGCACCACGCCCGCCAGCAGCGGCAGCGTCGCGCGGCCGAACCGCCGTGCGGCGAATCCGGCGGCTGCGGCCAGCAGTACGGACTTGAGCAGAATCGCCGGCAATGCCGCCGCGGCGGGCATTCCGAACAGCGCGGAGTTGACCAGCGGCGACAGCACGGCGGTCAGCAGGCCCACGCGCCAGCCGTATTTGTAGGCTCCGACGAGCGTGAAGAAGTAGATCGGCAACCACCGCAGGCCGCCCTGCGGCACCGAGTGGCAGATTTGGGGCAGGAGGATGTTGCCCGCGACGAAGAGCGCCGCCGCGAGGTAGGTTTTCGCATCGCGGTAATCGAGCGAATAGAGTTTTACAGCCGTTGTTTCCATTTTGTCTTTTGTTTGTTCATATTCAAAAACAGTGCTTTTCGTGCGGTTTTGAAAATCGAGGCTCACGCCCCCGAAGAGCGTCGTCCGGGGCGTCGGGTTCCGGCGTCGATCCCGTCGCTGCGCCAGCGGAAAATCCCTGTGCCGGGCAGTAGCGAACCCTATCTATTCGTTTCGCTCCTGCATTTTGCGGATGAATCCTTCGATCAGCGGCAGACACTCCCCGGCCGTCTGCGCCGAGGCGCAGAGCCGCTCCACGGGGCATATTCCGTCGCCCGCACGGTTGATGATATGGGGCACGGCGACCGTGTAGGCGACAGCTTTGCCCGCGGCGGCGAACAGGTCGAGGGCCGCACGGCTCACCACGTCGGCGAAAAGCTCCTCCACGCCGCCCAGAATCATCAGCGCCGCCGCGCCTTTGCCGACCACCTTGTCGGCCACGAAAGCCCCGTCGAGCAGCTGCGGCTCCTCGCGCAGCAGCCTGTAGAGGTCCTTCACGCCCCGTTCGCGGAAAATCCGCACTTCGTCCCCGTTGCGGACGACGCACGAACACTTCTCGGCGAACAGCAGTCCGACCGTCTGCTCCTTCTGTTCCTTCGTCATAGCGTATGCCGTTTTTTCGGGTCCACACCGCTTTTTCCGGTCCGCCCGTAATTCCACATTGCAAAGATATCCGATTTCGCGTTATTGCCGGCTACCCCGATTACGGTTCGTCATACCATTTTTACAGAATCGCACACCAACGGCCGCAGACAGTGGATTTTCCGCCGCCCGTATCTGGCGGCCGTTCCCTCTCCTGTCGCCCGTTTCTTGCATTCGTTCCCGGTTCCGCTTGTGCGTTTGTTGCCGTTCTTGCCGTCTGTTCCTGCTTCTGCTGTTTGTTTTCGTCCCCGCTGTCCGATCCCGCTTCCGCCGTCCGGTTTCGCTTTCGCCGTCCCGCTTCTGCTTTCGCCATCCGGTCCCGTCCCCGCCGTTTTTTCCCGCTTGTGCCGTCCGCTTCTCCGGCCCTTTGCCGGGCGACGAAAAAGCCTGCGGCCATAACAGGGCCGCAGGCTTTCCGGAGCAGGCGCTTCTCCCCTTCGGGGAGCGCTATTCGGCTTCGAGCACGAATACGGCGCTGTCGTAAATTTTGTTCAGATTGGGATTGATGCCCGCATGGTTGAGGTATTCGCCGGTGAAGGTGCCGCCGTCGAACCAGAACCGTTTCTTATCGACGTTCTGCTCCCTGATCTTGTAGCGGGTCTGCGCGTCGAGTCCGTAAAGCCGGTATTTCGGAACCAGCGTGCGGCTCTGGTAGAGGGTGCAGTAGGTGAACAGCACGGCTTTTTTCTTGTCTTTCGATACGTACATCACCCCGTAGTAGCCCGTATCGTCGTAAGGCGTGCCGATGCGGTAGAGGTCGCCCTCCATGACGATGTCGCGGTATCCCTTGTAGCTTTCGATGGCTTTGCGCGCGAAGGCCTTCTCCTCGGCGTTCATCTGCTTGGGCTGCAACTCCATGCCCAGACGGCCCGCGCAGGCCATGTCGAAGCGGAATTTGATCGGCGTGATGTTGCTGGTCTGGTGGTTGGGCGTGGCCGAGACGTGCGAGCCCATGACCGTCGCCGGGTAGAACAGGCTGGTGCCGTACTGGATGCGGGCGCGCGAAAGCGCTTCGGTGTTGTCGCTGGTCCACACCTCGTTGAAGTACTTCATCGCGCCGTACTCCACGCGGCCGCCGCCCGAAGCGCAGGCTTGGATCAGCACGTCGGGATATTTGGCGCGGATGCGCTCCATGACCTTGTAGAATCCCTGCACATAGTCGATCCAGAAGTGCGACTGCCTGTCTTTGGGCAGGAATTCCGATCCGGCGTTCTCCGCATGGCGGTTGGCGTCCCATTTGATGTAGTCGATGTTGGGCGAGAGCTTCATCGTGTTGTCGAATACCGAGAATACGAAGTCCTGCACCTTGGGGTTGGTCAGGTCCAGCAGCCACTGGTTGCGCATCCGGGGCATTTCGCGGTCGCCCGACCTGACGATCCAGTCAGGATGTTTCTCGGCCAGTTCGCTCTTGGGGTTGACCATCTCCGGCTCGATCCAGATGCCGAATTTCAGCCCTTTGCGGTGTGCGTGCGAAGCGATGTAGTCGATGCCTTCGGGGAGTTTTTTTGCGTTGATCTGCCAGTCGCCGAGTCCGGCGTTCGCATCGTTGCGCGGATATTTGTTGCCGAACCATCCGTCGTCCAGCACGAACATTTCCAGTCCCATGTCCGCCGCGTCGTCGATCATGTCCGTCAGGGTCTTGGCGTCGAACGTGAAGTAGGCGCCCTCCCAGCTGTTGAGCAGCGTCGGGGCGTACGTATGGCCGTGCCATACGCCGTAGTTGCGCGCCCAGTCGTGCAGGTTGCGGCTCGCGCCGCCTGCGCCCTCGAAGCTGTAGGTGTAGACCATTTCGGGCGTGGTGAACGATTCGCCCTTGGCGAGCGTGTAATCCGAAGCGTAGGGGTTGACTCCCGCGAGGATGTTGAGCACGTTGAATTCATCGACCTCGAAGTTGAGCCGGAAGTTGCCGCTCCATGCCAGCGCGCCGGCGATCACCTCGCCGTAGTTCTCGTCGAAGGCTTCGCTGTCGAGCGTGATCATGAAGGCCGGGTTCTCGGTGTGCGTCGTGCGCACCAGCTTGCGCGACTCGATGCTCTTCGAGCCGTGGGTGAGCAGCGTGTGGTCGGTCTGGCTCTCGCGCGCCCATGAGCCGTAGAGGTGGGTCAGCAGGTAGCTGCGCGCCTTTACGGGCAGCGACGACGAATAGAAGGCGTGCAGTACGGCGTCGCCCTTTTCGCGGTTGCGGATCACGGTGTGGGTCGTGATGACGTTCTCTTTGGCATAGGCCGTATAGACCAGTTCGACGTCCAGCGCCTGATCGGTGTCGGTGAGTTTGACGACCGTTTCGCTGACGTTCTTGTCGGCCAGCGTGCGCGTGGCGTGCGACACGTAACGCAGTTCGGTGTTCATGTCCCCGTCGGCGTGGGTCACGCGCAGCGCGGGTTCGCGGAAGTTGCGGCCGCCCATCGTCGAGTAGGCGAGGTTGTCGGTGCCGTGATCCGTGCGGCGGTAGCTTTTGATGCCTGCGGCGGGCGATGCGTCGTCGATGCGTCCTCCGAAGTGGTGGAACAGCACTTCGCCGTTCGGAGCGACGCTCATGACCATCGAAAGGTCGTTGGTCCGGATGTTGATGACCTGCGGTTCGGCGGCCTTGGCGCCGGTGCAGACCATGCCCGCGAACAGGGCCGTGAAGAGCGGTTTCAGCAGTTTTTTCATAGGTTTGAGTCGGTTACGTTTAGGATAATGCGTGCACACGCGTACAGCGCATTTTCGTTGTGTGGGGATAAAGTTACGAAAAAAATTGCGTTGCGGTCAAAAAACCGCCGCATAATCTTTCGTTGTGAAACTTCCGGCCCGACCGGAACTCTTCCGCTGTTTCGTATCGAATTCCAATGGTCCGCCGTGCACGGCGTGCGCGGTTCCTTTCCGCCGGGCAATGAAAAATCCCTGCACGTTTCCGTGCAGGGATCGTTTCAGGACGGGACCTCTCCTACTTGGTCAGGTATTTTCCCTGTTTTTTGAGGGCGTTGTAAACCGAACCTGCCCAGTAGTTGCGCAGGCCGAAGCCGCCGGGCTTGCCGACCATGTCCATCTGGGTGATTATCTCGTGCGTCGCGGGATCGAACAGCACTGCGGTGTAGTAGCCCAGACCGTTGCCCTTGTCGAGCGTCGTGGCGACCAGCACCAGCCCCTTGTTGCCCGAACCGTTGTCGTAGCGGGCGACGATCTGCGGCAGCTGCGTCTGCCAGTCGGTTGCTGCGCTGCGGGGCGTGAACTGCTCTGCGGCCAGTGCGCCGAGCGATTCGTTGGCCTGCTCTACGCCGGTCGAGAGGATGTCGATGCCGGTGAACCCTGCCACGTCGTATTTCTTCGGTTCGCTCAGGAAGAGCCTGTTGATGGCTTCGAACGCCTTGATGAAGGCGCCCGGTTCCTCGTCGGCGCCTTTGACGTTGACGCAGCTGTAATCCACGCCGTAGAAATCGGCTGCGATCTTCTCTTTTCCCTTCTGGGCGTAGCCGCTGACTGCGACGAGGCACAATGCCATGGCCAGTAACTTTTTCATTGTCGGATTTTTTATTTGGTTTGTTCGCGTAAATCTACGAATTTAATTTGTTTCCGGCTAATCTGGGGCATCTGTTTTTTCGCAATGTACTCCACGGGTTCGAAAACCACCTCCGGGGCGACGCGCACTTTCGAGCGGAACGTGTCCTTTATCTCCTTTTCGAAAGCTTCGTCGCGGCGCGCGCTGCCGATGCGCAGCACGATCTGGTCGGTGCCCAGACTGCCCGTGAAGACCTCGATGATGTAGTTGCTCACGCCCGGAATGTTCTCCAGTATGTCGTACAGCGCGGGCGGATAGAGCGTCGTGCCCTTGAACTTGATCATCTGCCCCTTTCGGCCGATGACCGACGAAAGCCGCATCGTGCCGCGTCCGCAGGCGCACCGCTCCGTGTATCCGATGCAGATGTCGCCCGTGCGGAAGCGCAGCAGCGGCATGCCCCGCACGCCGAGCGTCGTAATGACGACCTCTCCCTCCTCGCCTTCGGCGACGGGGTTGTTCTGCTCGTCGAGCAGCTCCACCAGAATCAGGTCGGCCGGCACGTGGCCGCCGCAGTGGTGCCCGCACTCGGTGATCGAGGTCTGCATCTCGGTCGAAGCGTAGGTCGAGAACAGCTCCAGTTCGGGCCACAGCTCGGTAATCTTGGCCCCCAGCGTGTTGTTGCCGAAGGCGGTGTCGCGCAGCGCTTCGCCGATGCAGATCGCACGGCGCAGCGACGAGCGGCGGTAGTCGATGCCGTGCTCCTCGGCATAGGCGACCAGTTTTGTCAGGAACGACGGCACGACGATGCAGCCCGTGGGGCCGATGCGCCGTATGGTGTCCCACTGCAGTTCGGGAATGCCGTTCCCGACGCGGATCACGCCGCACCGGAGCTTCCGCGCGCCCAGAAAATAGGCCAGCCCCGCCATGAAGCGGCGGTCGATGGTGGTCATCAGCTGCAGCACGTCCTCCGGCGTGCATCCCGCCGTGGTGAAGGATTCGGCTTCGTTGTAGGCCAGCCGGTCGAGGTCCTCCTCCGTGAGGGCGAACGTCACCGGGTCGCCGAGCGTTCCCGAAGTGGTCACGTAGTCGATGATGCGGCTGCGGGGTACGCAGATGAAATCCTGCGGGTGGAGCTGCAGGTCGGTCTTGGTGGTCACCGGCAGCCGCCGCAGGTCCTCCTGCGTGCGGATGTCGTCCGGACGCGCGCCGCAGTGGTCGAACATGCGCCGGTAGTAGGGTGAATTTTCGTACAGATAGGCGATCTCTTCGCGCAGGTATTCCTGCTGGAACGCGGCGATCGCATCCGCCGATGCGAATTGTATTTCCGGATTTCTTATCATGGCTTGCATTCCGATTTTAGTCTTTCAACCGCTTCCCGCTCGTCGGCGCGCGGGATTCCGCTCTGCAGCGCCTTGTCGAAGCATTGCGCCGCCCGGACGTCGTCGCCCTGCGAGCGGTAGTATTCTCCCAGCAGTTTCCATGTGTGGAAATTCTGCGGATTGGTCCGTTCGAAACGGTCGAGCGTCGCGGCGTCGGCGGCGGTCTCTTCCCGCATGGCTTTGCGGATTTCTCCGCCCAGCCGCCTGTATGCCACCACGCGCGGATAGTCGTGCGCGAGGTAGGCCGTGTCGGCGGCTATCTCCTGCGCCGCGTCGCAAAGCTCTCCGGCCGGATCGGGATCGCGCATGACGGCTCCCAGATCGTAGCAGATATAGGCGCCGCCCTGCCACGGCGAGGTCGAAACCCACATTTTCAACGCCGAGGGCCGGAATACGACCGAGTGGTGGGCGATCGACTGGTTGACCGAGCAGTCGTTTCCGACGCCGATGTCCGTGCCGCCCCCGCCCCGCTGGTCGCGCAGCATGGCCACGGCCGCCTGAGGTGTGAGCGGCGCGTTTGCCGCCGTCAGCTCCTCCAGCCGTGCGAAGCGGCAGGGGCTGTCTGTTCGGGCGAAGTTTTCCAGATTGTGTTCGTCGCCGGCCAGTTCGGTCGACTGGTAATGGTTCGTGCAGACGAGGTATTCGCCGCCGCTTTCGTACAGGGCGGTCTTGCGGGGCGTCTTCTCGATGATCGCGGCCCTTCCGTCGCGCGCCGATGCGACGAGCAGCGATTCGCTGACGAAGGTGTCGCGGCGGCGGGCGATTTCGAGGGCTTCGCCGATCGTGGCCGCATGCTGCAGGATTTCGCGCGCGAGGATCGAAATCGGGGTCGCCGCCGAGAGCGGGACGGGACCTTTGGCGGCGTTGATCGTCACGGTCAGCCCCTTGTCGTTCATGCCCGACAGTACGCCGATCATCCCGGCCCAGCCGATGCTGACGAAGGGGTGCCCGGCCTGCGGACGGCAGAAGGTGACGATTTTGTGGCGGGCGAAATCGTCGCCCATGTAGAAGTCGAAATTGCGGCCTACCACCAGCTCCCCGTCGGCGCTCATGCCGCCCCATGCCGCGAACGAACTGCATCCGACGAGCATGTACTGGCTCATGGCGTGCCCGATGTCGTGCGCCGCATGGTAGTTGAGCTGACGCTCGTAAGGGGTGCCTATGGCGTCGAAGTCGTGCGAGCAGTAGAGCGACCGGGCGTATATCTCGCGCCGGTACTCTTCGGGGACGTGCCGTCCCAGATTGCGGTTGAAGATCACGATCAGGCCCCGCAGGAACTTCAGGTAACCGTCCGAAGGGATGAATTCGCGGATCTGGTCCACGAAAACCTGCTCCTGATAGCGCATCAGCCCGGCCGTGAGCGCTCCCGCCGCCGCTCCCGACTCTTCGGGCGACCCGGCCGTGTAAAGCTCCCAGAGACCGTATCTGTTATGGCGCAGGAAACTTCCGCGGCACGAGGTGTAGCCGCCGTGGTCCGCGACGCGGTAGGCCGCCGTGTCTACGGTCATCGCGGGCGGCTCCATGTCGGCCGTGAGGTAGAGTCCCCAGAGGAACGCCGCCGCCAGCAGCGGAAGCGCAAGGAGCGTGATGAGCGTGTATTTGAGAAATCGTTTCATGCGTCGCCTATTTTTTTAGCCAGATATTCCGTGCCCAGCAGCTCGGCGCAGGTCGCCGCCGCCGAGAGCGTTACCCCGATCGCGCCGTGAACCGTCAGGTTCTGCCCCGTGAGCAGCAGGTTTTCGAATTTCGTCCGTACGGGAATGCAGGTCGCCATGACGTTGCGGCAGTCTTTCTGCAGGCCGTAGGCAGCCCCGTGGGGGATTCCGGTGTAATGCCGGTAGGTGAGGGGCGTGGCCGCGTACGTCTGTTCGATCGCCGCCCGCAGGCCGGGCAGCCGCTCGCAGACGAAGTCCGTCAGATGCTCCGCGACGGCCGTTTTCAGGGCCGTATACGCTTCGGGACGGCGGCCCGGCGCCGATCCGCTCCATGCCGACCAGATGTCGGTGGCGATCGGGGCCATCAGCGTCACCACCTCGCTCCATGCCGGATCGGCGCACGGCGGCTGTGCGCTGAACAATACCATTTTCGGGCGCATGGCCTCCGTGTCGAAGAGCGTATCCCAGACGTCTCCGCCCTCGGCGTAATAATAGAGGTTGCGGTTGATATAGGGAAAACTTTGCGGCCGGAGCAGCAGATACACCGAGAAAAGGCCGTACGTGCCCGGCATGTCGGCCATCCGGTCGCGGAATGCCGGGCGCAGAACCGGCGTCGGCCCGATCAGGCCGAACGTCGCCGCGGGATGGATGGCCGAAATGACGCTCTTCGCCCGCAGTATCCTGCCGTCGGCGAGTTCCACGCCCGTGATGCGTCTGCCTTCGGTATGGAGCGCGCTTGCCCGGCATCCGGTGAGGATCGTGCCGCCGTGCTCGCGGATTCTGGCCGCCAGCGCGTCGGCGATATGCTGCGTCCCGCCGGCGAAACGGCAGGCGCCTTCGATGTTCGAATGGTTTATCATGGCGTGGTGGTAGAGCGGGGAACTCTCCCGCACGCCGCCGTAGAGGGGATTGGTCCCGGCCAGAACGCTGCGCAGCAGCGGGTCGGCGACGCATTCGCCGATGAACTCCGCCGCCGATGCACCGAGGTATTTCACCCCGCCGGACGACAGCCGTCCCGAACGGTGCACTTCAACGCCTATGCTGTCTCCTATCTCCCTGATTTTGTCGCAGTAGCGGGCGATTCCCGCCGCTTCGCGCGGGAAGAGGGAGGTCAGGTGCCGCCGGAATTCGTCGTAGCCGTGCATGTAGGCGAACTCTCCGGCTCCGCCCGGCGATACGATGTCGAACGCTTCGTCGAGCGGCCGTATTTCGAGCGAATCCCCGATGCCGAAATAGTCGAAATAGCGGCGCATGATGCCGCCCTGCTGCATGCTGCCCACGTAGTGCATCCCCGTGTCGATGGAATGGCCGCGGCGGCGGAACGACTGCAGGCAGCCGCCGGGGACCGCCGCCTGTTCGACTATGCAGACGCCCATCCCTTCGCGGCTCAGCATGACGCCGCATTCCAGTCCGCCCAGCCCGCTGCCGATGACGATTATGTCGAACTCCTCCTGCATCTTATTCCGGTCGGGTCAGTATGTAAACCGTATTCGACGTGTGCGCGTCCGTGTGCGCCGCATGAATCTCCAGCCCCAGCCTGCGGGCCGTCTGCTGCAGTTCCGGCGTCGAGGTGAAGTGCAGCTCGCCGTCTGTCTTGTTGAATCCGACGATCTTCGTGGACCACACTTCGGTCATGGCCGTGGTCTTGTGCCGTTCGGCCTTCCCCGCGTCGCCGTCGCGGATGATGATCCGCCCGCCCGCCTTGAGCCGCGCCGCACAGCGTGCGATCAGTCCGCGCTGCTCTTCGGGCTGCATGTAGTGCAGTACGTCGAGCAGCAGGAACGCATCGGCTTCGGGCAGCTCCGCCGTGCGCAGGTCGGCGTGGACGAACTCCGTTTCGGGCCGCCGCAGGAAGCTGTGCCGCGCCGTTTCGATCTTCTCCGCGTCGTAATCCACGCCCACGATGCGGCGGCGGTCCGAGAGCATGGCGAGCATGTAGCTCAGCGGTCCGTATCCGCAGCCGAGGTCCACGACGGTCCCTTCGCGCGGCACGATGCGGTCGAAGAGCGTGTAGCACTTCTCCAGCCGTATCTTGACCCGCATGTACCACTCCAGCACGGGGCCTTTGTAGGTGTAGCTTTTGATGAGCATGTCGCGGAAATAGGGGTTGCAGGGCCGGTTGTAGGTCTCGTAGAGTTTGCGGTACTCGCGGCGCATCTGGCGGCATGCGGACTTGGCCTGCGCGGAGTAGTCCGCGGGGTCGCCGCAGGCCGTGCGCGGCAGTATGCGGCTTACGACCAGTCCGTGCTTGATGTAGATGGGCTGGCGTTTGGACGAGATCATGCCGTTGCCGTAGAGGCATATCGGCAGGATGTCCAGTCCTAACTCCGCCGCGAGGTAGAAAGCGCCCTTGTGGAAACGCTTGATCCTGCCGTCGGCCGAGCGCGTGCCTTCGGGGAAGACGATGACGCTGTAACCCTCTGCGACCTTCTGCGCGAGCGCGGGAGCGAGGCGTTCGTACCCGTCCGCGGCGTGGTAGAAGCCCAGATAGCGGACGATGCGCCCGAAGACCGGCGAACGCCACACCCAGCCGTTGGTCACCATCACCGCCTTGGGGCAGATGCTCAGCAGTACGAGGATGTCGATGAACGACTGGTGGTTGGCGATCACCACCGCCGGTTCGGCGAACGTTTCGCCCGTGTCGTTCAGGCGTATGGTTTTGGTGGTGACCATCGCCCGCAGGAATCCCCGCGTCATATGGTGGATCGACCACTGCACGATGCGCTGCTTGCGGCGTCGCGCCATCGGCAACGGCCAGAGCGTGAAGATCAGCGCCTGCAGCAGCTGGCATCCCGTCACGAACAGCCCGAATGCGTAGAGGGTGTTGATGAGGCTGCCCAGCGTGTAGGGTGCGCCGCCTTTTTCGGTCTGCGACGAGACGAGCATCCGGAACAGCACGGGCTGTACGGTGTAGGATACCAGCACCACGGCGACGATGCCGAAGAGCGAGATCAGTGCCAGCGAATGGAGCGCCGGATGCCGCGCGAAGATCAGCGCTCCGAGTCCCACGACGACCGTGAAGGCCGAGAAGAAGATGGCCGTCTTGTGCGTGTCGAGCATCCTGCGCCCGGTTTTGTATTCGCTCAGCAGTCCGTCCATGATGAAGATGCTGAAGTCGTCGCCGATGCCGAATATGAAGGTCGAGAGGATGATCGTCACGATGTTGAACTCGATGCCCAGCATGGCCATCAGTCCGAGGATGATGACCCACCCGACGGCCATCGGCAGCAGCGACATGAGCGTCAGTTCGATCCGGCCGTAGCAGAGGAACAGCGCCGCAGTGACCAGTATCGACGAGATCGAGAGTATCAGGTAGAAGTTGCGGTTCACGCTCCGCGCCATTTTCCCGGCGTAGAACGCCCGGTCGGCGGCTACGATGTCGTCCGTCGCCGAGAACGCCGCGTATACCTCGTGCTTGCAGCTGTCGGCCAGCGTCACGTGGCTCAGGAAGATGGGGGACTTCTCCTGCCCGTCGATCCACTCGCGGAATACCTCGCGCGCCGCCGCGGATGCGTAGTCGAGCGGGGCGTACTCCTTTTCGGCCAGCTTCAGCGCGCCGTCGAACGCGCCGTCGGCGAAGCCGTAGCGTTTTTCCGCCTCCCGAATCCCCGCGCGCACCGCTTCCCGCCGCTGCGGAGTCCAGAACCGGCGCCACCGCTCCAGCCGCCGCTGCTGTTCGGCGCTGTCCACCACGAACGATGCGATGCCGGCGTGGGAGTCGATTTTCCCGGCCTGTTTGAGCGAGTCGAGCCGCCGGCCCATGCGCAGGTAGCTCGCGACGGCTTCGCCCGGCGTGTCGGCCGTGGTAATGAAGAGCACCTTCGACCGTTCGCCGTCTTCGTCGGTCAGCCTGCTCAGCCGCTGCTGCGCGGCGGCCAGCCGGGGCGGGTCGTAGTTCAGGTGCATCATGTCGCTGTCGAAGCCGATGCGGTTGAAGAAGAAGAGACATATGAACGTGAGCAGCAGAATCGCCGCCACCAGCGGGCGGTTCCGGTCGGGACGCATTCCCGTGAGCCGCTCCACCCGTTCCAGCACGGCGGACCCCCCCCCGCGTTTCTCCTTACGGATCAGGTGGGGAAGCAGCACCAGACTGAAAAGCGTCGTTCCGACCAGCGTCAGCGATGCGAACAGCCCGAAGTCGCGCAGCAGCTGCGAATCGGTGAAGAGCAGTCCCGCGAAGGCGCCGATGGTCGTTATGCTGCCGATGGTCAGCGGATAGGCCAGATCGCGGATGATCTGCCGCGGATCGTGGCAGTGGTTCGCATGGCAGAGTATGTGGATCGAATAGCTCAGCGCGATGCCCATTACGACGGTCCCCGCACCTACGGCGATCGACGAAATCGTATGGCACGTCAGCGACATGATCGCCAGCGCGAACAGCGCGCCGAGCGCCACGGGAATCAGGGCCAGCAGGACCGCGAACTTGTTGCGGAACGAGAGGGTGATGAACGCCACGATGATCAGGATGGCGATGTTGAGCGTCAGCATCATGTCGCGCTTGATCTGGCGGGCGTTGTAGGCCGCCACGGCGGGTCCGCCGTAATAGTCCGCCGTGATTCCTGCGGCGGCGTATTCGGCGTTCAGCCCCTCCAGCGCCGACTCGATCCGCTCGATCAGCCGGTCGCCGACGCCCGTGTCGCCGCTCTGGTAGTGCGGTGATATGAAGACCAGCAGCGTGGTCATGTCCTTCGAGAAGAGGTAGTCGTCGCAGAGCGTGTAGTTGCCTCCGATGTTCAGCTCCTGCAGCTTGCCCAGCGCGCCGAACGACAGCCCCAGCGGATCGTCGTAGATATATTCGTCGATAAATCCCCCGACGGGCGACAGCAGGCGGCGGTAGTTGCCCTCCATCGCCTGCGCGATGCCCCGCGGGGTGACGAGCGTGTCCATGCGGGCGTAATCCGCTTCCGAAAGCAGCAGCGGCAGGTTGCCCTGCAGGAACGACCGCATGCCGTCCGCCAGTTCGCTGCCGAAGGTCGCTTCGACTTCGGCATAACGCCTGAAAAGCGTGTCGGCGTTGAGCCGCGCCGCCAGCGAATCGGCGCAGGCCATCATCTCGTCGGTCTTGTCGGCCGCATCCTCGCCGGCATTTATCATCACGGCGATCTTGTCCTTGATCTTCAGGTTCGAGAACGCCGCGGCCGCCTTCCGCTCCCCGTCGGGGAAGAATCCGGTGATGTTCTCGCTGAACCGCAGCCGCAGTGCGGCTGAGGCCATCGCCACGACCAGCACTCCCAGCAGCGCATAGAGCAGCGTGCGGCGGGATTCGAAGAAGTCGTACAGGGCGATGAAGAACTTATTCATGGCGGGGCGTGCGTTTACAGAAGACGAGCAGGGCGTAGCTGACCGCCGCGGCCGCGACCGCGCATACGGCGGCCATGACGAAACTGCCCACGACGTACTGGAACATGTCAGCGGCGGCCCTTTCGAGCGTGATGTCCGACAGCGACAGCGGCATTGCGCGCCGCAGTACCTGCGCGCCGGTCCAGTAGCTGCCGTAGAGGATGAAGGGGATCATCGGCGGGATGCTGATGTTCGAGCTGAGTATCGCCACGGCCTTGTTGAGCCGTGTGAAGTGGGCCGTAACCCCCGCCGCGATCATTTGGTAGCCCCACAGCGGGGCGATGCCGAAGAAGATCCCCAGCCCGATCGAAGCGGCCAGCTGCGGATTCGAATCCCGCGAACGGGTGATGTTGTCCGCCACGAAACGCCGGATATTCTCTTTGGTGAGCGAGCGCAGGAACCGCCACGGATAGTAGAACAGCAGGGCGCCCAGCACGAGGAACGTGTTGAGGATGCTGATGCGCGTGAAATCCTTGCCCGGCCGGAAGTGCGTTACGCGTTCGTCCTTTTCGGGGTAGAAGACGTTGACGGGGATGTTGCGCACGGCGATTCCCCGCCATGCGGCCCGCACCAGCACCTCGACTTCGAATTCGTAGCGGCGCGTCAGGAACCGCATGCCCTTCATCCGCCGTACGGGATAGAGCCGGAATCCCGACTGGGTGTCGTCGAGCCGCATGCCGGTCTCGACGCGGAACCAGAAGTTCGAGAATTTGTTGGCGAAGGTGTTCTTGCCCGGCATGTTGTCCGAGCGGAGGTTCCGGGCGCCTACCAGCAGCGCGTCGGGCGTCTTTTCGATCTCTTCGACGAACTTCGGGATGTCCGACGCGAAGTGCTGTCCGTCCGAGTCGATCGTTATCATGTAGCGGTAGCCGTGTTCTTCGGCATAGCGCAGTGCCCGGCGTATCGCGTACCCTTTGCCGCGGTTCGGGGCGTAGGAGATGGTCCCGACGCCCTCGGCGGCCAGTATCTGCGCCGTCGAATCGGTCGAGCCGTCGTTTACGACCAGCACGTGCGCGCAGTAGCGGCGCACGTCGGCGATCACGCGGGCGACGGTTTTTTCGTTGTTGTAGGTCGGGATCACCGCCAGTATGTCGTTCCGGTCGTTCGTCATGGTTCAGGGGTGGCGGTCGCCTTGAGTTTGAGGACCGTTTTTTCGTTGTTCGTGACGACGCAGGTCACTTTTTTCGCCGCCGTGCCGTCGTCTGCGAGGCGGATGTCTATGTCAAGCAGAGTATCCGCCTGCGGAACGATCATGCCGAGGAACTTGCATTCGCGGATCGCCGTGAAGCGGTGCCTGCGTCCCGTGCCGCGCTCCAGACACTCCCGGACGATCTGCAGCGTGCAGACGCCCGGCAGCACGGGGTTGCCGGGGAAGTGCCCTGCGTAGACCGGATGCGCCGCATCGAGCCGGACCCGGAACGCGAGCCGGTCCTCTGCCGAGAGGTAGTTGTCTATGTCGCTGAAGAGTTTCTGCATCTGAGTCGGGATCGGAGGTCAGGGGTTGAATTTCGCGGGATCGACCGCGAGGTTGAATCGTTTGTCGCGGAACTCGTAGACCGAATGTCCGCCTTCGGTTTCGTTCAGCTCCATCCGGTCGAGCGTCATGTTCTCCAAGTCGAAGCGGAGCGTGATCGAGTCGATGTATTTGCGGGCGCGGCGCGACAGGGGCGTCATCCGTACGGTCCCCGCGCCCTCCGTTTCGTCGTAGCCGATCTGCCACCCCTCGCCGAACTGCGAGAGGTCGCCCGTCATGCTGGCGCGGATCATCAGCGCGACCTGCTGCAGCATGGGATTGGCCGAGGTCGCGGTTTCGGTCACCTGCCCGGCGGTCCTGAGGATGATGCGGTCGTCGCGGATGATGACCTTGTCGCCCGCAGGCACGGTGTATTCGAGCGCCATGGCTTTGGCGTTGTCGTAGTAGAAACGGCCTTTTAGCTCGATTTCGCCCTTCATCCGGCGCACCTGCCGGTGTTGCGTGAAGTCGCACTGAATGGTCTTGTTCTCGCGGCTGGCTTGGGCGAGCCGCTCCCGGAACGAGTCGGGCAGCTGTCCTTGGGCCGTCAGCGCCGACAGCAGCGCGAGGGGAATTAGCAGGGAGGTTATTTTCATGGTTTTTCGATTTTAAACAGTTCGCATACGGTCGCCGTGCCGTAGCCGCGCCGCTTCAGGTCGTCGAGAACCAGCCGTAGCAGCCGATCCGCGCCGGGACGGTCGTCGTGCAACAGGATCACCTTGCCGTCGCCCAGCCGGCGGGCTATGCGCTCCGCCACGGCTTCGCGGCTGCGGTGCAGAAGCGTGTCGAACGAGCGGACGCTCCACCCGATGCAGCGGCTCTGCGTCCGCTTCACGGCCCGCGCCACCATCGGGTTGGTGACCCCGAACGGCGGCCGGAAAAGGTGCGTCTCCACGCCGGCGATCTGCCGGAGCGACTCCCTGCACCGCAGGATGTCGGCCGTCATCGCCCGGCTGCTCCGCATCGGGAACCCGGCTGCGTGCTCCCAAGTGTGTATGCCTGTATCGTGCCCTTCGGCGGCGATGCGGCGCACCAGTTCCGGATGCCGCTCGGCCTTTGCGCCGACGAGGAAGAATGTCGCCCTTACGCCCCTCTCCCGGAGCAGGTCCAGCACGCGGGGCGTCATCTCCGGGTCCGGTCCGTCGTCGAACGTCAGCGCGACGACCCGTCCCGCGGCCCGATTGCGGCACAGCGTGCGGACGTACGCCCCCAGCCGTATCTGGTAGGAGCAGTAGAACAGGACGAATCCCGCGGCGATTATGACGGCGGCTACATACATGTCAGTTCCATGGCCGATTCGGTGCGGCCCGAAAAGTCGTTGTAAAGCGTGATCTTATGCCCGGCGTTCTCCGCGACCGCCTGCCGGAATACCTCGGCGATCGCTGTAAAGTGCGGCTTGACGCCGGTTTGCGAAGCCCGTATCGCCCGGCCTTCGGACGCTTCCGCGCCGGATTCCCCGACGCAGGCGTTTTCGTTTCCGTATGCCTTTCCGGAGGGGTTTTCGGTATGGTCCTTTTCCCTGCCGCTCTCTCTTTCGTATCTCTTTTCGCAGGTCGCTCTTGCGTATGCTTTTCCGCCGGCTTCGCCTTCGTGTGCTTTTCCGTCGGGGTCTCTTTCGTATGCCTTTCCGGAGGGGGCTTCGGCGCGGGACTTCTCTTCTCCGCCCGTCTCTCCGTTTGTTTCTCCGCCCGCCGGATATCCGCCGTCCGCCGCCGGAGTCCCGGCCGGGATGCGGATTCCCGTGATTTCGGCGACCGAACAGTCGAACCGCTCGGCCGTCAGCACGAAGAATACCGACGATTCGCCCCATCTCCCCTCCTGCGCGACGCGGAGCCGCTGCAGAACCTTTTCGACCGAGGGCGTCGTCTCGTCGAATGCGCCGACCAGCACGGCCTGCGACCAGCCCGCGCCGATGCGCAGTGCGGCGTCCGTAAGCGCGTTCTCGAAACTCGTCCAGCGGTGGGCGTAGGTGGTGTTGTAACAGTGCAGTCCGCGCAGCAGGGCGATCTGCGCGCCGACCGTGTTGAAGGTCGACTGGATGAACGGCGTGGGGTTGAGCATCGTCTCATCGCCTGCGATCAGCCCGTCGAGGAATTTCTCGCTGTCGGCGATGCACCCCAGTCCCGTCGCGGTGATTATCGCGTCGATCGGCGCCCGTGCGCCGAATTCCAGCAGCGATTCGATGCCGGCGGCCACGCCCGACTTCACGACATGGCTCATCCGCCGCCGCAGGTTCATTTCGGGAATCAGGACCTTGATGTCGCTGCGCAGCTCCGCGCCCGATGTTATGCAATTGACGTATGCCTTCATTTTGCGAATATCAGTGAGGAACAGTTTCCGCCGAACCCGAACGAATTGGACAGCACCGAATTTACGGCTGCGGATTCCGTCTCCGTGACGGGACGCAGCCCCAGCTCCGGAATCGGCTCCGCGAATCCGGGATTGCCGTAGCGCAGTCCGTGTCCAATGGCCAGCGCCGACAGCACGGCTTCGATGCCGCCGGCCGCGGCCAGCGCGTGCCCGGTGAAGCCCTTCGTCGAACTGAAGGGCGGCACCTCCCCGCCGAACAGCCGCCGCAGGGCGATGCCTTCGGTCAGGTCGTTGTTCGGCGTCGCCGTGCCGTGTGCGTTGATGTAGTCCACGCGCTCCAGCCCGCTCCGGGCCAGCGCTTCGGCCATGGCGCGGTACGCCCCCTCGCCCGTCTCGGACGAAGCGGTCTGGTGGTGGGCGTCGTTGGCGTTGGCGTACCCCGCAAGGCGGCAGTAGGAGCGCATGTCCGGTTCTTCGCGCGCAAGGACGACATATCCGGCCCCTTCGCCCAGATTCAGCCCTGCGCGCGTGGCGTCGAACGGGCGGCACCGCTCCGGGTCGAGAATCGAGAGCGAGTTGAATCCGTTGAGCGTGAAGCGGCACAGTGCGTCGGTGCCTCCGGCCACGACATAATCGGCCATGTCGTTTTCGAGCAGCAGCGCGCCGGTGATGACGGCGTTCGCGGCCGACGAGCAGGCCGTGCTGACGGTCGCCGTGTAACCCGTGATGCCGCAGTACTCCGCGATCCGGCGGGTGCTGTCGGCGCAGTCGTGCCCCGCCACTGAACGCAGGCGGCCTCTGCCGTTGTCCGACCTGAAGTCGCGGTAGAAGTTCTCCGTGAGGTCCATGCCGCCGACCGAAGTCCCCGAAACGAGTGCCACGCGCGCCGCGGCGGGAATCGCCGCATCGGCCACGGCCTGCGCCGCGGCGATCATCCCCAGCAGGGCCGTGCGCGAAGGGGTCTCGCGCACCGGAATGCCGAGCAGTTCGCCGAGCGCCCGGTTGTCGTGCCGGACCTCGCCGACGGGCACGTCGACGGCCGAACGGAAAAGCGTCAGCTTCCCGATCCCGCTGCGTCCGGCCCGCAGGGCCGCCAGCGTCTCCCCGGCCCCGTTGCCGAGTGCCGAGATGATCCCTATGCCCCGGACGGCTATGTTCATTTGCGGTTTTTACGGATATAGTCGGCCAGCGTGGCGACCGAGTGGAATATCGGTTTGGCTTCGGCCGGGTTGGCCAGCCGGATGCCGTAGTGTTTTTCGAGCAGGAGCGTGATTTCGAGGGCGTCGATCGAATCCAGTCCGAGTCCTTCGCCGAACAGCGGCGCGTCGGTGGCGATCTCTTCGGCGGTGATCTCCTCCAGATTCAGCGCTTCGATAATCTGCTGTTTGAGTTGCAGTTCCAGATTTTCCATCGTATCTATTCGAGTTTTTCGGTTAATGTCAGTTCACAGTCGTACTCCCCGCCGCAGAGTTCGCACCAGCCCCATACGACGGCGTCCATGCGTCCTTGGGCGATCAGTCCTTCGGCGTATTTGCGGATAAAGTTACAGCTTTTGTCGGGGAACGCAAAAAAAGTGCTCTCGCCTTTCAGCCCGTGCTTGATCGCGATCTGCCCCAGCATGATGTTCGGGAGCGTGTAGACGAACACCGCCGGAGAAGCCCCGCCCCCGTCGTCGGCGTCGATGACCGCCTGATGGCGCATGTCGCTGTCGAGCGATGCGCTGCGGTTGGCCAGCACCACGCCGATCCGCTCGGCCGGGCAGTCGGGCCGTCGTCCGGCCAGCAGTTCGCACGATGCGACGTAGGCCAGCTTGCAGAGGTCGTCCATCTTCGAAAACTTCATGTTCGGGTCTGCCAGCGCGCGGTATCTCTCGCGGATGAAGACGCCGAACGGCACCTCCGGATGCCGTGTTATGGCCACGTGCGCCGTGTCGCGGGCGGTGCGTATCTCTTCGGTCTCGTCGCCGCCTGCCTGTCCGGCGTTTGTTATGACGTTGTTTCCGTTCGCTGCGGCGTTACTCTCGTCCGCTCCGGTGAATCCGGGTTGTCCGCCGGCTGTTTCCTGCCTGCGTTTGTTTTGAGCGTCGTCCCGGTCGGTTTCGGCGCCGTTTGTCCCGTCCTGACGGGCGGGATTTTCTCCGTCGCAGTATCGTCCGCCGAAAACGTCGCTTCGCTCCGCCGCGGCATTCTCGTCCGTGCTGCCCGTCTCGTCCGTGCCGTATGCGTTCCGGCCCGTCCCGCGCCGGAATACCGCCGCGGCGTTGCAGCCGCCGAATCCCGACGCCGTTTTCAGCGCGGCGTCCGTCCGGGTCGTGCGGTGTTCGGCGCTTATGTTCAGCGGATAGGGCACCCCGCACTCCGCATAGCCTTTGACGCCGAAGACGGTTCCTTCGGCCAATCCGTGCACCGTGACGATGCTTTCGATGACGCCCGATGCGCCGAGCGTATGCCCGAAATAGGGTTTGAGCGAGTTGCAGGGCGTGCCGCACAGTCCCGCGAGATGCAGCGCCCGGCTCTCCATCTCGTCGTTGTAGAGCGTCGCCGTGCCGTGGGGATTGACCATGCCGATCGCTGCGGCGCCGAGCGACGCTTCGCGGAGCGCTGCGCCGATTGCGAACGCGAGTCCGTCGCCCGTGCGCGACGGAGCCGATATGTGGTTCGCGTCGTTGGAGATGCCGCCTCCCGCCACGGTGATGCCCGTGGCCGAAAGCTCTCGGTCGGTCGTGAGCAGCACCGCGCCGCCGGCTTCGCCCAGCGTCAGCCCGTCGCGCGCCGCGTCGTAGGGGCGGCAGAGCGCGGGACTTACCGATTTGAAGGCGTTGAATCCGCTGACGATGAAATCGCACAGCAGGTCGAATCCCGCGACGAAGACATGGTCGTACTCGCCGCTGCGGATCAGCCGCGACGCGACGACGATGGCCGACACGCCCGAAATGCAGGCGTTCGAGATCACCAGCGGCCGGTTCGCCGCCCCGAAATGCCTTCCGACGACCTCCGCCGTGTCGTTCAGGTCGCATTTCGCCGGATCGCCGTTCAGCAGGCCGATGTTGCCTTTGGTCGTGGAGAGCAGGATGAGCGTCCGTTCGTTCGCGGGCGACACGCCCGATCGGGCGATCACCTCGCCGAGCGTCAGCAGCGCCAGTCGTTCCGCGGGCGTGTATTCCGCCACTGCCCGCTCCGCCGTCAGCTGCGCAAACCGTTCCGGGTCGATCCGGCAGACGGGCGTGCCGTCGTGCCATGCCGAGAGATTCGTCCTCCCGGCGCGCACGGCCTCCATATTCTCCCGCGTGCCGAATCCGAGCGCTGACAGGATGCTGTCAGGTCCCCACCAGACCGCTACTTCACGTCCCATCTCTCCTTCCATTTGCGGTAGAACTCCGGCGCGAGCAGCTGCAGCTCGCCGCGGGCGTCGAGAAACACCTGCGTCGAGCTTCCCTCGGCGACGATTTCGCCGTCGGTGCCGCTGCGGATCGTGTATTCGAAACAGATTTTCGCCGCTTCGGTGGCGATATAGCGGGTCTCGACCACGGCCGTGTCGTTTACGCGCAGCGGCTTTTTGTATTGCAGCTGCAGTTCGACGATCGGCGCGGTGTATCCGCTGGCATGGATGTCCATGTAGCCCAGCCCCGCGAATTCGCGCCCGAAGGCCTCGCGTCCGTCCTCGAAATAGCGCACGTATTCGCCGTGCCACACGATCTGCATCGAGTCCACCTCGCTGAACCTTACGCGCAGCGACGTCTTGCCGACCAGACTCGCCTCGGCTGTTTTTCTGCGTACCATCACTCTTCCATGTATATTTTCATCCGGCACTCGGCGACGGGCTTTACGCCGCATTCGGTCCGTGCCGAAAGCAGGGTTACGTTCATTACCGCCTGTTCGACGGCGATCGTCGTGACGAGCCGGCTGCCGACCGGGGGCAGTGCGTGGACTTTCAGGTCGTTCACGGCCCCGATATATCCCAGCCGCACCTTTTCGCCGCGGCTGCGGTCCATGTAGCCTGCGCGCAGGGCGGCCGACTGGGCGATATGCTCGATCAGGCCGCACTCGCTGAGCGCGCCCTCTTCGACGAAGATGTTGTCTTCGCATACGGTCAGCCCGCTGCGGGCGCATCCGTCTTCGCCGATGCCGTAGAAGGCATCCGCCATGACGATCGGCGGCCGCTGCGGAATGTATTCCACTATTTCGTCCGCTGCAATCAGGGCTTTCTCAGGTACTCCCATAAAGGTCCTTTTTTATTTCGTTTCAGCCGCAGCGTATCGACCAGCGCGCTCTGCGGGTCGTCGGGGAAAACCCACGCCTTGCCCGTCGCGGCGGCTGCGCTGCGGGCCTCTTCCAAGTCGAAGTCCGGGGCGATGTAATAGGCCGGCGCCAGCAGGTCGTCGTCCGGGCCGATGACGCCTTCGCGTGCGGCCAGCTCCGCCAGCCGGGTGTGCGGATAGATGCGCATGCCCGCATAGGGGAACATGACGGTGTATTCCAGCCGGCGCGAATTTTCGATCGTTTCGCGCACATGCTCCCGCGTGTCGCCGTACCCGCCCAGAATCAGGAAGTGGGCGTAGTAGACCCCGTTGTCCAGCGCCAGCCGGCTGGCCCGCACGACGTCGCCGAAGGTGAAGCGTTTGCCGTAGGCTTCCAGCGTCCGGTCGCAGAACGACTCGGTGCCGAATTCGATGTGGGTCAGGCCCGAAGCCCTGAACAGCCGCATCTGCTCGGCGTCGATGCCCCGCGGCGAGAAGTAGGCGCCCCACGCGACGTTCGTCCCGCGCCGGATGAGCGTTTCGGCCAGCCGGACGTTGTATTCGGGACGGATGTTGAACACCGAGTCGGTGAAGAACAGGTAATTTATGCCGTAATCGCGCTTGGCGCGGAGGATGTTTTCGGCGATGATTTCGGGGTCCATCGTGCGCACGCACCGCCCGTCGATATGAGGATACGAACAGTAGATGCACTCGTAGGGGCACCCCCGCTTGGTCTGGATGTTGAGCATGCCGCTCCGCTTCCAGTAATACCCGGTCAGCTCCGGCTCGAACTCCACTTCGATCGCCGGCAGGTAACTGCGCCGCCCGTTTCCCGTGCGTTCGTTTCCGGTGGGGCTGTTGGTGCGTTCGTTTTCCGTGGGTGTGTTTTCCGTGCGTTCGTTTTCCGAGAGACGGTTTTCCGCAGGGCCGTTTCCCATAGGTCCGTTTCCCGTGCGGCCGTCGCGGGTGTAGACCGCCGGAATGTCTGCCCCGGTTTCGCCCCGCTCCAAGGCTCCGATCAGCTCCGCCAGCGGCCCTTCGCCCTCGCCGTGAATGCCGTAATCGGCCCCCAGCTCCCGCATGAACGCCTGCGGATAGATCGAGAATCCCGCCCCGCCGATAATCAGGGGTGCGTCGCTGGCTGCGCGTATGACGTCGATCAGCGCCTTGTACTCCGGCAGAAACCCCCGCCGGTCGAGCGAATTGGCGCCGTCCACGTTGCGCAGCGACACCCCGATGTAGCGGGGCGCGAGCGTGCGGATGCGTTCGGCCAGCTCTTCGTCCGTGAGCAGGTTGCAGTCGGCCGTATCGACACGTATCCCGCTTATCGTGCGCTCAAGGTAGGTTTTCAGGTAGGAAATTCCGAGCGGATAAACGGGGTAGGGCGACGTGTGACGGTTTGCCGAAATGAGTAATATGCTACATGCGCTCACGACCAGAACCGATAGAAATTGAACCATTGCTGCGGATAGCGCCTCACCACGGCTTCGAGCGAGCGGACGTAGCTTTCGAGCACGGCGTTCGGGGTTTTGCCGTCCGGCGTCTCCGGAATGTCGAAGATGAAGCGGTAACGCCTGCCGCGTTCGCGCATCGCATAGTAGAATACCGCCGGCGCCCGGAACTTCTCGGCGACGACGAAGGGTCCCGCCGGGAAGAGGGCCTTGCGGCCCATGAAGGTCACCGGTGCCGTGGCGCCGCCTTCGACGAAGCGGTCGCCCTGAAAGCAGACGTACTCCCTGCTGTCGAGCACCTCCTTGATCCGCAGGATCGACTCGATGCCGCCCTCGTTCACGGGGATCACCTTGTAGCCCTCCTGTTTGCAGTGCTTGTCCATGACGTTTTTGATCCGCCGGTATTCGGCGTCGTACATCACGAGGTGCATTTTGCGGGCGTAGTCGCCGAAGAACCCGGCCCCCGTGCCCCAGCAGCCGACGTGCGCGCCGATGATCACCGCGCCGCGCCCGCCGTCGAGCAGACGCAGGAAAGCGTCGTAATTCTCGAATTCGAATTTATACCGGTCCGCCATGCCGCTGCCGATGGCCACCCGGTCGATGATGGTCTGCCCCAGCGCGTAATAGTGGGCATAGAGTTTGACCGCCGAGCGGAAGACGCCGTAACGGAGTATGCGGCGGTTATAGAACCAGACGGCCCGCGTGGCGCGGGGTGCGAAAGGGATGAAGTAGACGACTACCAGCGAGAGGAAAGCGTACGCGGCGCGTATTCCGAACACGTTCATCAGGAAGATGAAGAAACCGTATCCGAAAGATCCGCCGCGCGAGCGTCCGCTCCACCGTTTGTCGTTATTTGCCATTCGTCCGGCTGATGATCAGGTCGTAGAAGTCCTGAAAGGTCTTCAGCTCCTTGAAGTCGGGACCCGTGAGCGTCACGCCGAAATTCTTGTCGACGAGCACCACGACATCCACCAGATCGAGGCTGTCGAGGTCGAGCGTTTCGAGCAGCGGCGCATCGGGGGTGATGACCTCCTGCTCCACTTCGAATTCGTCGGCCAAAACGGTATTGATTTTTTCGATGAGTTCCTGTTGTGTCATTGTCTGCGTGGGATTTATTTGCATTTCTTGATAATGAGGGTCGAGTTGGTTCCGCCGAATCCGAACGAGTTCGACAGAAAGCGGTCGAAGGCGAGGTCCACCTTGCGGGCGGGGATGTTGAGCTTCGAGGTGGCTTCGTCTCCCTGCGCGAAATTGATGTTCGGGGCGATGAATCCGTGCTCCATCATCAGCATCGAGTAGACGATTTCGCTGGCTCCCGCCATCCACATTTCGTGGCCGGTCATCGACTTGGTCGAGGCGACGTAGGGCCTGTGCGCGCCGAACACCTCGTCGATGGCCAGCGCTTCGTTGTAGTCGCCCAGCGGCGTCGAGGTGGCGTGGGCGTTGACGTAGGGAATCTCTTCGGGCTGCATGCCCGCGTCCGCCAGACAGCGCAGCAGCGAGCGGCGCGGTCCGTCCACGTTCGGCACGGAGATATGCTCGCCGTTCGACGAGAATCCGTATCCGGCCACTTCGCCCAGTATCGCCGCGCCCCGGCGCACCGCCGAGTCGTAGTTTTCGAGGATCACGGTCGCCGCGCCTCCGCTCGGCACCAGCCCGTCGCGGTCCTTATCGAAGGGGCGCGATGCCGCCGCGGGGTCCGATTCGCGCTTCGAGAAGGCTCCCAGCCCGTCGAAACTGCCGACCGAATAGAGGTTCACCTCCTGCGCTCCGCCGCATACGATGCGCTCCTGCAGTCCCTGCCGGATCATCAGGTATCCCATGCCGATCGCGTGCGAGCCGCTGGCGCAGGCCGCCGAGAGGGTGAGGTTGACGCCCCGCAGGTTGAAGATCACCGAGAGGTTCATCGTGACGGTCGAGTTCATCGACTGGAAGATGTTTCCCGAACCGACCATCGCCGTATTCCGCTTGGCGCGGATGATGTCGATGCCCTCGATCACCGGGGCCGCGCTGCTGTCATTGCCGTAGATGATGCCGACCTCGTTGGCCGCCAGAAACGCTTCGTCCATTCCCGCATTGCGCATCGCCTCGGCCGTGGCCATGTAGGCGTACTCGCCCTGTTGGGGCAGGCAGAGCCGCTTGCGGCGGTCGAGCGCCCCCTTCAGTTCGGGGCGCTTGACGATACCGGTCAGCGCCGATATGTATCCCAGCTCCCTGCGCTCCGGGTCCAGCCCGATGCCCGAACGCCCTTCGCGCAGCGATTCGGTCACTTCGCCGAGGCTGGTGCCGATCGAGGACCAGATGCCCAGTCCGGTGATGACTACTCTGTTTTCCATGGTGTCAGGTATATAATCCTCCGTTGATCGATATCACCTCACCCGTGATGTAGGAGGCCTTGTCCGAGATGAGGAACATCGCCAGATCGGCGACCTCCGCCGCCTCGCAGAAGCGTCCGGCGGGTATCTGCTTTTTGAGTTCCGCTTCGTCGAGGTCGGCGGTCATGTCCGTGCGTACGAATCCCGGCGCGATGGCGTTTACCGTCACGCCCTTCTTGGCCACCTCCTGCGCCAGCGCCTTCGTCGCCGCGATCACGCCGCCTTTGGCCGCCGAATAGTTGGTCTGTCCGGGCAGTCCCTTGATTCCCGACAGCGAGACGATGTTGATGATGCGGCCGAAACGTTTGACCAGCATGTCCTTCAGCAGCGGGCGCGTGACGTTGTAGAATCCTCCGAGGCCGGTATCCACTACCGAGTGCCACTGCTGCGGCTCCATCCACATCATCAGAGAGTCGCAGCGGATGCCCGCGTTGTTCACCACCACCTCGATGACGGCTCCCTTGTGCCGCTCCTGCCACGCCGCGATCGCCGCCGCGGTCTCTTCGCCCGCGGCCACGTCGAACCGCAGGGTCTCCCCGTCGCCGCCCGCGGCGCGGACGCCTTCGAGCGTCCTTTGGGCTTCGTCGGCGTTCGAGCGGTAGTTGATGAGTATGTAGTAGCCGCTCCGGGCCAGCTTGAGACATATCTCGCGGCCTATGCCCCGGCTTCCGCCGGTGACGAGCGCATATTTCGTCGGTTCGGTCATGCTTGCTGTTTGAGGAAGTTTTCGATGGCTGCGATCTCCCGGTATTTGGGCGTGTCGTCGATGAACTTGGGTACGATGCGGCGGATGTCGTCGTACAGCTGCCGGGTCTGGGCCGACAGTTCTGCGGCGCACTCCAGATAATCCGCGGCCTGCACCAGCGCGAGCATCTCGATCGCCAGCACCTGATAGCCGTTTTCGATCACCTGACGGGTCAGCATCGCGGCGTTGGTGCCCATGCTGACGATATCCTGATTGTCGTTGTTGTTGGGTATCGAGTGCACGTACATCGGATTCGAAAGCGTCTGCGATTCGGCCGTGGTCGAGGTCGCCGTGAACTGCGCCGCCTGCAGGCCGTAGTTGAGACCCAGCTTGCCGAGGTTCACGAACGGCGGCAGCGTTTCGTTGATGCGGTCGTGGAAGAGGTAGTTCAGCTGCCGCTCGGCGAGCATCGTCATCTTCGTGACGGCGATCTTGAGTTTGTCCATCTCCAGCGAAACGTAGTCGCCGTGGAAGTTGCCGCCGTGGTAGATGGTCCCCGTCTTGGGGTCCACCACCGGATTGTCGTCCACCGAATTGAACTCTTCGACGAGTATCTTCTCCGCCTGTTCGAGCGTTTCGAGCACCGGACCCAGTATCTGGGGCGTGCAGCGCAGCGAATAGTAGGGCTGCACCTTGTGCTTGAAGGTCGGAGCCTCTCCCGTGTCGCCGTTGTAAAGTTCCGTTTCGCGCTTGCGCAGGCGGCGGCTCGATGCGCATATTTCGCGCATCCGGCGGGCGATTTCGATCTGCCCGGCGTGGAGCTTGCAGGCGTTGAGCGGCTCGGCCATGAAGTCGTCGTACGATTCGACCACCTCGTTGAGCATCACCGAAGCCTTCACGGCCCAGTCGAGCAGGCGGCGGGCCTGCGCGAGGTTCACCATGCCGATTCCCGTCATCACGGCTGTGCCGTTGGTCAGCGCCAGCCCGTCGCGGATGCGGAGCCTGAGCGGCGTTATGCCGCACGCCTTCATCGCTTCGGCCGCGGAGACGGTTTCGCCGCGGAACGACACTTCCGATTCGCCGATCAGCGCCAGTGCGATATGCGCCAGCTGCACCAAGTCGCCGCTGGCGCCGACGCTGCCGTGGCGCGGCACGAGCGGATATATTTCGTTGTTGAGGAAATCGGCCAGAATCCGCACCACGTCGGGATGTACGCCCGATTTGGCGTTGAGAAAGGTTTGCAAGCGCGCAAGCATGGCCGCACGCACGCAGATGTCGGGCAGCGTCTCGCCCGCACCGCAGCTGTGCGAACGTATGATGTTGTATTGCAGGCTGTTCAGGTCGGCATCGCCGATCCGGTACTGGGCCATGGGGCCGAAACCGGTGTTGATGCCGTATATTACTTTTCCCTGCTCGAAATCTTCGAGAAAACGGTAACATGCCTCGACTTCCCGGAGTTCCGCTTCGCCGAGCGAAACTTCTGTCCGGTTGAAAATCCGGCCGTTAATGGAGTCCAAGTCCGAATAGTGCATTTTTTGAACGGATTTATGGCTCCAAAAATACAAAAACTATCTCAATAAATCCTTTATATGGTCACTTTTTTGTTTCCGTTGTCCACTCCGGCCGTGCTCTGCGGGCAGGGTGCCGGACCCGCCGCGCCCTTCCGCATTCCGGACGCCGGCCATTCGCGGTGTCGCGGCGGCTTTCCGGATTTGCTGTTTCGGAGACTCTTTTGAACATTCATGGCGGATATTGTCGGGATTTTATTATTTTTGTCCGGACTTTCCCGCTTGCCTATGAAATCGAAAGACATCTTCACTTTCCGCGACGCCGAGAAGCAGGCCGGCCCCGTGGCCTTTTCGACGATGCTCAAGCCGGCCGGCTCGGCCTGCAACCTCGATTGCCACTACTGCTATTACCTCGACAAGGCGGTGCAGTACGGCGGCCGGCAGGCCGTGATGAGCGACGAACTGCTGGAACTTTACGTCAAACAATACATCTGCGCCAACGAAGTCGATACGGTCCAGTTCTGCTGGCACGGCGGCGAACCGCTGCTGCTGGGCGTCGATTTCTACCGCCGGGCCATGGAGTTCCAGCGGAAATACGCCGACGGCAAACGCATCGAGAACACCCTTCAGACCAACGGCACGCTGGTCGACGAGGCGTGGTGTGATCTGTTCGCGTCGAACAATTTTCTGGTGGGCGTCTCGCTCGACGGTCCCGAAGACATTCACGACGCTTTCCGCCTTACCAAAGGCGGCAAGCCGACCTTCGCGCGCGTCATGGAGACCGTGCGGATGTTCGAACGCAGCGGCGTGGAATTCAATACGCTGAGCGTCGTGAACCGTCGCTGCGAAGGCCGCGGCGCGGAGATCTACCGCTTTTTCCGCGACACGGTCCACAGCAAATACATGCAGTTCCTGCCCGCCGTGGAGCATGTCGTCGACAAGCCGGGCTTCCACCGTCCGCTGATCGTCTCCCCCGACCGCGAAGGCGCGCGGGTGGCCGAGTGGTCCGTCACGGCCGAAGGCTACGGGCGTTTTCTGTGCGACGTTTTCGACCAGTGGGTCGTGGGCGACGTGGGCCGCTATTACGTCCAGATGTTCGACGCCTCGCTGGCCCAGTGGTGCGGCGTGCAGCCGGGCGTCTGCTCGATGGGCGAGACGTGCGGCGACGCGCTGGTCGTCGAGCACAACGGCGACGTCTACTCCTGCGACCACTTCGTCTACCCCGAATACAAACTGGGCAACATCGCCCAGACGCCGCTCGACGAAATCTACCGCACGGCCAAACGCCGCGAATTCGGCCTGAACAAGCGCAACACGCTGCCCACGGAATGTCTGCGCTGCAAATTCTACTTCGCCTGCCGTGGCGAGTGCCCCAAGCACCGCTTCGACCGCGGTGCCGACGGAAGCCCGAAAAACTCGCTCTGCGAAGGTTTGAAAATCTACTTCCGCCACGTGGAGCCGTACATGGAATACATGCGCGACCTGCTGTCTAAACAGCAGGCTCCGGCGTGGGTCATGCCCTTCGCCCGCAAACGCATGGGGCTGGAATAACCCTGCCCGGCATACGAATACGCCTGCATCCTTCTCCGGGTGCAGGCGTTTTATTTGTGTCCGGCGGACACCGCCCTATTCGGGTTTTGTCCGGTAAATGGTTGTCTTGTCGGTTTTGCCGGAGACGGCCTCTCCCGGCGAAGGGGTTGCCGCACCTTTCACTCCGCTCTTTCCCGGCCGTTTTTTCCGGAAGCCCCCCAGCAGCGGAAGCAGCGCCGCCAGCGTGATGACCGCCACCACGCGCAGGGCGTCCGTGACCCCTTCGACGTAGGTCTGCGCCGCGGAGACGGTCTCGTGTGCGGCGTGGTAGGAGGTCCGCGCCGAGAAGATCACGGTCAGGAGGGCGATTCCGATGCTTCCGGCCAGCTGTTTGATACTGTTCGAAATGCCGGCCGCCGCGGCCATGTCCTGCTGGGTGAGGTTCTTGAGCGAGAAGAGGTTGAGCGGCGCGAACGTAAGTCCCATGCCGAAGCCGCGCAGATAGAGTATGAAGAGAATATGTCCGTGCGTGGTGTGGAGCGTGAAACGGCTGGCGAGCCAGAAACTCAGCGCCATGATCAGAATGCCCGCCGCGCTCAGCAGCAGCGGCCTGACATAGCGGGTCAGATAACCCGAAACGGCCGAGAGCACGCCCTGAATCACACCTACGGGCAGGAACATGCTTCCCGCCGCCAGCGCCGTGTATCCCAGTCCCCGCTGCATGTAGAGCGGCAACAGATAGGTGCCGCCGAGCATGCCTATGGCGAAGAGCGTCAGCACGGCCATCGAAATTCCGAAGTTACGTTCCGCGAGCAGCCGGATCTGCAGCAGCGGCGCGGGATTGCGCAACTCCGCGACGATGAACCACGCCAGCGCCGCCCCCGCGACGATGAAACAGCCGATCACTTCGGGCGCGCTCCACCCGCCGGGATTCGACGGCGAATTGCCCCGCGCCAGCGCATAGATCGCCAGCGGCATGAAGAGCACGATGGCCGCGAACCCTTGCCAGTCGAACGGGCTGCGCGTCTGGTTCTTCCACTCCTTCTGGACGAATGCCGCGAGCAGGACGGCCAGCACTCCGACCGGCACGTTCACGTCGAATATCTTGTGCCAGCTGTACGCATCGACCAGATAGCCGCCCAGCAGCGGCCCGAACGAGATCGAAGCCGCCGCGGCCATCGACCACAGACCCAGCGCCAGACCGCGCTCCGCGGGCTTGAACTCGCGCGTCACGATCGCCAGTCCCAGCGCTTGTATGATGCCGCTTCCTACGCCCTGCAAGGCCCGCGCCCCGATCAGGAACGGGTCGCTCGAAGCCTTGCCGCAGAGCCACGAGCCGAGCGTGAACAGCGCCAGTCCGAGCATGTAGACGCGTTTGTTGCCGAACCGGTCCGCAAACCACCCGGCCGACGGAAGCATGATCGTCATCGTAATCATGTAGGCCGTGATGACCCATTCGGCCGACGAGATGCCGATGCCGAAGGCCGACATGATCGCCGGCAGTCCGACGTTCACCACCGTCACGTCCAGCACGGCCATGAACGTTCCGAGCATGATCATGCCCAGAATCCACCATTTGTAGCCGCTGCTTTGCCGTATGTGTTCGCGCAGATTCGCCATTGCGCGGCAGTGCGTCAAAAAAAATGCCACCACAGCGGCGGCGGACCGAAGGGCGGGGAAAACCGGCGGCCTGAACAGCCGCCGCAGAGCAATCGGTACGCCCCGCGTTCGGGGAATCGAAACGCGAGGCGGCAGGGCGGCAAAACCCGCGGATGCGGATAAGGCTGCGCCTGAAAAAGAAGGAACGTTCTCGAAAAGAGAACGTTCCGTACGTGCAGGTCCTGTAAGCCGGGTTCTGTTTCCGGGGCGAACCCCGGACCTCTGTCATTTATCTAGGGCGGCAGTCTCCTGCCGTCTCAAGCAACCTACCCCCCGGCATCGGGCGAGCAACCCTTAATTGCCGGTATACACGGTCTTGCAACCCGCGAGACGTACTGCCGGGCGGCATCGCTGCCCCCGCGGTGGGCTCTTACCCCGCCTTTTCACCCTTACCCGCCGGGAAATCCCTTGTGGGCGGTTCTTTTCTGTTACGCTCCTATACCCTCACGGATATCAAGTCATTAGCTTGCGCGGCGCTCTGCGTTGCCCGGACTTTCCTCTCCCGGCCACGGCCGGCAGCGACAGAGCGGACCTGCACCGCAAAGGTAATAAAATTCGGCGGTATTCCCGCTTCGGGGGGGGGCGCGATATTCGGAAAATGCGTTTCCCTCCTCCGTACGGGCCGTAACGATGCGGTGCATGCGAAGTTTTTTGGAAATATCGGATTAAATAGTACTTTTGCTAAAGGCTGATTCCGTCTCCGGCGGCAGCCGAATCGTGCGAATAACCCGGCCTATGACAGATAACGCGCAAACAATCAACATGCAAGACAACCGTACGGTTGTGGGTTTGCTCCGCGCCGGAGACGAAAAATGTTTCGACGCGCTCTTCCGCCGTTATTATAAACCCCTCTGTACCTACGCCACCCGTTTCGTCACCCCGGCCCGCGCCGAGGAGCTGGTGCAGGATACGCTGATGTGGGTCTGGGAAAACCGCACGTCGCTGCTGCCCGAAATGCCCCTCAAGTCGCTGTTGTTCACCATCGTCAAGAACAAGTCGATCAACCATATGTCGCGCGATACGATCAAAAACCGCGTGATCCGCCAGCTCGCCGAAGACTATGCGGAGGAGTTCGACGATCCCGATTTTTACCTCGAAGGCGAACTGGTGGAGCGTCTCACGGCCGCGCTGCGCAAGATGCCGCCCGAATTCCAGCAGACTTTCCGCATGCACCGGCTCGAAGGCAGGACCCACAAGGAGATCGCCGCCGCGCTCGGCGTGTCGCCGCAGACGGTCAATTACCGGATCGGGCAGACCGTGCGCCTGCTGCGCGAAGAGCTGAAAGAGTACTGGCCGCTCGTCGTTTTGCTGCTGTGGCCGGACCTGCACTGAAAAAATACCGAAAATTCCCTGTTTTTTTGAATTCCGTTTAGCATCCTCTGCCGACGGATTGTATTACTATATAGATTAGCGAACAGATGACGAATTTACAGATCAGCGAAGAAGTATTGGCAGCCTACCTGAGAGGCGAACTGAATGCTGCGGAGGCCGCGGCCGTCGAAGCGTGGTACGACGCGTCGGCCGCCAACCGCAAACTGTTTGGGGAGGTTTATTACATATTATATGTCAACGACCGTATCAACGATACGGCCGGTATCGACGTCGAGCGTTCGCTCCGTCAGTTCAAGCGCCGCATGCACGCCGGACGCCGTATCTCCCTGCGGCGCATCGCGGTCCGCGCCGCCGCCGCTGCCGCCGTGGCGGTGATTCTGCTGGCCGGGGGCGTTACCACCGTGTCGCTTTCCAAACGCCTTGCGCAGCCCCTGACCGTCATCACCCATCTGGGCGAACGTTCGCAGGTGGTGCTGCCCGACGGCACCAAGGTCTGGCTCAACTCCGCCAGCAGCGTCGAGTACGTCGCACCGTTCTTTTCGCGCGAACGCCGCGTGAAGATGGACGGCGAAGCCTATTTCGAGGTGCAGCACGACGCTCAGGCGCCCTTTGTCGTCTCGACCAACGGACTCGACATCAAGGTGCTCGGCACCCGCTTCAACATCCGCAACGACGACAGCGACCACCGCATCACCACCGTCCTGCTCGAAGGAGCGGTCAAGGCCTACGCTTCGGGCGACGAGAAGGCCGCCGTGCGCCTGCGCCCCTCGCAGCAGCTGGTGTTCGATACCCGGACCGGCGCCATGCGCCTGACCGACGAACCTTCGGCCGACCGGTCGATCAACTGGATCGACGGCCGCTTCTGCTTCGAGCACGACACCTTCGGGGAGATCGTCGCCGAACTCAAACGCTACTACAACGTCGATATCCGCTTTATGGACGAAGCCCTGCGCAGCGAACGCTTCTCCGGCGACTTCCGCGTCGAGGACGGCATCTACCACATCATGTCGGTGCTGCAGCTCACCTATAAGTTCACCTACAAGGTCGTCGGCAACGACATCGAAATCTACCCGAATCCTAAACGATAACCTAATACCAACCTGAAAACCACCGAACCGCCTATGGGAGAATAATACGTCAGTTTTCGCAGGCCGCTGTACGCAGCGGCGGTTTTTGACAATCTACTTTTCAAAATCTAACCTAAATTCAGATCCATGAAAAAAACTTACCTTGCAGCAGGCAGGGGAGTGCATGCCGTCTCCGCATGTTTCCGTTGTCTGTTTCTTATCCCGATTTTCGTATTGGGATGCTTCGGCGCTCATGCCGCAGCACAGACGCAGCAGTCCGTTTCCCGCGTCAGCCTCGACGTCCGGGACGCCGCTATCGTCAACGTTTTCCAAACCGTTCAGCAGCAGACCGGCTGCTCGTTCGTCTACAACACGTCGGACATCGACACCGACCGCAAAGTGACCGTTTCCGCGCAGGACGAGCCGCTGACGGCTCTGCTCGATAAACTTTTCGCAGGTTCCGACATCGCCTACACGCTTCGCGACAAGCACATCGTCCTTTCGAAGAAAACTAAAAATTCCCCCCCCCACAACGCTCAGGGCGGAGTCAGCGGAACCGTTAAGGACGCTCAGGGCATGCCGCTGATCGGCGCCACGGTGCTGATTCAGGGCACGACGACCGGCGTGGCCGTCGATCTCGACGGCAATTTCATGCTGCCGCAGGCCAAGGTCGGCGACACGCTCGAAATTTCGCTGATCGGCTATGCCAAGCAAACCCTTCCCGTAACCGGCTCCGCGCCCCTTCAGGTGGTAATGCTCGAAGACAACGAGGTGCTCGACGCCGTCGTGGTGACCGCCCTCGGTATCAAGCGCGCCGAGAAATCGCTGACCTACAACGTGCAGGAGGTAGCCGGCGACATCGTCACCTCGGTCAAGGACGCCAACTTCATGAACTCCCTTTCGGGTAAGGTCGCCGGCCTTCAGATCAATGCCAGCGCATCGGGCGCCGGCGGTTCGACCCGCGTGGTGATGCGAGGCGTCAAGTCGATCAACGGCGAGAACAACGCCCTCTACGTGATCGACGGTATTCCGCTTCCGAGCCTGCGTTCGAGCCAGACCTCAGGCACGTATGAAACGCCCGACGGCGGCGACTTCGAAGGTATCGCCAACTTCAACCCCGACGACATCGAGTCCATGTCGATCCTTTCGGGTGCCACGGCTTCGGCCCTCTACGGTGCTCAGGGCGCCAACGGTGTGATCCTCATCACCACCAAGAAGGGCAAGGAGGGCCGCGTGCGGGTCAACTATTCGAACTCGACGACCTTCTCCCATCCCTTCGTGATGCCCAAATTCCAGAACACCTACGGCACGAGCGAAATCGAGCCGATGATGAGCTGGGGCAGCAAACTCGCCACGCCGACTTCGTACGATCCCGCGGATTTCTTCCAGACCGGATTCAACGAGACCAACTCGGTGGGCCTTTCCGCCGGTACCGAACGCAACCAGACCTATGCGTCGGCTTCCGCCGTCAATTCGCGCGGTATCGTACCCAACAATGTCTACAACCGCTACAATTTCTCGATCCGCAATACGACGATGCTTATCAAGGACCGCCTGACGCTCGACGTGGGCGCGACCTACATGAAGCAGTACACCCGCAACCAGACTATTCAGGGCCAGTACCGCAACCCGCTGGTGGGCATCTACCTCTTCCCGCGCGGCAACGACATCCGCAAATACGAGATTTACGAGCGTCCGGGTTCCGACTCGCGCTATATGGAGCAGTTCTGGGACCTCGAATTCCTCAAGGGCGTCGAGAACCCGTGGTGGATCACCAACCGCGAGCTGAACGAAAACCGTCAGCACCGCTACAGCTTCAACGCTACGATGAAGCTCGACATCACCGACTGGATGAGCCTGACGGGCCGTATCCGTACCGATAATGCGACGATCAACTACACCCGCAAACTCAGCGCTTCGACCAACACGCTCTTCGCTTCGAAGTACGGCAGCTACCTGAACCGCACGATGACGCACAACAACCTCTACGGCGACGTGCTGCTGAGCATCGACAAGAGCTTCTTCGACAATGCCTTCTCCCTGCAGTTCAACCTCGGCGCCAGCATCATGGACGACAAGAACCAGCTGACGGGTTACGAAGGTTATCTGGCGGGCATTCCCAACAAGTTCACCTACAACAACATCATCTCCGACAACTCGCAGAGTTTCCCGACGCAGGAGAACTACCACGACCAGATTCAGGCCGTGTATGCGACCATGCAGCTGGGCTGGCGGGGTATGCTCTACGTTGACGTTTCGGTCCGCAACGACTGGGCCTCGATGCTGGCCTTCACGCCCAAACAGAACATCTTCTATCCTTCGGTGGGCCTTTCGGCCGTGATTTCGTCGATGGCCGACCTCTCGAAGGCGGGCATCTCGTTCCTCAAGGTGCGCGGATCCTATGCCGAGGTGGGCAATGCTCCCGAACGTTACATCACCGGTCCCAACTACACGCTGACCAACGGCGTGGTGAGCACGGCGACCATCGCCCCGGCCAAGCACCTCGAAGCCGAGCGCACCAAGTCGTTCGAGGCCGGTCTCGACGTCAAGTTCTTGGGCAACAAGATCTCGGCTACGGCTACCTACTACAATACCAACACCTACAACCAGCTCTTCCTTTACGACGCACCTCCCAGTTCCGGCTACAAACAGAAATACATCAACGCCGGCAAGGTCAATAACTGGGGTATCGAGGCTTCGGCCGGATACAAGAACACATGGCGCGATTTCTCGTGGGCCACGACCCTCAACTTCTCGATGAACCGCAACAAGATCAAGGAGCTGGTTCCCGAAGGCACCCGCGATCCGGATACGGGCTCGCTGGTCGATATCAAGGAGGTCAATAAGGACTACGGCGGTTACCGTGTCAAGCTCGTCGAGGGCGGTTCGATCGGCGACTTCTATGTCAAAGGCCTGCTGACCGACGACAAGGGTCATATCTATGTCGATCCCAACTCCAACACCGTGCTGCTCGATCCCGATCCCGAAGCCTACATCTTCGCCGGCAACACCGAAGCCCGCTTCCGCTGGGGCTGGAACAACCAGTTCTCCTACAAGGGCGTTTCGCTCGGCGTGCTGATCGACGCACGTATCGGTGGCCGCGGCGTATCGGCCACGCAGGCCCTCATGGACCGCTTCGGCGTTTCGCAGGATTCGGCCGACGCCCGCGAGAACGGCGGCGTATGGATTTCCGACGACCAGCAGGTTCCTGACGCCAAGACCTTCTATGCCAACAGCGGCGACGGCATGGCGATGCTTTCGCACTATGTCTACAGCATGACCAATGTCCGCCTGCGCGAGCTTACGCTGGGTTACGACCTGCCCTCCAAATGGTTCCGCAACAAGGTCAATATGAGCGTATCGTTCGTCGGCCGCAACCTGTTCATGTTCTACAACAAGGCTCCGTTCGACCCCGAAGTGACCGCTTCGACGAGTACCTACTATCAGGGTGTCGACTTCTTCATGCAGCCGAGCGTCCGCACCCTCGGATTCAGTGTAAAACTCCAATTCTAAAGCTCAACCGACTATGAAACGAAACAATATCAAACAAGGATTCCTTTCGCTGGCGGCCGCCTGTCTGGCGTTCACCGCCTGCACCGGGGACTTCGAGCGCTTCAATACCGACCCCAATGCTGCGCAGGATGTGGATCTGAAGATGTTCATCACCACCATGCAGATGGACGCCGTCTACTCGTGCAGCGGCTCGGATACCGATCCCAACAACCGTTATCAAAAAGCTTATAACCTGATCGGCGACGTATACGCCGGTTATATGTCCGGTACGAACAACTGGGACGGCGGCACCAACCCCCAGATTTATGCGCTGAACGGCAGCGATTGGTGCAACGTACCTTTCAGCGAGTCGTTCACCAATGTCATGCCCGCTTGGCTGCAGCTGAAGTACGCCCACGCCAACGGTTTGCTCAGCGACGACATCTTCGCTGTGGCTAATATCCTGAAAGTCATGTCGCTTCATCGCGTGAGCGATATCTACGGCCCGCTGCCCGTGCTGCATTTCGGCGAGACGGAGAACCCTTACAATTCGCAGGAAGAGTGCTATATGCACTTCTTCGAGACACTCGACAGCGCGATCGCGGTGCTGAAGGACGTCGTGGAGAACAATCCCGACGCCAAACCGCTCGAAGAGGTCGATGCCCTCTACCACGGCGATTATTCGAAATGGCTCAAGCTCGCCAACTCGGTGAAGCTGCGTCTGGCCATGCGCATCTGTTATGTGAAGCCCGACCTTGCGAAGCAGTACGCCATGGAAGCCGTCCGCGACGGCGTGATGGAGACGGCCGACGACAGCGCGCTTTTCCAGAGCTGGGGATCCATTACGATCATCAACCCGCTCGAAAAGATCTGGAACGGCTATAGCGACACCCGCATGGGCGCTTCGATGGACTCCTACCTCAACGGTTACAACGACCCGCGTCTTCCGGTTTATTTCCAGCCTGTCACCGAAGGCGACAACAAGGGCGAATACCGCGGTGTCGCCAACGGAATGCCCAATCCCCAGCAGGAAGATTACAAGGCCATGTCCGCGCCCAACGTACAGGAGAAATCCACCGATTCGCCCTTGCGCTGGATGATGGCCTCGGAAGTCGCGTTCCTGCGCGCCGAAGGTGCCATGCGCGGCTGGACGGCCGAGATGGGCGGTACCGCCGAGGAGTTCTATAACAAGGGTATCGAGCTGTCGTTCCTCGAAAACGGCCTGAGCGCCGATGCCGCCGCAAGGTATGCCGCCGACGAAACGAGCAAACCGACCGACTTCACCGACGTTTCGGCCGCCAATACCAAGTATAATATTTCGGCCTTGGGCAAGATTACGATCAAATGGAACGCCGGCGCTTCCGAAGAGGAGCAGCTTGAGCGCATCATCACCCAGAAATGGATCGCCATGTTCCCCAACGGCACCGAGGCTTGGTCCGAATTCCGTCGTACGGGTTATCCCCTGATTTTCCCCGTACGCTCCAACTATCCGACCAGCGGCGTCGATACCAACAAGCAGATCCGCCGCATGGTCTTCCCGCAGTCGGAATACTCCAACAACGGCGCGGCCGTGCAGGAGGCCGTCAAACTGCTCGGCGGTCCTGACAACGGCGGCACGAAGCTGTGGTGGGACAAAAAGAATTAGTAACCTGAAACTATACCTGAGTAAACTATGAAAAATATATTGAAACATGCAGTAGTTTGTCTCGTGCTGGCGGCCGCGGTGGCCTCCTGTACGAAGGAGACGACGCCTGAGCGGATCAATATCCAGCATCCGGACCAGCAGTCGCCGATCCTGCGCGACAATGCCTATTACCAGAATCTCCGCGCCTACAAGCAGACCAAACACAAACTGGCTTTCGGCTGGTACGGTTCGTGGACGGCCGTCGGCGCGTCCTATCAGTCGCGTCTGATCAGCGCCCCAGACTCGATGGACATCATCTCGATCTGGAGCCAGTGGCACACGCTCACGCCCCAGCAAATGGCCGATAAGGAGTTCGTTCAGAAAACGTTGGGTACGAAAGTGACCTATACGATTTTTTCGGATAAACTGCCCGAACCGTTCCTTGAAATCGGCAACGGTGAATATACCGACGAGGCCATTGAAGCTTATGCAAAAGCCTATTGCAAAGACTCGATGGACAAGTATCAGTACGACGGCATCGATATCGACTATGAGCCGGGCTATGGAGCATCAGGGCCTTTTGTCGGACATGACAATGCTCTGTTTACCAAGTTGATCAATGCCATGAGCAAGTATGTCGGTCCGAAATCTGGTACCGGACGCCTGCTGATAATCGATGGCGTGCCTTATGCGGTGGATCGTTCGGTTGTGGATTGTTTCGACTATGGTATCGTGCAGGCGTATGCTTCTTCTGGTTATACCGATCTGCAAAATCGCTTCAATAATGCCGATGCAAAAGGCTGGAAGCCCGAACAGTATATCTTTGCCGAGAATTTTGAGTCTTATTGGAAAACCGGCGGTGTGGATTTTACGGACCGCGAAGGTAATAGAATGCCGTCTCTTTACGGTATGGCGACCTTTAATCCCACGCAGGGTGCCGGCGCCGGATTCGGTGCATACCATATGGAGTACGAATACGGTAATTCGGCCATGCCGTACCAATTTATGCGCAATGCGATTCAGATGGCCAATCCTGCCGGAGGCTGGAAAACGCCTATCGATGTGGCTTTTTCGAGTAACCAATCTTCCAACTTTTCGTTCGTTGTCGAGGACGATGGTTCGGTGACCGGAACGATGCAGGATAAAGTTTCGTTGTCGTTCTCGCGTCCCGTTGTAAGCGGTATGCAGTTGACGCTGGATGTGGATAATTCGCTCGTAGCCGTTTATAACGATGAGAACGGTACGGAATATGAGACCGTCGATCCGTCGTTGGTTAAGATGGAGCCGATCCAGTGCGCCGAAAATCAGGTGTTCTCTCCCGATGCGACGATTACGCTCGATCCTAAGTCAATCGAAAAGGGGTATTATTTGATTCCGGTGGTGATCAGTCCTATTTCGGATGCCGGATATGCCGTCAAGGAGGGCTCCGTACATTATATCTTCGTTACGAAGGTCGCGATGGATGTCGAAATCGGCGCGACGACGCTCGACGGCTCGAAGATCGCTCCGACCTCGGCATGGACGATCACCTGCTGTCAGGGTACTGCGACGAGCGGCGCCACCGGTGTTTGGAACTGCGACTCCGCCGCGCAGAAAGCGGCCATGTTCGACGGCAAGCTCGACGCCAACTGCTGGTATGCAAACAGCGCTTCCTATTCGTGGGGCAACGGCGGCAACTTCACCATCGACATGGGCGAAGTCAACGACGTGACCGGCCTGCGCTGGCATATCCACTATCAGGATTCCGAACCGCAGTGCACCGACCTCACCTACAGCGAAGACGGCAATGTCTGGTACAGCCTTTCGGCCGGCGTTCCCTTCACTCCGGTGCTGTCCGACAACTGGAAGTGGGTCAAATTCAAGAGAACGGTCAAAGCCCGCTATATCCGGGTTTACGTGGGTCTTGTAACGGGCTGGACGAGCATGAACGAAGCCGAAATCTACGGCCCGGCCAACTAGCGATTTATTAACCAGAAAAAAATGTATGTTATGAAACTGAAATATTTAATCGCCCCTTTCCTCCTCGCTGCGGCTGCTCTCTGCGGCTGTCAGGAGACGGCGGAAATCCATCCGGTGGCCTACATGACCGATGCGCAGAAGACGGTTTCCAAGTCGGTTACCATCGATACGCCCCCGGCCGGAACGGAGATTTCGGTCTCCTCCTCGGTGCCTGTGAATAAGGATACCAAAATCAAGATTTCGTTGCGCCCCGACCTGCTGGAGGAGTATAATGCCAAATACCGGAAAAATTATGTTGTGCCCCCCGCAGACAGTTATACGCTCAGCGGTGACGAAGTGGTGATCTCGGCCGGTTACAGTCGCTCCTCGGAGGTCGATTTTACCGTCACGTCGCTCGATGACTTTCAGGAGGGTACGACCTACTGCATGCCCGTGAGCATCGAGCGGATCGAAAACAGCGGTCTTGCCGTTTTGGAACCTTCTCGGACACTTTTCATAGTATTAAAAACACCGGTTATCAGTAAGGCTATCTACCTCGGATCAAGTAACATTTATAAAGTGCCGTCGTTTCAGGAAGACGCCAATCTTGCTGCACTCAAAGCCATAACGCTTGAAGCCCGTGTCTATATGGACGGATTCCAGAATTATGATCCTTATATTAGTTCGATTATGGGTATTGAGGGCGAGTGCGGTGTCCGCTTCGGAGACGTGAAGGTCCCCAAGAACGTTCTTCAGATCTGCCATGGCGATTATCAGCCTGCTGCGACCTCTAAACCTTTTGATACGGGCAAGTGGTATCATGTAGCTGCCGTATGGTCGGGGAAGAGTTGGGATATTTTTATCGACGGCGTGTATGTTACTGGTGTTGCGACACAGGGGGAGACCATCAACTTGTCGAGCGATAATTCGGGCGGTTTTTATCTCGGCGCTTCTTATGGCGGTGGACGTCCGCTCAATGGTTATGTCGCTGAGTGCCGGGTCTGGACGCGTGCGCTGACTGAGGCCGAGATATCGAACAACATGAATTATGTCAATCCGGAATCGGACGGCCTGCTGGCTTACTGGCGTATGAACGCTTGGGAGGCCAAGGACGGCGGCGGCAACATCGTCAAGGACCTTACGGGCCACGGCTACGACGCCGTGGGCGGCAGCTCCAACCCGAGGATGATGGACACCAAGTGGATGTAATCCGGATACCGGATACCATTCCGATCCGTTGAACGGAAGCCGTGCGGCTGGTGCAGGAGACTGCCGCCGGGGCACGGCTTCTTTTTATTCCGGTTTTTATTCCCGGCGGACCGGTCGCTTTTGGCGGAGCTGAATCCCGGCTTGGCGATACTCTCTTCCGTCGGCGGCAAATTTATTTGACGCGGCGCCGGATTGTGCTATCTTTGTACGAAGAACCAAACCGATCACCCATAAAACTTACCGATGAAACTACGACTTTTGCTTTTCACCGCCGCATGCGTGTTTTTCGCGGCATGCGGTAACTCCCGCGGCGATCTCTCGACGGGCATTATCCCCGCTCCGCAGCAGGTGGCGTGGGGCGACGGCGCCTTCCGGATGCCCTCTACGCTGCTCTTTGCGACCAACCTCGAAGGGCAGGCCAAGGCCGACCTTGAGGCGTGGATGCGGCGCTCCGGCGACGGCTTTTTCCCCGTCTCTTTCGCCGAAGCCGCCGGGGACGACATCCCCGTTCTCTACCTGCTGCTTGCCGAGGGCGGCGCGCCCGAAAGCTACCGCCTCGACGTCGCCCGCGGAAAAATCACCGTCACGGCGCCCGATGCCGCCGGACTCTTCTACGGACTTCAGTCGCTGGGCCAGCTGGCCGAACGCTGCGGCCGCCGGATTCCGGCCGTTGTGATCGAGGACGCTCCGCGTTTCGGCTACCGGGGCTTCATGCTCGACGTCTCGCGCCACTTCCGCGACAAGGAGTTCGTCAAGCGGCAGCTGGACCTCTTGGCCCGCTACAAATTCAACCGCTTCCACTGGCACCTGACCGACGGCGCCGGCTGGCGCATCGAGATCAAGAAATACCCCGTCCTTACCGACATCGCCGCATGGCGGCCCTATCCCGACTGGGAGGGGTGGAACTTCGGCGGCAAACGCTACTGCCGCCGCGACGATCCGGCGGCCGATGGCGGCTACTATACGCAGGACGAAATCCGCGAGGTGGTCGAATACGCCCGCGCCCTGCATATCGAGGTGATCCCCGAAATCGAGATGCCGGGCCACAGCGAGGAGGTGCTGGCCGTCTTCCCCGAACTTTCGTGCAGCGGGAAACCCTATCTCAATTCCGACTTCTGCATCGGCAACGAACAGACGTTCGAATTCCTCGAAAACGTCCTTTCCGAGGTGATCGGACTCTTCCCCTCGGAGTATATCCACATCGGCGGCGACGAAGCCTCGAAGCAGGGCTGGCGCACCTGCCCCAAATGCGCCGCGCGGATGCGCAAAGAGGGGCTGAAAGACGTCGATGAGCTGCAAAGCTACATGATCCGCCGCATCGAGACCTTCCTCAACGCCAAGGGCCGCCGCCTGCTGGGCTGGGACGAGATTCTCGAAGGGGGGCTTGCGCCCGACGCCACGGTCATGTCGTGGCGCGGCACCGAGGGCGGCATCGCCGCTGCCGCCGCCGGACATCATGCCGTCATGACCCCTTCGAATTACTGCTACCTCGACTTCTGTCAGGACGATCCCACGACCGAACCGGTCGCCGCCGCGGCGTTCCTGACCCTCGAACAGGCCTATTCCTACGATCCGGCTCCCGATTCGCTCGGCGCTCAGGTCGTGCCGATGATCCTCGGCGTGCAGGGCAACCTCTGGTGCGAGCACGTCCCGACCGCCGAGCATGCCGAGCATATGATGTGGCCGCGCCTGCTGGCCGTCGCCGAAGTGGGGTGGAGTGCGCCTGAAAGGAAGGATTACGACGACTTTTATGCCCGTGCGCTCGACGCCGTGGCATGGCTTCAGGAGCGCGGATACCACCCCTTCGATCAGAAGAACGCCGTGGGGCCGCGTCCCGAATCGCTCGAACCCCTCCGCTGCCTTTCGACCGGCAAGACCGTGATTTACCATACGCCCTACAGTCCCAAATACGCCGCTGCGGGCGACGGCTCGCTGACCGACGGACTGCGCGGCGGCTGGAACTACGGCGACCGACGCTGGCTGGGCTGGCTCGACACCGATGTCGATCTGGTCGTCGATCTGGGTGAGCGGCAGCCCGTGCGGCGCATCGCCGCCGATTTCATGCAGGGCTTCTACGCCGATATCTGGATGCCCCGTGCGGTCGAATTTTCGGTCTCGGACGACAACGAGCACTTCACGCCCCTCGCCACGGTCGGGAACGACATTCCGGTCGAATTCAAGCAGGACTGCTACAGGGAGTTCGGCTGGACGGGCCAGACCGAGGCGCGTTACGTCCGCCTGAAAGCCCGTCACAACGGCCGTCCCGGCGGCTGGATCTTCACCGACGAAATCATCGTCGAGTAACCGTCGCGTTGCGTCCGTTTTGCGAAAAGGGATGCGGCCTGACGGCCGCATCCCTCTTTTTGACGGGTCCCTGAGGACCTTCAGTGTGTCGTTACTTGCGGATCAGCCGCTGTACGCCCGTCGGGGTTGCGGCTTTCGGCATCTCCGTTCCGGCGAGCGGTGCGATGCCGGTTTCGGCCTTGACTTCGGACTTCGTTACGGACGCCGAATTTTTGGTCATCGTGTAAGGCCCGATCGCATAATCCTGCAGCGTATATCCGGCCTTGAAGAGATCCGGCCAAATGACATACTGACCGCCCGAATAGATGGCGTAGTCGATGCCGCATACGGTGTATTCCGTATTGTTGTGGGGGAACTTCTGGCCCTCGAACCGTACCGAACCGCCGGCTGCGTCGTAGCTGCCCTTCATCAGCTCTTGGTCGGTGGTGTAGACCGGATAGGGCGGCGTTTGCGCCGGATCGTAGAAGTGGTATTTGAGGTATACGTATGCCGTCAGGCCGTACATGCCCTGCGGGTCGAACGTCGGAATCGTGACGTTGCCGTCCTCGTTGTATTTGAGCAGGAAGGGGTAGTCGTCGCCCAGCGTGGTGATGCCCCAGCCCTTGACCCTGAAGCTTTCGTTGGTGCGGTAGGGCGTGATCTCCACGGTGTATGTATGGGGCTGTTTGTTGATTTCCGACGAGGTCGAGGTCACGGTCCAAGTGCCGATATAACGCTCGTAGTCGGCCTCGCCCGTCGGTACGGCCGGGATCTTCACCTCGGTCTGTTCGATGGTCGTGCCGTGGGCGTTGGTGCCCGATGCGAGGAAGATGTATTCGGTGTCGGCTTGGACGTTGAAATTGAAGGTGGCCCCGGCTTCCGAATTGGCCTGCGTCACAGCCGCCGAACTGATGGGGTTGCCGTAGCGGTTCATCACCTTTTCGAGCGTCTCCATCTGCTCGATCAGTTCCGGGAGCAGCGCTTTCGTCGTGCAGAGAACCTTTCCCGATTTCATCTCCGTACTCTTGACGGTGCCCGACAGCTGGAAGTACTCCTTGCCTTCGGCGGGCGCAGCCGTCAGCGTGAGCGTCGGCTTGGCCTTCGTGCCGTCGCTGATGCCGCCCCACGGGATCGGAATATCGGCGTAATCGGCCATCTGCGTACAGCCCTTGAAGGTATCCTTGTAACTGCTGGCCGAGGTGAAGATCTTGGCGCCGAAGATGTCGGGGTAATTCGTGCGTTCGTAGAGGTGCACCTTGACCTGCTGCTCGCCGTCCTGCACCATCGTGTAGGGCGATTCGCCGGTGAAGGCGGTGCAGCCGCTGAAGGTTTTGCTCGCCGTCGAGATTTTTTTCATGCTGTCGAAAATGGTTACGGGCAGCGATTCGAGCGACGTGCAGTTGAGGAACATTTCGCTGATGATGGTCGTACCTTCGAAATGGCGGAACATGTCTTCGGGAACGGTCTTGAGCGACGTACAGCCGCTGAACAGGTAAGCGGCGGACGTGCCGTTTTTCACGCTTTCCGGGAAGTAGTCCGCAGGCGCCGTTTCCAGCTGCGTGCAGTCTTTCCAGAGCGCGGGAATCGTTTTCAGCGCGACGCAGTGCTTCAGCGAGGGGAATTCGGTCAGTTTGATACACCCTTCATAGAGATAGCTGGCCGTGGTGATTTTGGTCATGTTCTTGAAAATATCGACGGGAATGGTCTCCAGCGTCTTGCAGCCGCTGAACAGACTGTTCATGTTCGTCGCTTCCGTGAGGGTGTCGAACAGCCCTTCGGGGAGTGATTTGAGGTTTGCACACCCTTTGAACAGCGACGCGACGTTGGTGAGCTTGGTCATGTTCTGGAACAGCTCTGCGGGCAGGGTTTCGAGCGCCGCGCAGCCGAAGAATCCCGACGTGAGGCTGTTCGCTTCCGTCTGGTTGGTGAAGAATGTTTCGGGAACGCTCTTGAGCGATGCGCAGTTGTTGAAGATGCTTCCGAGGTTGGTCAGGGCGGGCATGTCGGCCAGCAGTCCTGCCGGAACGCTTTCCAGCGCCTTGCAGCCGCTGAACAGGCCGGATGCCGAGGTGGCTTTTGTCGTCTTTTCGAAGAGTTTTTCCGGGACGCTCTTTAGCGCCGTGCAGTTGTAGAACATCGAGGCGACCGAGGTGATTTCGGGCGCGCCGGCCAGCAGTCCTTCGGGCACGGTTTCCAGAGCCGCACACCCGGAGAACATGTATTCGACCGTGGTGACGGCGGCGAAGGCGTCCTCTTCGGGCTGGGGCACGGTTACGAGCGAGGTGTTCGCGAAGGCGTAATCCAGCGTCGTCATGCCGAGTTTGCCCCATTGTCTGACTTCGAGAATGGCGGGAGCCACGGTTTTGTTGGTGAGTCTTCCGGAGAGTTTCTCCGTGGTTCCGCTTATGGTTACGTAATAGATGCCGGATTCGGCGTAGGTGTGGTTCACCATCGCGGCCGCGGTCGAGATCGTGGCTGCGACCGGCTCGCTCTGGCCGTCGCCCCAGTTGACCGTGACGTCCACGGCGCCGTAGAGGGGCAGGTAGACCTTGTTGTTGTAGGCGCTGCTGCTGTATTCCTTCGCTTCGACCTTGAGCACCATCTGGGCCGGGTCGTAATAGGCTTCCTGATAGATCAGGATGGTTTCGATCACCGTTTCTCCCGCCACCAGCTCGATGTTGGCGCTGCGGGACTGGGTTTCCGTGTTGGCCGCGACGTTAAAGGTCAGGGTTTCGGTCCGAATCTCCCCCCCCCTCGTTTCTGCCAGCGTAATCCATGCTTTCGCGGCTTCGGGAATCGCTACCGTGTAATCCAGATCGGTCTCCACCTCGACCGTTACGGGGCCTCCTGCGGCCGTCGCCTCCTTCGAGGAGGTCGAGACGTTCAGCACGCCCGACACGAATGTCAGCGTGCGCATCAGCGTCTTGGCGTCGCCGTCGCTGACCAGCACGATGACCTTGCCGGTCGAGCTGTCGCCGGGAGCCGTCACGGCGATCGTTCCGCCTTCGTTGCCCGTGCGTTTCACTTCGGCCTTCCATGCGCCGTCAGCGAGGGCCTGAATGTCGGTTTTGGCGTCGGCTCCGGTCAGCGTGAAGGGAATTTCCGCCGTTTCGCCCACGCGGATCGTCGCCGAGGCGGTGTCGAACGCGATGCCGAACTGCACGTACAACTCGAACGTCAGCACCGTTCCGTCGGCCAGCGTCAGGTAAACCAGCTTGCCGTCCTCGCTCGTGGCGACAGACTTGAACAGATTCTGGTCCGTCTGGGCCTGTCCGCAGTCGGTCCACGTCGCGCCGTTGTCGTAGGATACCCACCAATGGCTGTTTTCGATCTTGAATTCGGGGGTGACGCCCGATACGGGAAGTTTTTTGCCGTTGTCGAGGATAAAGTCGCCGTTGAGCGTCCAGTAGTAGACACCGTCGGAATCCTGTTTCACCCCGATGACCGACGAAGTCCCGTCTTTTCCGTCGCTGATGGTGATCGTCGAGGTCTCGCCGGCCGCGGTGACCAGCGTGATGACGTAGCCGCCGTCTTCACCGGGCTGTACGTCCGAGATGAACCGTTTCCCGGCGACAAGCTCCTTGAGTGTTGTGACGTCGGAGTTGAGCGCCTTGACGAGCGCCTGCAGTTCGGTGAGCTGACCGTCGAGGTCGTCCAACCGTTTTTGGATGTCCGTATCGTCGTACGAACATCCGATCAGTGCCATTAGCGGCACAATCATCAGAAGAATTTTTTTCATGGCAAGCCTTTTAAAGAAATTGGTTTAAAAGAACTGAGTGATCGCTTCAAATATAGTAAAATTGATGATTTCTGCTGCATTTTCTCCGGATTTTTTGTTTAAAGTTGCCTTGCAAGCTCTTCTGAAGGGGGTGATCCGGGGGTGCAGCGGGTGATGTAAAGTCTCTTGCCTGTTTGTTTTATTGTTAAATATTGACACGGCGAGCCTTCGCACCATACGGGATTTCGTTTGTCTTTTATTGCTCCGAATGCGGCAAACGGCAAAGGGGGAGACGCATCATCGTCTCCCCCTTTACCGTATTTTTTACGGATAAAATTCTTTCCGAAGTAAGTTATTCCCTGAAGATGTTGAGGTGCGCCAGCAGCGGATTGCGGCGGTCGAGCAGCAGGAACTCCGCCAGCAGCAACACGATTGCCGCGAGCAGCAGGTATTGGTACTGTTCGTTGAACTCTTCGAAGCGCATCACCGACAACTCGCTCTGCTCCATTTCGTTGATGCTCTTCACGATCTCGTCGAGACCGATCGACTGCTTGCTCGAACGGACATAGGCGCCGCCCGTGATGTCGGCGATCTGGGCCAGCATCTCCTCGTTGAGCTTCGAAACGACCATGTCGCCCTTCTCGTCCTTGATGAATTCGCCGCCGATCTGAATCGGGGCGCCTTCGGGCGTGCCGATGCCGATGGTGTAAATCCGTATGCCCATCTCCGCGGCGCGCCGTGCGGCCGCCAGTGCGTCGTCCTCGTGGTTCTCTCCGTCGGTGATGAGGATGACGACGCGGCTGTGATTTTCCTCGGTTTCGCCCGAAAACGACATCAGGGCCTGCGACAGCGCCTTGCCGATGGCCGTGCCCTGCACCGGCACCAGCGACGGGTCGATGCGCTTGGCGAAGGCCTTGGCCATGCGGTAGTCCGAGGTGATCGGCAGCTGCACCTTCGGCTCCCCGGCGAAGACGATCAGCCCGACACGGTCCTGATGCAGACCGTCGAAGAGCTTGTTGATGGCGTATTTGGTCCTCTCCAGCCGGTTGGGTTCGAAATCTTCGGCCAGCATCGAGTTCGAGACGTCTACGGCCAGCATCATCTCGACGCCCTGCGTCTTCTCTTCGCGGAGTTTCGACCCGAACTGCGGGCGTGCCGCCGCCAGTATGAGCAGCGTGACCGCTGCGCAGAAGAGGATGAATTTGAGCGCCACGCGCCCGGTCGATACTTCGGGCATCAGCTCTTCCAATACCTGCATGCGCCCGAAGCGCTCCAGCCGCCTGCGGCGGTTGCGCGCCGCCAGCCAGAAGAGGAGGATCAGCGCGGGTATGACCGGCAGCAGCCAGAAATATTGCGGATTTGCGAATCTAAACATTGCAAATTACGTTTTACGGTATTCTTTTCAGCACCAGATTCGAGAACAGGAACTCCAGCACGAGCAGCCCCAGACCCGCCAGCACCCAGAGCAGGAACTGCTCGTGGTAGGTGACGTGTTCCGTAACTTCCACCTTGCTCTTTTCCAGTTGGTTGATCTGGTCGTAAATGGCCTTGAGCTTGGCCTTGTCCGTGGCGCGGAAATATTGTCCGCCGGTCTGCTCGGCGATCGACCTGAGGGTTTTCTCGTCGATCTCGACCTTCGCCATGACGGTTCCTCCGGTCGGCGTGCCGTAGATGTCCACGGCGGGGTAGGGGGCCATGCCCTCGGTGCCGACGCCGATGGTGTAGACGCGGATGCCCTGCGCTTTGGCGATCTCGGCCGCCGTCTGGGGCGCGATCTCGCCGCGGTTGTTCACGCCGTCGGTCAGCAGGATGATGACCTTCGACTTGGCTTCGCTCTCGCGCAGGCGGTTTATCGCCGTGGCCAGTCCGTTGCCGATGGCCGTGCCGTCCTCGATCAGTCCGCTGCGGATGCGTGCCAGCAGCGTCTGGAGCGTTCCCTGATCCGTTGTCAGCGGGCTTTGCGTGAAGGCTTCGCCCGCGAAGGCCACCAGTCCGATGCGGTCGCCGTAACGGTCCGCGATGAACGATCCGGCCACTTCCTTGGCCGCCGTGATGCGGTCGGGGCGGAAGTCCCGTGCCAGCATCGAACCCGAAACGTCAATGGCCAGCATGATGTCGATACCTTCGGTGTTCGTGCGCGAAAGACGCTCGACGTCCTGCGGGCGCGCCAGCGCCACGATCAGCAGGGCCAGCGCCGCCAGCCGCTGTGCGAACGGCAGATGCCGCAGCCAGTAGCGTACGGTCTTCGGCGCGCGCACGACCCCTTCGACGCTCGAAATCTGGATCGACGCGCCGCCCTGCAGCGTACGCCACACGTAGTAGGCGATCATCGGCACGAGCGCCGACAACAGCCACAGATAATATGGTGATGCGAAATGCATAGTTCCTCTTTTTTACCAGTTTTTCGATCCGCGCACCACCACGCCCTGCTTCTCCTTGAGTTTGTCCTGCGTGCGGTCCTCCTGCGCCTGAATGGCGTCGAGCATCTGCTCCTGCTCCTGCGGCGAAATGCCGGCCGGAACGGCCTGCTGATCGCCTTCCTGCTCCTTGTCGGGCTGCGCGGGGTTCTGCTGCGGGTCGCCCTGCTGCTCCTTGTCGTCGCCCTGCCCCTTGTCGTCCTTCTGTTGGTCGTCTTTCTGCTGATCGCCGTTCTGCCGGTCCTGACCGCCCTGCTGCTCCTTGTTTTGGTCTTGATTCTTGTCGTCGCCGCCGCCACCGCCGCCGTTTTCGTCGTCGTCGATCAGACGCTTGGTGTAGGCGTAGTTGTATTTGGCCTCCTGATCCGAGGGATTCAGCCGCAGCGACTGCTTGTAGCTTTCGAGCGCTTCCTTGTATTTCTGCTGCTTGAACTGCGCGTTTCCGAGGTTGTAGAAGGCTTGGGCGCGCTCGTCGTCCGTGCGCAGCGTATCGGCCGCCGCCTGCCGCATGGTCTGCTCGGCCTTGTCGAACCGTTCGGCCTTGTAGAGCGCGTTTCCGAGGTTGTAACGGGCCTCGAACGATTCGGGTGCGGCCTCCAAAGCCCGCTCGTAACGCTCGATGCTCTTTTCGTAATTGCCCTTGTTGTACTGCCGGTTGCCGCGGCGCACCTCGCTGCGTTCGGGCATGTCCTGCGCCGAAGCGCCGAGGGCGGCAAAGAGAAATACGATATATAGGAGTCTGTACATCTTGTTACGCATTTTGGTTTTGCATCGGGTCCGGTTGCTCCGGCTCCTCCTCTTCGACGACGAGCTTGGTCTCCTCGACGAAATAGAACGCCTTCAGGTAGTCGGCTTCGTTCTGCTCGCCGTCGGGCGTCGCCTTGGCGAACTTCACCAGATCGGCGTCGCGCAGGATCGCCGTAAGGTCCATCCGGGCCTTGTCGGGCAGCTCTTCGCTGCGCATCGCCTCGATGATCTCGTCGGAGGTCATCTCCATGGCGCCCACGCCCCAGCGCGCCGCGATGTAGGTGCGCAGGATGTCCGTCAGTCCCGAATAATACTGCTTGTGCCTGTTGTTCTGCCATAGTTTCTGGTTGTGCAGCGCTTCGAGGGCCTTGATCGCCACCACGTGGGGCGGCTGCGGCGGCGCGGGCTTGAACAGGTCGCCCAGCCCCTTGCCGTAACGGGCCAGAATGCGCTTGAGCGCATAGAGCGCCACCAGCGCCAGCAGCAGGGCCAGCACGCCCCATTTGGCGTATCCGCTGACCTCCGCGAAGCGGAACGGCAGGTTGCGCTGGGGTTTCAGGTCGTAGATCGACTGCGAGGTCGAGTCGATCTGGAACGTGGCCACCTCCAGATAGAGCGAGTCGCGCGCCCGGAGCGTATCGACGATGTTCTTGTCGGCATACAGCACGGCCGGCAGTCCGAGGTTCCACTTGCCCTCCTCGAACGCCGCCAGCGTGTAGCGCTTGCGCAGCCTGAGGTGGCGTCCGTCGCGTTCGAGCGTGTCGATCGGGTGGTCCTTGACCAGTTCGAGGGGACTTCCCTCCTTGTTTTCGAATTCCGGGAACTGCACCACCTGCACCAGATCCTTGTCCACCTCGACCGTCAGGTCGAACCGGTCGCCGATCATGATGCTGTCCGGCTCGATGCGCGCCGTGACCGTCGGTGCGTTCTGCGCCCGGACGGCCGCGCCCGCAAGGAGCAGTGCTATTGCAAAAAGTCGTTTCATCGCTGTTTGAACAGTTTTAACAGTTCGGCCACGTAATCGCCGTCGGTCGAGATCATCGTCGAATCGATGCGGTTGTGCTTGAGCGTCGAGTCGATCTCGGCGCTGCGTCGCTCCCACGTCCGGGCGTAGTGCTCCCGCACGGCCCGCGACGAGGTGTCCACCCATACCTTGCGGCCGCTCTCGGCGTCCTTCAGCTCGACGATGCCCACGTCGGGCAGCTCCGTCTCGCGGGGATCGTATACGCGGATGCCCACCAGATCGTGCTTGCCCCCGGCGATCTTCAGCGCGTCGTCCAGCGCGGCCTTGTCCTTCGACGAATCCATGAAGTCCGAGAGGATGAAGGTCGTGCAGCGTTTCTTGTTGACGTTGGTCAGGAAACGCACCGGCTCCGAGAGCTTCGTCCCCGCCGATTCGGGCCGGAATCCCACCAGCTCGCGGATGATCATCAGGATGTGGCTGCGCCCCTTCTTCGGGGGGATGAACTTCTCGACCTTGTCCGAGAAGAAGATGCAGCCCACCTTGTCGTTGTTCTGCGCGGCCGAGAAGGCCAGCACGGCGGCGATTTCGGTGATGATGTTCTTCTTCAGGCGGTCCGTCGATCCGAACATGCGCGATGCGGAGACGTCCACCAGAAGCATCATCGTCAGTTCGCGCTCCTCCTCGTAGATTTTGATGTGGGGTTTGCGCGACCGGGCCGTCACGTTCCAGTCGATGTCCCTTACGTCGTCGCCCGCGCGGTACTCCCTGACTTCGGAAAACGACATGCCCCGTCCGCGGAAAGCCGTATGGTACTTTCCGGCGAAGATCTCGTTCGAAAGACCGCGGGTCTTGATCTCGATCTTACGGACGCGTTTCAGAATATCGTTCTCGGTCTGCTGCATCGTTAGGGTACGATTACGTTGTTGAGAATGTCGGTGATGATCTCCTCCGAGGTGATGTTCTCGGCCTCGGCTTCGTACGTCAGGCCTATGCGGTGGCGCAGCACGTCGTGGCATACGGCGCGCACGTCTTCGGGAATGACGTACCCGCGGCGGCGGATGAAGGCGTAGGCGCGTGCGGCCTTGGCCAGCGAGATCGACGCACGGGGCGAACCGCCGTATGCGATCAGGTTCTGGAGCTTCTGGAGGTTGTACTCCGCCGGCTCGCGCGTGGCGAAGATGATGTCGATGATGTATTTCTCGATCTTCTCGTCCATGTAGACGTCCTCCACGACCTTGCGGGCCTTGACGATGTCTTCGGGCGAGATGACCTTGTTGACGGCGGGGAGTCCTCCCCCGGCGAGGTTCATGCGTACGATGTCGCGCTCCTCCTGCTTCTTGGGGTAGGATATTTTGGCTTTGAGCATGAAACGGTCCACCTGCGCTTCGGGCAGCGGGTAGGTTCCCTCCTGCTCCAGCGGGTTCTGCGTGGCCAGCACCAGAAAGGGCTGCGGCAGCGAATAGGTGTTGTCGCCGATGGTCACCTGACGCTCCTGCATGGCCTCCAGCAGTGCCGACTGCACCTTGGCCGGGGAGCGGTTGATTTCGTCCGCCAGCACGAAGTTGGCGAATACGGGGCCTTTCTTGACGACGAACTCCTCGTTCTTCTGCGAGTAGATCAGCGTACCGATCAGGTCGGCCGGCAGTAGGTCGGGGGTGAACTGTATGCGCGAGAAGGCGGCGTCCACGGCCTTCGCCAGCGTAGTGATGGCCAGCGTCTTGGCCAGTCCCGGCACGCCTTCCAGCAGAATATGGCCGTTCGACAGCAGGCCGATCAGCAGCGTGTCTACCAGATGGCTCTGGCCGATGATGACCTTGCCCATTTCCGTACGGAGCGTATCCACGAAGACGCTTTCGCGTTCGATGCGCTCGTTGAGTTCCTTGATGTTGATGACTTCGCTCATTGTTTTATATTGTTGAATTTCATTCCTCTTTTCCGCGTCCGGCATGTTTGGTCCGGCATGTTTGGTCCGGCATGTTTGGTCCGGCATACTTTGTCCGGCAAATCCGGCCCCGCATGCTCTGCCGACAAATCCGGTTCCGCATATTCGGCCTGCATGCTCAGCCCGAAAACTCCGGCTCTGCACATTCTGCCGACAAACTCGGTTCCGCACACTCTGCCCGACAAATCCGGCCCCGCACATTCTGCCCGCAGCCTTTGCGCCTGCACGGCGAAAACCTCGCTGTATTGCCGTCGGATTTAGTTTTTTAACGTTTGCAATGCAAAGATATTATTTTCTTTGAAAAAAACTTATTCAATTCTTATTAACTTTGCCGTCATGGAATCCAAAGAATCACCTATTTTACAAGGTCTGAACCCCGCTCAGCGCGCCGCCGTCGTGAATTACGACGCCCCGTCGCTTATTATCGCGGGCGCGGGTTCGGGCAAAACGCGGGTGCTGACCTCGCGCATCGCCTATATGATCGAGCAGGGCGTGGCTCCCTTCAACATCCTCGCGCTCACCTTTACCAACAAGGCCGCCGAGCAGATGCGCGAACGCATCGCGCAGATGATCCCCGACAACCGCAGCCGCTATATCCGCATGGGAACCTTCCACTCGGTTTTTTCGCGTATCCTGCGCGAGAACGCCGACCGCATCGGTTTCCCCGATTCGTTCACCATCTACGAACCTTCGGACTGCAAGAACCTGCTGAAGACCATCGTCCGCGAGCTGAACCTTCCGGACGAGAAATACAAGCCCAACCTCTTGGCTTCGCGCATATCCTATGCCAAAAACTGTCTGGTGACCCCCGGCGCCTACCTCGCCAATTCGGTCTACGCCGCCGAGGACCGTCAGTCGCAGATTCCCGAATTCGGCAACATCTACAACATCTACTGCCAGCGCTGCAAGCGCAACGGCGCGATGGATTTCGACGACCTGCTGCTGCAGACCAACATCCTGCTGCGCGACGCCCCCGACGTGCTGGCGCGCTATCAGGAGCAGTTCAAATATATTCTGGTGGACGAGTATCAGGACACCAACTACGCCCAGTACGTCATCATCCGCCGTCTCTCGCAGCTGCATTCGAAGGTCTGCGTCGTGGGCGACGACGCGCAGTCGATCTACTCCTTCCGCGGGGCCAAGATCGAGAATATCCTCTCGTTCCAGAAGGATTTTCCCGACGCCATGGTCTTCAAGCTGGAGCAGAACTACCGCTCGACCCGCACCATCGTCGATGCGGCCAACTCGGTGATCGTCCGCAACTCCAAACGCATGGAGAAACACTGCTTCTCGGAGGGCGACAAGGGCGAGCCGATCCGCATCCTCAAAGCCTATACCGACCGCGAGGAGGCCGAAATGGTCGTCTCCGACCTGCGCGACAAGATCCGCCAGACGGGCGACGAGTGGTCCGAGGCGGTGATTCTCTACCGCACCAACAGCCAGTCGGCCGTGCTGGAGGACAACCTCCGCCGCCGGGGCATCCCCTACCGCATCTACAAGGGCAGTTCGTTCTACGACCACAAGGAGGTCAAGGACATGCTGGCCTATATCCGGCTGGTTATCAATCCGCGCGACGACGAGGCGTTCAAACGCATCGTCAACTATCCCGCGCGCGGCATCGGCGACACGACCGTCCAGCGCATCGCCGAGCTGGCCGCCGGGCGCGGCGTCTCGATGTGGGAGGCGGTCGATACGCTGGTCGCCGAACCCGCCGCCGATCCCGTGCAGAAGACCATCGCCCGCAAGGTGTCGGATTTCGTCGCCATGATCCGCGGCCTGTCTCTGGCCCGCAACGAAAAGAGCCTTTACGACTTCGGTCTGGAGATCGCCACCCGTTCGGGCATCATCGCCGCCTACCGCACCGAGAATACCCCTGAGGCGACCTCGGCGCTGGACAATATCGAGGAGCTGCTCAACTCGATGCAGCTCTTCAAGGAGCAGCGCGACGCCGAGATCCGCAGCGGCGAACGGCAGGAGGACGAGGAGGCGACCATCGACGAGTGGCTGCAGAACGTCATGCTGATGACCGACATGGACAAGGACGATCCTGAGGATCGCAACAAGGTGACGCTCATGACCGTCCATTCGGCCAAGGGGCTCGAATACAAATACGTCTATATCGTCGGTCTGGAAGAGAACCTTTTCCCCTCGCAGCGGGCCGCCGAGTCGCCCGACGGCATCGAGGAGGAGCGCCGCCTGTTCTATGTGGCCCTGACGCGCGCCAAGGTCGAGGCGACGATCTCCTATGCCGAGATGCGCTTCAAGTGGGGCAATATGGAGTTCTCGCGTCCGAGCTGTTTCCTGCGCGAGATCGACCCCAAATATGTCCGCGCCGACTTCGACGCCGGCGAGGAGCGTCCGCGCCGCCCGCAGGACGGCGAAGGCCCCTCGGCCATCGACGAACTGCGCCGCCGCTTCGACTACCGCTTCCAGCAGAAACGGCAGGCCGACCGTGCAGGCGGCAATAACAGCGGTCAGCAGGGCGGCTTCGGCGGCCAGCAGGGCGGCTTCGGCGGCCGGGGCAGCGGCGGCAGTTTCGGCGGGCGTTCCGCCGACGGCCAGTCCGGTCCTGCCCGGCGCTTCGCCCGCGCCGCGGCTCCGCAGGGCGCGCGCCCTGCGGGCAGACCCGATCCGGCCCTCGTCCAGACGCCGCGCCCCTCGACCGACGGCATGCGCCGCGTGGGCGTGCGGCAGGCGGTCGACGGCGGCGTGCCCGTAGGGCCGTCGATGCCCGTCAGCGGCGACTACACCGTGGGCCAGCGCGTCGAACATCCCAAATTCGGCGTCGGCATCGTCCAGCGCATCGAGACCCTCGCCACCGACCACAAACTGGTCGTGGCCTTCGACAGCGTGGGCGAGAAAACCCTGCTGGCCAAATTCGCCAAGCTGACCAAACTGTAGAGATGATGGAAACTTCCCCCCCCCTCATTTCAGTCTGCATGACCACCTATAACCACGCGCCCTACCTGCGTCAGGCCATCGAGAGCGTGCTCTCCCAGCAGACCTCGTTCGGCGTCGAACTGGTGCTGGGCGAGGATTGCAGTACGGACGGCACGGCGGAGCTCTGCCGCGAATACGCTGCGAAATACCCCGGCCGCGTGCGGCTGGTGACGGGCGGCCGCAACGTCGGCTGGCGGGCCAACTACCGCCGTACGTTCGACGCCTGCCGCGGGAAATACGTGGCCTACTGCGACGGAGACGACTGGTGGACCGACCCCTGCAAGCTGCAGATGCAGGCCGATCTGATGGAGTCCGATCCCGGTTGCGGCATGTGTTATACGGGCGCCGACGAATACTGGCAGGCGGAAGGGACCCTGAAATCCGATCCCGACCGGCACTATACCGATTTCGAGCAGATGCTGCTCGGCATTTCGGTCCCCAACTGCACGGCGCTGGCCCGCCGTGAGCTGATCGCGGCCTACTATGCCGAGATCCGCCCTGAGGAGCATCCCGAATGGCTGACCGACGACTGGCCCATGTGGCTGTGGTTCGCCTGCCGTTCCCGAATACGCTTCATAGACCGCGTGACGGCCGTGCACCGGCGCATGGTCGGGAGCGTGAGCCACGGAGATTCCTACAGGGGACGCCTTGCGAGCCGCGATTCGGCGATGGAGACCAGTCTCTGGTTCGACGAACGCTTCACGGCTTCGCGCAACCGCTTCCGCATTCTGCGCCGCCGTCATGTGGTGGGGCTCTGGCTGCTCTCGTGGAAAGGGGCGGGAGTCGGCGAATACCTCGCGCGCTGGTGGGCCGATCTGCGGCGGACGCCGCGGCTCGTCTTCTGCCCGGAGGGGGCTATTTTTCTGGTGAAGAAAATTCTTTTTCGACGTAAAAAACAGCATTTATGACGACCAAACAACGTTACGACGGCGTAATCGCATGGTTCTCGGAGCATATGCCCGTGGCCGAGAGCGAACTGCACTACACCGATCCCTACCAGCTGCTGGTGGCGGTGATCCTTTCGGCGCAGTGCACCGACAAACGGGTCAACATGACCACTCCCGCGCTGTTCGAGGCGTTTCCTACGCCCTTCGATATGGCCGCGGCCACGGCCGAGGATATTTACCCCTATATCAAGAGCATCTCCTATCCCAACAACAAGGCCCGCAACCTCGCGGGCATGGCCCGCATGCTCTGTTCGGAGTTCGGCGGCGAGGTGCCGAGCGATCTGCAGCAGATGCAGCGCCTGCCGGGCGTGGGCCGCAAGACGGCCAACGTGCTGGGCGCGGTGTTGTGGCAGAAGGAGGTGATGCCGGTCGATACGCACGTCTTCCGCGTCTCGAACCGCATCGGCCTGACAACCAACTCCAAAACGCCCCTTCAGACCGAGTTGACGCTCGAAAAGAACATCCCGCCGCATCTGCTGCCGGTGGCCCATCACTGGCTCATTCTCCACGGCCGCTATGTCTGCACGGCCCGCGCCCCGAAGTGCGGCGAGTGCGGCATCGCCGTGTGGTGCCGCAAATACGCCGCCGACCATAAGGCCCCGAAGGGCTGAACCACCGACCGAAAACCCTAAAAACTTCAACGATATGACAAAAAACCTCTTCCGTATTCTGTTGTTCCTGCTGCTGCCCCTCGCCGGGCAGGCCAAAGACGCCGATTCGCTGCGCGTGCTCTGGGTCGGCAACAGCTATACCTATTACAACGACATGCCGGCCATCGTGCAGCAGATCGCCGCGACGCAGAAGGTGAAGGTCTCCTGCACGCGCTTCCTCAAAGGCGGCGAACGCTTCTCCGGTCACCTGACGAACCAGAAACTGCTGAAGGCGCTGGCCGCCGGCGGCTGGGACTACGTCGTCCTGCAGGAGCAAAGCTCCGCGCCCGCCATGCCGACGCGGCAGGTCGCCCGCGAGGTCTATCCGCAGGCCCGCACGCTCGACAGCCTCGTGCATGCGGGTTCACCCGACGCCCGTGTGATCTTCTACATGACGTGGGGCCACAAGAACGGCAACCGCTTCCCGATTCCGGAATATCCGCCCATCAACCGCTATGAGACCATGCAGGAGCGGCTGATTACGAGCTACCTCGAAATGGCCTACGACAACGACGCGTGGTGCGCCCCCGTGGGCATGGCGTGGCGTCGCGTGCGTGCCGAACGTCCCGACTGCGTGCTCTATGCGCAGGATTGTTTCCACCCCGCGCTGCCGGGCAGCTATCTCGCGGCCAACGTGATCTTCACGACCATCTACGGCAAACCCTACCAGACCGACTGCACGATGGGTCTTCCGCCCGAACAGGCCGAATACCTCCAGCGCGTAGCCCAGCAAACGGTCCTCGAAAACCGGACGCTGCTCAATCTCGAATAATCCGGCGGTCAAATCCGACAGCCGAACCCGAATAAGACGACAACGGCGGAGTCGAATGCTCCGCCGTTGTCGTTTATAAGTCGTCCGGTCTCTTTCGCTTCGGTTTTCCGTCTTTCCGGCGGCATCCGTCCTTTTGCGCTTTTCTGTTCCCCTCCGGTTCCCCGCTTTCCCGGCCGCGGTCGGTTTCTCGCTTTTCTTCCGTCCGGTTTCCGTTCTTCGTTTATCCTTTGTTCTGCCGCCTGCGCCCGGTTACCCGTTCTTCCATTCGTGTCTGTTTTTTTTGCGCTTTTCTGTTTCCCTCCGGTCCCCGCTTTCCCGGCCGCGGCCGCTTTTCCGTTTTTCTCCCGTCTCGGTTCCCGCTCTTCCGCCTGCCCGTTTTTCCCGCTCTGTTAGCCTGTTCTCTGTTTTCCCGGCTTTTCGTTCTGCGTCCGGCGACTACCGCTCGCTCAGGAGGAGCCAGCGCATCGTCTTTTCGTCGATCAGCCCGATCAGCTCTACGATACGCTGCGACTGGGCCGTCAGCTCGTCCACTCCGAGCGAACCCGACGAAAGCGACTCCTCCAGCGCCGCTTTTTCGGCTTCCAGCACCGGAATCTCCCGCTCCAGCATCTCCAGCTCGCGCTTTTCGTTGTACGAGAGTTTGCGCGGCGCCGTCTCCGCCGCCTGCGTCCGCACCGCCTGCGGTTTGGGCCGCGCCTGCGCCTCCTGCGCGTGGCGTGCGGCTTCGTATTCGCGTTTCCACGCCACGTATTCCGAGTAGGTGCCCGTGAAATCCTTGATCTCGCCCCCGCCGCAGAAGACCAGCAGGTGGTCGGCCACCTTGTCTACGAAATAGCGGTCGTGCGACACTACGATCACACACCCCTTGAATGCGCGCAGATACTCCTCCAGAATGCCGAGCGTCACGATGTCCAGATCGTTCGTCGGTTCGTCCAGAATCAGGAAATTGGGGTTGCGCATCAGCACCGTGCAGAGATACAGCCGCCGCCGTTCGCCGCCGCTGAGCCGCGCCACGAAGCTGTACTGTGTTTCGGGCGTGAAGAGGAAGTGCTGCAGGAACTGCGACGCGCTCATGCGCCGTCCGTCGCCCAAGTCGATCTGCTCGGCGATTTCGGTCACCACGTCGATCACCCGCTTCCCCTCGTCGAACTCCAGCCCCTGCTGGCTGTAATAGCCGAAGCGGACCGTCTCGCCGACTTCGATCGTCCCGCTGTCAGGGCGTTCGATCCCCGTCAGCAGTTTGAGGAACGTCGATTTCCCGCAGCCGTTGTCGCCCACGATCCCCAGCTTCTCGTAGCGGGTGAAGTTGTAGTTGAATTTGTCGAGGATCACCAGCTCGCCGAACCGTTTGCCGACCTCCTTGGCTTCGAATATCTTGGTCCCGATCCGCGACGCCTTGACGTCGAGCCGCACTTCGCCGCGGCTGCGCGTCGATTGCAGGCGCGCTTCCAGCTCGTGAAAGGCGTCGATGCGCGACCGGGCCTTCGTCGCCCGCGCCTGCGGCTGGCGGCGCATCCACTCCAGCTCGCGGCGGTAGAGATTCGTCTCGCTCTCCCGCCGGGCCGCCTGCGCCGTCTCGCGCTCCTGCTTCTTCTCCAGATAATAGGAGTAGTTGCCCGCGTAGTGGTATAGCTGCCGGTCCTCGATTTCGAGGATGTCGCTGCACACCTTGTCCAGAAAGTAGCGGTCGTGCGTCACCATCAGCAGCCCCGCGCCGCTTGCCGCCAGATACTCTTCGAGCCACTCGGTCATATCGGTGTCGAGGTGGTTGGTCGGCTCGTCGAGGATCAGCAGGTCCGACTCGCTTATCAGCACGTTGGCCAGCGCCACGCGCTTGAGCTGTCCGCCCGAAAGGGTCCCGACCCGCTGTCCGAAGTCGCGGATCTTCAGCCGCGACAGAATCCGCTTGGCCCGCTGTTCGTAATCCCACGCTTCGAGCGCGTCCATGCGGGCCATCGCCTCCTGCAATCCTTCGCCCGACGGCTCTTCGATCGCCCGTTCGTATTCGGCGATGGCCTTCAGCGCCGGATTCTCCGAGAGGAAGCAGGCTTCCAGCACGGTCATCTCCGCCGGATAGACCGGACTCTGTTCGAGGTAGGCGATCCTCAGATCGCGGCGGGGTACGACGCTGCCGCCGTCGTGATCCTCACGCCCCGCTATGATGTTCAGGAGCGTGGTTTTCCCGGTGCCGTTCTTGGCGACGAGGGCCACGCGCCGCCCGTCCTCGATCGCAAACGATATATTTTCGAAGAGTACCAGATCGCCGAACGATTTGGTCAGGTTCTCCACCTGAAGACAACAAGCCATAATGCGTTTTTTTTGTGTATGCAAAGCTACGCAAAAATACCGAACCGACAACCGCCGCCCCGAAACCGGATCGCCGGCCGCCGGCTTTCCGGAGTATGGAAACGTGCTATTTCGGTACGTTCCCGCGGTCGCGGTTGCATATCTCTTCTTTTTTTGTATCTTTGCAAAGATCATTTAGCGAAACAGAGCCGAAATGGAGTTATCGAAAGAGCGTCTCGAACGCCTGCGGGAACTGCTTGCCCCCGCCCATCAGCAGATCGTGATCGTGTCGCACACCAATCCCGACGGCGACGCCGTGGGATCGTCGCTGGCATGGGCTGAGGCGCTGCGGTCGATGGGACATGAGGTGACGTGCGTCGTTCCGAACAAATACCCCTATTTTCTCGACTGGATGCAGGGCATCGAGGAGGTCGTGGTCTTCAAGAACGACACCGAAGGTCGCGCCGCCCGCGCCATCGCCGATGCGGACATCCTCTTCTGTCTCGATTTCAACGCCGTTTCGCGGCTCGAAATCCTCAGCGAGACCATCGGTGCCAATACGACGGCCCGCCGCGTGCTGATCGACCACCACCTTTCGCCCGACGAGGGTTTCGACCTTTCGTTCTCGCATCCCGATTCGTCGAGCACCTGCTTTCTGGTCTACTCCATCGTCGAAGCGTTGTTCGGCGCGCAGGCCGTTACGCGCCGCATGGCCGAAGCGCTCTATGTGGGCATCATGACCGACACGGGCAATTTCGCCTATTCGTTCCTCACGCCTGAGCTGTTCCGCGCCGTGGCCGTGCTGGTCGGGACGGGCATCAGCATTCCCGACATTCACAACAACGTCTACAACGCCTATACCGAGGGCCGCGCCCGGCTGTTCGGCTATGCCATCAACCGCAAGATGGAGATTATTCAGGACGGCACGGTGGCCTACATGTCGCTGCTGGAGAACGAGATGCGCCGCTTCCAGTTCCAGCAGGGGGACAGCGAGGGTTTCGTGAACTACGCCCTGACGGTCAAGAAGATGAAGATGTCGGCCATGTTTCTGGCCCACCGCAAGTTCATCCGCGTCAGCTTGCGTTCGCGCGGAGATGTCGACGTCAATCTCTTCGCCCGCAAGTACTTCAATGGCGGCGGCCATAAGAACGCCGCCGGAGGTAAATCGTTCGTTTCGATGCAGGAGACTATCGCACACTATATCAAGTCGGTAAAGGAGTTCGCCGACGAGGGCCATCTCGGCTGATCCGCCGGAGCGGCCGCGCTGCGGCGGTTTCCGGCAGTTCTCTGCGTCCGGATTTCCGGTTGTCAATGGTTCCGGCAGACCGGTTTCCGACGGTCAGTCGTTCTGCGGCGACTTTGCCCGTCCGGTTTCCGGTGGTCTGCCGCCTTGTGGCGGTTTCTGGCTGTCAATCGTTTTGCTGCAGTTTCCGCCTGCTCGATTCCGCCGCCCGGTTTCCGGCTGTCAACTGTCTTGCGGCGGTTTCTGCACCGGATTTTTGGCTGCCGATCGCCTTTGTAGCGACTTTTGCCCGTCCGATTCCGGCTGCATGGCTTCCGGGGCCTGCCGTATCGCTTCTGCCGGGCAGCAGCGACCCCTGCGGTTCCGGTGCGCTCGCGGCAGCCGCCTGCGGTTCCCGTTTTTCGGGCCGTCGTGCACCCGAATTCCAGTCGTGAATTCCGCCGGTCGCCGCAAAAGATGCTGTCTCATTAATTTGGAACGTTATGGACGATTTCCGACTCAAAGTCTTCATTACGGCGGCCCGGACGCTCAGCTTCACCCGGACGGCCGAACGGCTTTTCATCTCGCAGCCCGCCGTCAGCAAACACATCGGCGAGCTGGAATCCCAATATAAGGTGCAGCTTTTCGTGCGCCGCGGCAGCCGTCTCGAACTGACCGGGGCCGGAGAGACCCTGCTCGCCTGCGCCGAACGGCTGGCCGACGACTACCGCCGCATGCAGTACGAAATGAGTCTCTGCGCCGACGCTCCCGTGGGCGAATTGCGGCTGGGGGCCAGCACGACCATCGCCCAATACCTCCTGCCGCCGATTCTGGCCAGATTTACGACGCGCTTTCCGGGCGTTCGGGTCGCGATGATGTCGGGCAACAGCGATCAGGTCGAGCAGGCGCTCGGCGGGCACGGCATCGACTTGGGAATGGTCGAGAGCCTGAGCCGCCGTCAGGGGCTGCACTATACGGTTTTCGCTCCCGACGAGCTGGTGCTGGTGGCCCGCACGGGCGGTCCCTATTCGCGGACCGAGTCGATAACGGCCGATGAGCTGCGCGAAATTCCGCTCGTGTTGCGCGAGGGCGGATCGGGAACGCTCGAAGTCATCAAGGCGGCGCTGGGGCGCGCGGGCATTCGCATTCCGCAGCTCAACGTGGTCATGCGGCTGGGCTCGACCGAGGGGATCAAGGCTTTCGTCCGCAATAGCGACGCCATGGCCATCGTTTCGGTGATCTCGGTCGTGGACGAGCTGCGCAGCGGCGTGCTGCGGATCATCGACCTCGAAGACCTTCCCCTGCGGCGCGATTTCGCGTTCGTGCACGTCGAAGCCGAGCCCTCGGCTCTCGTCCGGCAGTTCATCGAGTTCGCAAGGGCCGACCGCTGACCGGGCGGGCTTTCTGGCGCAGCCTCGACGAGCGTATTTGCCGTGATTCCTTCGCCGTTTCTGCTCTCATTTCTGCCGCGTTTCCGCAGCCGCCGTTTCTGCCGCCGTTTCTGCCGCCGTTCCCGCCGTGCTCGCGTTGCGGTTCCGGGCTTCGCTTCCTCCCTTCTTTGTGCCGCCGCTTTCGGGGGACGATCTGTCCGCTTGTTTTTTTCAGTATAACTTTTTGTTATGGCATATAATGATTTCTTGTTTCATATTCCGCTAAAAGATGCGACCTTTGCCGGCGGAATAAAGAAAAAGTTATAGTGACCATTTTAAAAATACAAGCATATGCTGGAAAAAGGTAACAGGGCGAACACCCTGCACGGAATTCTGCTGATCGCGCTGTTTTCGTTCGCGGCCTTCTACATCGCCGGCTTTCCCATCGTAAAAAGATTGTCGTTCAGTCCGCTGATCGTGGGCATCGTGCTGGGTATGCTCTACGCCAACAGCCTTCGCAACAAACTGCCCGAAACGTGGGTCCCCGGCATCAAGTTCTGCACCAAGCAGCTGCTGCGCTGGGGCATCGTCCTGTACGGATTCCGCCTGACGCTGACCGAAGTGGCGGCTGTCGGCATTCCGGCCGTCGCCGTCGATCTGGTCATCGTGACGGTCACCATTTTCGGGGGAGTCCTGCTGGGCCGTCTCTTGAAGATCGACCGCGATACGGCGCTGATGACCTCGACGGGCAGCGCCATCTGCGGCGCGGCGGCCGTGCTGGGCGCCGAACCGGTCGTGAAGTGCGAGGGTTACAAGACCGCCATCGCCGTCTCCACGGTCGTGATTTTCGGAACCCTCTCGATGTTCCTCTATCCGCTGATGTACCGGATGGGGCTGCTCGATGGACTTACGGACACGGGCGTGGCCGTCTACACGGGCAGTACGCTGCATGAAGTGGCTCATGTGGCCGGAGCCGGCAATGCGATGGACCCGACCGATGCGCTGGGAATCGCGGGGACGGCCACGATTACCAAGATGATCCGCGTGATGATGCTCGCGCCGGTGCTGGTCGTCATGGGCTTCGTGCTGGGCCGCCGGAAGAGTTCCGGAGCCTGCAGGGAGAAGAGCAAGATCGCCGTGCCGTGGTTCGCCTTCGGATTTATCGGGATCATCTGCCTCAATTCGCTGCTGCAATACCTGTTCGGTGTGGAGAGCGTCCGCGAGATTCCGCTCAACGGCGCGATCGAATACGCCGATACCTTCCTGCTGACGATGGCCATGACGGCGCTGGGCACCGAGACGAGTATCGACAAGTTCCGGCAGGCCGGGGCGAAGCCCTTCGTCTTGGCGGGCCTGCTGTATGTCTGGCTGGTGGCGGGCGGTTATTTCGTCACCAAATATCTGGTCGGAATCTTGTAAACAGGGCTGCCCGGAGTCTCCGCTTTACGGTAATTTCGGCAGCGTGGGGGCTTCGTGCTCCGAATAGCCGAGCACCGTCTCCCGTACGAAGTCCGCGAAGCCGCGGGCTTCGTCGTATGTAAGGGGGCCGGGATAGCTCATCAGGATCAGCTGATGGGGCGTGAAGGGTTTGCGGAACGAAGGGTGGATGTACTCGTAGGGGTTGGCGACGAAGCCCAGCCGTTCGTAGAAGTGCCGGCGGCGGATCGAGATGTCGTCCACCGGCGGGTCGATCTCCAGAATGACGCGGCCGACCTTCCGGCAGAATGCCGTGAGCGCCTTCGAACCCATGTTCTGACCGCGCAGGGCGGGCGAAACGGCGAGATGCTCGACGTAGCGGTACGCTCCGGCGTTCCAGTGGAACAGAATGCCGATGAACTCTTCGCCGCGCCAGATGCCGTCGGCTTCGAAGCGCGGATCGCCGAACGCCCGGTCGTAGCCTTGCGCGTTCCAGCGTTCGCAGCGGGGGAACGACTCTTCGTAAAGGTCCCACGCTTCGGCCCAGCCTTTGTCCGAACGGGATTCGAAAGGTATGAATTGCAGCTCCTGTGTCATTGTCGTCGTAATTTTGCGCAAGGAAGTTACGAAAAGAGTGTAATTTATTGGAAATGAGCATTGGGTAATCGCTCA
>ERZ772892.94-NODE-94-length-104458-cov-28.182361_pt1 | contig 104458 bp, 99 predicted proteins | sample MGYA00512126_ERZ772892 | MGnify/ENA primary metagenome ERZ772892 (study PRJEB29015, sample SAMEA2737697) | human gut metagenome | biome: human gut; feature: human-associated habitat; material: faeces | place: China | collected 2012 ... | reverse complement strand
ACGCTGTTCCGGATAAAATGATTATGGTGTACGCCATTGTTGTTGGCGCACATTTTTACCCTATTATTGGATTTATTTTTCGCCAACATATTTTTATGCTTCTATTATCATACCGATTGTATCTTTGATGTTTGGAATTTATTTCAGTCAAATTATCGTCTGTGTCGCTTTTGTTGCCTTTGATATCCTTATTTGCATTTTACTGTGTTTGGAGAATAAGCAAGCCAAAAAACATCTCAAAGCCATAGCCAATAAAGAATAATACCGGCATTGATTAAGTGCGGTTTGGCGGTGGGGGAATTAAATCACTATGACATGGCACTATGGCGGAAAATACAACGGCGATGAAAAAAGTTTGCCGCAAAGAAGCTGATGCAGGAACAAAAGTCCTCGATCCGCAAGGCGTTAGCCGCCTTGCGCCCCGCCAGCAGCCCGGGCAGGGAGGCTATCGGCTCAATGGTGAAGTTCATAAGGTTTACAAAAAGTATCACCGCGCCCGGGGTAAGCCCGTATCCGTTCAGCGCGAAGTACGCGCCCGCTATGAACGGCAGCACCGTAAGCGCGGCGGCTATTGCCGTCATAAGGGGTGAATAGAAAAGCATCATTATAAACGCACCGAAAAACGTGACCGCCTTTGTTATAAGCGAAAGCTGCTGGGTAAGGTAGTTCGCCTCCACGCTGGCGGCATCGTTAGTCAATGCGGAAATATACGCCGCCGTGCTTTCATCGCGGAAGGAGGATATGTTCTTGTTTATAAGCGTTCGGAAAGCAAGGTCCTTATATTGTTCTTGATAAGAACGGGAAGCCGATTACTGAGCGCAAGACAACGCTGTTCATATACGTCAATGTGTTGAGCATGGATTACCGCGACGGCGTGGATATGTACCGATTCAACGCTGACCAGAACGAAATGCTTACCGAGCTTATGCAGCCTGACTACTACCCGCTTTTTGCAGAGCTGCTTGGCGATGCCGTGGGCGACGGCGGAACATACGGCTTGGGTTTAGACATCAATCCGGATCTTCCATCGACTGAACTTGGTGCGCAAATCGTTTCGGCTGCCAAGAAGTACATAGGCCGCAGTTATTCCAGCATGGATTGTTCCGGCTTAGTGCGGGCTGCATACCGCGACTGCGGCTTATCCTCCATGAATGGATTAACGTCCACAGGCATGGCGCAAAAGTGCCGCGACATGAATGTGCTGTTTACTGACGCTTCCAAGCTTCAGGCAGGCGACCTCATCTTTTTTGCCCGCAAGGATGCTTCCCGCGGCGAAGGTTATTGCACTGACATCCAACGTTGCGGAACAGGCAAATGCAAACGCTGGTTGCAGATACACCATGTTGCCATATACATCAACGGCGAGTTTCTGATTGACAGCACCGGCGGCAACAACTCCGTACAGATACGCAAGCATTGGGGAAGAAGCGGCTCCGAATGGGAATGGGTCTGCTTCGGCAGGCCAACAAGCTGAAAGAAAGGAACCATAATGAAAAGTCAAACTACCACGAGAGCGGCGCTCATTGCCGCTCTTTCTATTTTAGCTGCCATAATAGGCATTGCCTTATCTATGCAGCATGAGAATGGCGACGCTTTTGTTGAAATCAAGCCCATGCCTACGCCAAAAGCAACCAATATGATTTCATCAACTCCCCTGCCCTCTCCTGCTGCTGTGCCACAATCATCACCAACGCCGGAAGCAACATTGCAGCCGGTTTACACGCCCACAGTGACTCCCGCTCCCGTGCAAGACGGCAAGGCTTTCTTCACGCTCAGTATTCTTAACGATACCATATCCGTGGCATACGGTGTGGAAGAATCAACGCTCAAAAAACTCCCGGTTGGCTTACGACCTCCGTATTGCCAGGCGAAAACGGTATGTGCGTTGTCTACGGTCATCGCAACCGGAATCATTTGAAGGTACTCGAAAAAGTCACCGTGGGCGACATCATTACGGCAACTAAAGACGGCATAGCCTACACATATGCCGTTTTAGATGTTGCCATATACGAAAGCACATCGGACTGGCGGCTCCCTACGCTTGACGGAAGTACGCTTGTGCTTGTGACCTGCTACCCGTTCAGATACTCTGGGCATGCGCCGGGCAAGTATATGGTTATTGCGCGGCTTGTTGAGTGAAAAGCGAGTCAAGTAAGAATGAAGGCGCGCTTGCGGCGTTCGCAGTTATTGCGATAATAGTCGCGGTTATTGTGGTCGGTAAGTTTGCAAGGATGATGAAGGTGAGGTAGCGCATGACGCCGTCTGCCGCAAATAATTTTGCCGTTATTTGTCCCTTTAGGGCCTATGTTATGCGTATAAGATAGTAGCATACTCTACGCAGGAGGGTACAATGGAATTTACTAATCTGACCATAATGAATGCGCTGTGCGATTACCGCGGAATCTGTGCGAAAGCGTCCATGCTTACACTGCTGATGCAGGAGAACACGGAATACGCCTGTTTTGAGCGGGATGCTTTGGAAAAAGAATACTGCAATTTGGTGTTTATGAAGGGCATTATAGAATGCTGGCTGGAGCTGCTGCCGGACAACGAGCGTTTTCTTGTTCAAAAGCACCTGATACAGGGGCTTGACTGGGCAAAGGTAATAGTTGAATACAATGAAGGATGGGGCATTATGAACGGTCGGGCCGAGCGCACGCTAAAGCGCATACAGGCCCGCGCGATAAAGCGTATATTGAACTGCATGTGCGAAATAGATGCGCTGAAAAGCACTCCTGACAATAATACCGCCGACGATATCCCTGCCGATGCATAAATAGCACCGCAGCAAATTTTAATATAGCCGGGACAGTTACTTATCTGTCCCGGCTATTGGTGCATCATTCTACAATACGCACGCCGCTTTCGTCCATAAGGCCAACTATATCATTTTGGCCGTATATAAAAATCATTCAATGTTTCCTTCAGAAAAGTATCTACACAAGATGATCCTTAAAAATGTCCAGAACTTTTAAAGATAAATTGCAGTAATTGTTGATACTTGCACTTGAATTAGAGTTCCGAATGTTTGATAATAGTCTGGCATAGTATGGGTCAAATATTACACTTTGGCCATCACCCCATGGTGAGGCATTTGGATTTACCTTTCTTCCCCTTAATAGCTCATTGGCAAAAGTAAATGCTATCTCATAACAGTCCAAAAGATCAATTCGCCCGTCACTATACTCAAGAATATACTCAGGAATAGGGACTTCTAAGAATTCCTTAACCGTACTCGTCTCTTCTTTTGACAATATTTTCATACACATTCATTCTCTTACTGGTAGAAAAACGAGCGTATAAGTCCGGATTTTGAATAGAAACCGCCTACTCTCAATCCTTTCAATCTCAAACTACCTGAATCCATTAATTTACCTATTCCATTACATTTGTTCCATAATGCTACTGCATCATCTGTATAAGTAATAACATTTTTAGTCATGGCCTTCTTCCCCTCCTGAATGACATGCCGTTTATAATGGTCATTCATATTTGTCCATGGACCGCCTTTTGAAGATGAGTCCCACGCTCTAGCCGCACGGCCTACTTTCAATGCACTTCCAACAGCACCTGTTATTGCACCTGTGATAGCACCGGACAATGCGCCATCTCCCATTCCATTAAGTGCGGCCGTGCCTGCTCCGTTCCAACTGCCAGTAGACACCCTATGACGCACTGCCCCCGTAGCGGCCCCCATTGCAGCGCCAGAGATCATTCCAATAGCGGCTCCTTTAGCAGCTCCTACTGCAATAACGGCAGCTGCAGTTCCTGCGCCAGCAGTTGCAACGGTGATAGCTGCCACAGCAGCAACAACGGCCACCACCGCAACAGCTGCTACAACTTTTCCAACCCAGCTTGGCCAAGCTCCAGTTTCATCCGTCATATTCACAGGATTGTTAAAGCAGTATGCAAATAAGTTGTATTGTACAAAATTTTCAAAGCCTACAGTTAATGCCTCTGAAGTATCTGCATTAATCCACCGACCGATCTCAGGATCATAATAACGGCTGGATACATAGTAGAGGCCGGTTTCGGTATCGTAGTAATAACCGCGATAACGGAACGGGTTGTCTGCGCCAAGTGTAGTTGCCAAGGTGCCGGTGGTGGATATCAGCTTGCCCCACGCATCGTAGATATATTCTACCACACGCACGCCGCTTCCGTCCATAAGGCCAACTATATCATTTTGGCCGTTTCTCAGATAATAGTACTCTGTGCCGTTGTAGTTTACGGATACTGCCTGGCCATTGGCATCGTAGCTGAACAGCAGCGATTTTTCTGGCGCTACCTGCGCCATGAGCAGGTAGCGCCTGAAAACTGCATAAATGTAAATTTACGGTTATTTGCTATCTATATACTCTATTCCAACAATTATGCGTGAGCCTTTCTCGTAGTATACGCAATATATATCGCCTTTCTTAAAGTCTTGCTTAATTATGTTTTTCTTTGAAAACGAATCTAAGTAGAAAGCTTTTTTAGACTCATTATTCGAAAAAACATATGCATATGTTGCAGGAATAGGTGGTGCTACTCTTGAATCGCGGTATGCTTCTTCAAAATACCCTTGATAAGCTAATATGTCGGGATTTATGATTTTATATACATATGCCCCACAGTATATAAGAGAGAGCACAATACCAAATATCGCAATTCGCAAATCGCTCCGATTAAGCCTTCGTTTGTCCCAAAACTTAGATAGCAATAAAAGTATCACGGAGACTATTAAGATTATGCCACCAACACAGAATACTCTATAAAGCAATCCATCCAGTCTGTACATTTTCTGTTCTCCTATTGCTTCAATAAGCTCATTCCAAGACTAATGGTTGTTCGAGTAATAGTTTTAGCCCCTTGTACCACGCGTATGGTATTCCTCATTTTCTTAACTATTTTGCTTTGCGGTATATTTGGCTTTTTAGCCCTTTGTTTACCAGCATATGAAGAATAGTTTTTGGGTCGGAAAGACTCTATCACTTGTTCGACTTTGGCAGTAGCTTTTTCCCCTATAAAGTCTAATGTTGATCCAAGCGCTATGTTCAGCATAGACTGACCTATGTCTATATCTTCGCTTTTAATAGCTTTCTCAATGCCAGTTATTCCTTCTGAAATAGTATTTCTAATAATAGCAGCACCAAAGCCTGACCCTGGTATCATTGCTGTTATTCCGGCCGCTATGTACTCGCCTGGTGTTGACGTGGGTTTAAAAATATCCCAGCCGGTCTCCCCTGCTATCAGGTTACCTATGACATCACTTATATATTGAGTTGCAACACCACCAAGAGCCTGAAGAAGAATCCACCATTCTCCATCGATATCATAGCGATTCACCGGATTATTTCCGCAATACGCCCACATATTGCCGCCGAGGACGCCCTGACCGGTGGACATATATACGTCGGCGGAGATGAAGCGGCAGACTTCGGGGTCGTAGTAGCGGGTGGTGAGATAGTAGAGGCCGGTTTCGGTATCGTAGTAGTAACCGCGATAACGGAACGGGTTGTCTGCGCCAAGTGTAGTTGCCAAGGTGCCGGTGGTGGATATCAGCTTGCCCCACGCATCGTAGATATATTCTACCACACGCATGCCGCTTTCGTCCATAAGACCCACTATACTTTATTTAGGCTTACATAGTAATTTCATATAAAATGCCGCCCGATAATTGGGCGGCAAATGTAGTGCGTAGAAGATGAAAGCTATTTAAGCTGCATCCTTTTCTTCAGCCGTGGCATATTGTACCATTGGACAACTCCAGGGTAACGTTGGTCAATGAGCAATAGCAACTCTGGCAACCCATTAAACGTATCGGTGGCTGCACCAATCGGATTCTTGATGTTTTTTACTTTGAACCTTATCTGGCTTGATGCCAAGTTGCCCACCTCATAAACTGTTTGAATATCCTCTATACAAACTGTATGTGATATCCAAAATTCGTTTCTTAAAATAAGCTCATTCCCTCGCAATTCCACGCGTCTGCCAAACAAACCACATGACAGAATCAATGTTGTAAGTACCGCGGCCGTAATTGCCCATATATCACACCCATCCAAAAGCAGAATTATCGGCATAGCTGAAAACAAGGCTACAAAACTCATATAGTTCCAAATAGGCATACGAACATATCGTCCCTTTACCAAACTCCATGTTCTCTTGTCATAAGCGGCTTTCCAGGCTGACAGTGCAGCGAAGAGCAAGCAGCCGATGGATGCTGCAATCATAATCAATACTTCTACAATGGTTTCATTCATATCCGTGGCTCCTAAAACGCTGCATCGCATGCGCTACTTTATCCTCAATTTGTTTCTTCCAACATGCTCAATCAACTCATCAACATTCTTTAGCATCAGAAGTACCTTACATATTTCATTGCCATGATGATCAAGTAAAATAAGATTAGGCTCCTTCACCCACATTAAAGCAATTTCGCTTAAATCAATATCGCGTACAAGTGCGTCTTTCATGTAATATGCTATCCGCGTATCGTTTACTATCAGCTTCTTTCTTTTTAGCACTCTTAGTTCAATTATACAGCTAATTGCGCATGCCGCACAAAGAAGGACTCCCCATAAAAACGTCCAATTTTCTTCAATTACAGAAAATATGCCAAATAAAGCACCAAATATCGCCATCATAATTATTAACACAAGATATAGGCAATATCGGCCTTTTGAAAGGCTAACGATAAACTCTTTATGTTCCATCATCGCTTCCTCCTATTATCCAGTACATGAACTTTTGTAATCGGCAGTCCCGAAAAATCAGATGCATACCTAATAAACTCTTCTGATGGTTTTGCATATGTGCGGAACGCTATTCTATTGCCATCCTTAAACTCAAACGCATAGTAGTCGCTTTCATTCTCATAGCCTGTAAACGTTATAAAGCTATCCACCATATATATCTTTTCAAAATCATCGGAATGATATACCTCCGTTTTTGCGAAGCCAAATTCATGATAGTAAAATGCGTCATCGCGGAAATAAGCATATTCGTTCATTCCCAACGAGCCTAATATAAGCGAAAATGTTGCAAGCGCCACACCCATCCAAATCAGGAATTGGTCTGTGTGCAGTAATTCCTTGTGAAACTCGACAGGTTTATCCGGCAAATATATTTTCCCGCCATTCATTATCTGCACATTATAACTCGTGCAATATCCATCATATTCGCTGCCAAGCAACCGTTTCAGGATAACGGTCCGCACAACATAAAACAGAGGATAAGACATAGACCATATGCTCAAAAATAGCCCCGGATTAAACTTATAGTTATAGCTTACATATAGCTCTGTTCCAAAACTGAGTTCCTGCAAATAGTAAATCATCCGCACAGGGAAATACATCGGTATTATTGCCAAGAACGACCCGAGCGGAGCTGCAATAAGCCACTCCTTTTGTCTCATTGAGGAAAAACGCTTATTCACAGGTATTGCCGTATTGCAGTTTTTCAGGCACATTATGTTGTGCTTCATTGCCTTAATATAAACAAGCAAAATCGCAGCATTAAGCGCGGCTAAAAGCAATGTTGTCATAAACCTCTCCTCTGTTTCATATAGCTCATAGATAAATATTATATTACTATCATCAATATGCGCACATCATACTGCGATGATTTAAGCGTCGTGTAATAGTACTTCTTGCCCCACTCGATTTTAGATGTGTTTTTCTTGTTGCGCTTTTGTTTGAGATTTTTTTCTCAACAGCACTTATGGTTAAAGAAGCGGCAAGTCCAATGGCTTCTGTATGCAATGCTGCTATATATGATCCAGCAACATCCGTTACAACGTTTACTAGCCCACTACCGGCAGAGCTAACTATCGCTGAAAATCCACCCGATAGCGCTCCGGTAGTTCCGGATATCAGTGCGCGTTTTATAGCTTCTCCTGCTTCAAACTCTTTCCCGGTAATTGCGCATTCTGCACCATACCCGGCGGCACTACCAACGACTCCCCCGGCTGCGCCAGCGGCAACAATCGTGGCTGCTGCAACACCTGCGGTTCCAGCACTTGCAATTACTGCTGTTATTGCTGCCACGGTTAGTATAGCAGTTATTGATCCGCTAACAAAGCCTGCGGCAAATGAATCGCCCGAAGCCAACGCACCGAGTCCCCCAAACAATCCACCTACTACAATGGATGCTACACCCGCAAGTAATGCCCCAGCTAAAGCAAATTCACCATTGCTATCAACCATAGCAACCGGATTATTCAAACAATACGCCCACATATTGCCGCCGAGGACGCCCTGACCGGTGGACATATATACGTCGGCAGAGATGAAGCGGCAGACTTCGGGGTCGTAGTAGCGGGTGGTGAGATAGTAGAGGCCGGTTTCGGTATCGTAGTAGTAACCGCGATAACGGAACGGGTTGTCTGCGCCAAGTGTAGTTGCCAAGGTGCCGGTGGTGGATATCAGCTTGCCCCACGCATCGTAGATATATTCTACCACACGCACGCCGCTTTCGTCCATCGAAGTTAGTGTATTAGAAAAACTTTCTCCTACCTTTAGAGGGATATCCGGGCTTGCGTCGGGCTCTTTTGTTGTCTCTTCTTCTTTGTAAATATACTAATAAATCTACGAATATACCAATAAAAGTATATATAAATATAAAGACAGCAAACAACGAACCTGATACTATCACTATCCATACCGGTAACTCATTTGGCAATTTGTTTAAAAAGCCAAATATGCCGCCGAGAAAATAAGTAACAAACAGAATATAATTTCCAACTTGCATTGGTAATAAAATAATGCTGAAGCTGTCGCGTACAAATAACCCGCACAATATACATCTAAACCCCCGCGGAATTTTAAGGCGAAGTGTTGCAGGATATACAATCTTGTTGTAGAGGCCTATCACATTCCATACAATAATAAATATTGCAATTTTGACTAACATATTTTGCTCGGCATAGTAGTCCATTAAATTATTCTCCTTTATTTCCCTGCCCGTCAATATGAAGCCGATTTGTAAAAACCGGCTTCATAAATTACTATTTAATTTAGTTGAGTAGCATGTGTGAGTTATTCAGCTTATTTCTGGTGAAACTCTTGCTGCACGTTGCAGCTTTTCCTTTTTTTATCTTTTTGTATATACCGGATAAGGTGGATTTTACTCCAGTTACAATTCCAGATATTTTGGCAGATGCTATGAGACGATCTCTGATTTTAGAGCTAGTGGGCCCAAAACTTAAATCTTCTAACAAGTTATATGCCATGTTTGTAATACCAGAACCTTTTGATTTCGATAAAACACCTTTTCCTCCGGCAAAACCACTAGCCAAGCCCAAAGTTGTTTCAATACCAAATTCTAACCAATCGAATGAGCCGCCAGACTGACTTTGCTGGTATATATTTGCCCCCGCGCTTATAATAGCATTACCAATTGCTTGCCCGGCAACGCCTAGACCACTAGTCGCCAGCAATCCCGTTGCAGCACCGGATATAGTCGCAAGGGCCCAGCCATCAAGGATATTATCGCCAGCTATCAAATTGGTGATGCAATTTCCTATGAAGCCAAAAGCGGCACCTATCGCTGTACCTATGAGCAATGTGCCCAAGATTCCTATTTTCCCCTGACTATCTTCATAAATAAGGGGATTATTCAAACAATACGCCCACATATTACCGCCGAGGACGCCCTGACCGGTGGACATATATACGTCGGCAGAGATGAAGCGGCAGACTTCGGGGTCGTAGTAGCGGGTGGTGAGATAGTAGAGGCCGGTTTCGGTATCGTAGTAGTAACCGCGATAACGGAACGGGTTGTCTGCGCCAAGTGTAGTTGCCAAGGTGCCGGTGGTGGATATCAGCTTGCCCCACGCATCGTAGATATATTCTACCACACGCACACCGCTTTCGTCCATAAGGCCAACTATATCATTTTGGCCGTTTCTCAGGTAATAGTACTCCGTGCCGTTGTAGTTTACGGATATTGCCTGCCCGTTGGCATCGTAGCTGAACAGCAGCGATTTTCCAGGCGCTACCTGCGCCATGAGCAGACTGCCGTTGTAGCTGAACGATGTGGTCACTCCGTTTATTGTCTTGCCCGAGCGTATGCCCTGCTCATCATAGGTGTAGCTTGCGGTCAAGCCGTCGCCGGATAAGCTCTCCAGCCGCTTGCCCTGCCATGCCATGGTGTAGCCGCGGTAGCTTACGGGGTTGCCTATCTCGTCGTAAGATATGGTCTCTCCGTTGTAGCTTACCAGCTTGTCCTTCCACTCGCTGTCGTATTCATAGGCGAATGTGGCTGTGGGCGTGCCGAGAGTACCCGTGGTGTAGGCGTATTCTTTACGCTCAAGAATGTTGCCTGCATTGTCGTAGGTGTAGGTTGTGGTCTTGTTCGTGAAGCCGTCGTTTACCCGCGTGAGCTGATTAAGCGCATCATATGTGTAGGCTGCGCTCTTAGTGCCCTGGGACATGGCGGTCACGTTGCCGTTGTTGTCGTAGGTATAGGTATATGCCGCGTCGCTGCCGTTCCTGTAGCTTTGCAGCATGGTGGTCTTTGACCCATTGGCCCCGGCAAGATAGCCAAAGGATACCGTGTAAGGCGTTGCGAAGCCATATACGCGCGATGACCGCGTGCCGGTAGCATTGTAGCTGTCGGTTATGGTCTTGCCGTTGACCTTTACGGTAACGGGGCGATTGTCCTTGTCGTAAGTGTATTCCGTTACCCAGCTGCTGCCGCCCGCAGACTGGTGTAGCTTGGTCAGGTTATACGCTATCCGCATACTTTAAGGGAAGCGACGGCGCTCGCCTTGCCGTATCATACGGCACGGCAACCATAGAGAGCTTAGGCGTAATGGGCGCATCTTCTTCATGGCAGCGCGAAAGCCTTACTTTCACCGTTCCGACAAGTGCCGGCTCTTCGGTAAATGTACAGCTCAAGCTTCCCGGCGACGTTTCCGGCAGCGTATATGCCGATTGCGTAATGCTTGAACAGGCAGACACAATGAATAGGTATAACCTGCTTGAGAATTCGGACTTTAGCTCTAACACAATATGGAGCCGCGGGAGCGGACTTGACTCAAATGACGCGATAGTAAGCGTGTCCGGTTCACTTCATCCGGATTCTCTGAGCAGCGCGGCATACAAAATAACCGGAAGCACCACCGCGGACAAGGTGGTATCTCAAACGCTGCCCATATCAGGCACAACGGGCGACTGCTATACCTTTGGTGGATGGGCGCAGATGAATACCGTACCCGCATTCACGAAGAATGCAGGCACAAGCAGCGAAGTCAACTACGGCCAACGCAAACTGAGGCTGGGCTTTGTAGGGGCAAGCGAAACAAAGTATTACGAGGTAAGCTTTAACCCGGACAACAGCGAATGGCAGTATATCTGCGGTGCGGCAGTAGCGCCTGGAAAATCGCTGCTGTTCAGCTACGATGCCAACGGTCAGGCAGTATCTGTAAACTACAACGGCACGGAGTACTATTATCTGAGAAACGGCCAAAATGATATAGTGGGCCTTATGGACGAAAGCGGCGTGCGTGTGGTAGAATATATCTATGATGCGTGGGGCAAGCTGATATCCACCACCGGCACCTTGGCAACTACACTTGGCGCAGACAACCCGTTCCGTTATCGCGGTTACTACTACGATACCGAAACCGGCCTCTACTATCTCACCACCCGCTACTACGACCCCGAAGTCTGCCGCTTCATCTCCGCCGACGTATATATGTCCACCGGTCAGGGCGTCCTTGGCGGTAACAAGAAAGCAAATATCAAAAGTTTTGTCGGAGGTGTTAAAACCTTACTTAGAAAGTACTCAAATATGTTAGGGTAATAAGGGAAGGATACTTATGACTTTTGAATACTACGATAAGATAAAACCGGATTTAATTAAAAAAGCCGAGCATATGTATGCCAAATACGTTAATATGCATGATGAACTGCTTGCTGTGCGCCAAAGGCGCACAACAAGAGTTGAATACTCCCGCGACAAGAGCCACGGCCTTAGATTAGGCTATTATTGTCCCAATCCAATAAAGGAATTAGTAATAGGTAATGTAAAGCGCGGACGCATCTTGAAAAGAAAAAGCAGCTTTGCCAGCGCGGACATAATATTCTTCTTCGATGAAAACAATGAATTGATAGGAGCGGAAGAGAAGTTTAATGTCACCGCTAAAGAGTATTATCTAAAACAGCATTATATAATCCATGAATATGGATATTCATGGATACTTTCGTTTAATGAAAATTTACGTGCAATCGATTACATAACTCTATGGTGCAAAGAGGAAGGCAAGATATCTCTATATATTGAGCTTGACACATACAACTTCTTTGATAATTCTGGTTTTGGGGAATTAGCCAGCTTAGACGTTTGGCTGTTTAGTTATTGCCAAAATATGCTGGTTGAGTTTGAGTTTTTTGATGATGACATTTATTCCGAAGAGCAACTGACCTTTTTAAAGCCGCATGGCAGGGAGCCCAAGCCCGATTCTACTTATAATTTCATGAAGGAACACTTTGGGCAGGTTAATAGGCATATTTACAGGTTTGACCACAAAACCGAAGAGGGACTTTCGAGATATAACATTTATAGATGCTGGAGTAACGTAGGCGAACCAAAGCTTAGCAGCTACCAAGATATTGCTTTATAGGTGGATTGTGTGCAGCGCCGGAGAAATCGCTGCTGTTCAGCTACGATGCCAACGGTCAGGCAATAACCTCATGCGCCATCCCCCCATGACCATTATTATTATGGTGGGATAATAGGAGGCTTAATGGGAGGAAGATTTGTATATGAAAAGGAAAAATGAAGATATATATGTGTTTATAGCCAAAGGTGATGTTAATGCTGTAGTTAATACCTGCCGTTCCGTTAACAACGAGCAATTAAATGACATTTTACTGGAGATAGTTGATTACGGCACAACGGAAATGCTTGATTTGATATCTGATGCCGGTATACGCTGCAATGCTATATATAAAAACTATACGCTTCTAGAATATGCTGTTGTTTGCAACAGACCCGATATGGTGAAATGGTGTCTTAAGCATCCCGACTTTACGCCTGTAAATCGGTACGAATGCTCATATGCAGCAAAATACGGATATATTGATATATTGAAGCTTCTGCTGGATGCAGGTATAGACGCGAGCGGCGTTGATGAAACAGGCTCAAACGGGCTGCATTGGGCAGCACAGGAAAACAGGCAAGAAATATGCGATATACTGCTAAACCACAGATGTTGTGTTAATCAACTGGATTGCCATGGAGATACGCCATTGTATACCGCGGCATCTTGGGGCAATAAACAAATAGCGGAGGCATTGTTGAAGCACAATGCACATGTGGATTTGTGTGGGATTTGGTTTGGAACAACGCCATTTATGATAAGCTGTGCAGAAGACTTCTTTGAAATATGCAATATGCTGCTTGAATTCGGTGCTGACATAAATGCTACTGATTCTGATGGCATGACAGCGGCACATAGAGCAGCAATAAAAAACGACGAAAAGCTGCTCGAATACTTAAGGCATCATGATGCGGATTTTAGCATAAAGGATGCTAAAGATGTATCCGCGACAGATATACTACAGGATGATGAATTGAGAAAGTCGCTGTACTATGAGTATTTTGAAGCTGATTAAATGAGTAAGTGCAAGGTTAGGCATATGCCTAACCTTGCACTTATCGTATAGCATGCTAAAAGCCTGCGATAGCCATGCGTATAACGAAAGCTGTTGCAATAAAAAGCCATATAGCATTTAGCATAAAAACTATTGTTGCGGAGTGCCTGTGCGCGTAATGCAAAATCCTACAACGGCACGGAGTTGGTATGGCACCTTGAATTGAACAAAGGAGGTTTTCCGTGAGAACATATTTCTTCCTTGATACAGACCTTCAGGGCAATGCTGAATATGATATAAGCGGTAATAATTATGCTGATTTGATAGATATATGTTGCAAATACAGCAGCGTTCTATCTTTGATGATAGAGAATAAGCGTGTAAAACTTGTGAAGCAGCTTGAGTCATTTCGGATAGCTCAGCCTAAAAATATTCAAAATGAGTATACACGTTATTCACAGAACGACGATGGAGCTGGGCTGGATATTAGGTATTACCGAGTATGTGATGAGTTATGCAATCTGCTAAAATCATCTGCTAACAGCATATTTGATTGGGTATATGGACAAGGGCATAACAAACCGGAGGATCCGATCTTTTACAGAGAAGATGGCAGTAAGTTCTTTTCTTCGGTTATTCATGAAGGTGAATGTACATTATGCATTGCTGAAGGTGAGAATGCAGATATAGTGATATGCAATGGCAATTGGGTAGAAGAGTCACACAGTTGATATTGTAAAATTCATGTTCACTATATACATTGATTAAAGAGGTCAATTTTACGGTCAGCACATATATTTACTGTATGTGCTGACCGGGTTAGTATTGACTATCCATGAAGGTATGGATTATGGGACATAACAAAAAAAGAAATACTATAAGCAGTAAAAAGTACTATGGAGTTATAATCACTATAGCAGCTCTGATGGTTTTTACCGTAGCTTTCTTCACGGTTGTGCCATGCATTGCCGCCAACACAACATATGAAGATCTAACCGATGCGGTGATCACAATCGATAAAATACGGTATTTCTCGAAAGCCGAAGCCTCAAGCTCTTGCTATGTCATTACATCGACTGATGGAAATAAATATTTTGTTGTTAGCCGCGAAGGGTTTAAGGCAATAAAAAATGGTGCAATAAAAGAAGGTGATATATGCTCAATAAAATACATATACTGGTTTTTTCAGGATATCATCCAAGAGTTAAAAATTGATAATGTAGAATACATTTCATATGAACAATTTAGCTCGCGCGGTTATATAATAATAGGAATTTGCCTTTGCCTATTTGAATATGGTATTCTCGTTCTTTGGAGGAAATCAACTTTCTTTGAAAAAGACAAGCCGAAGTACGTCAGAACCAACAAAGCCAAACCGCATAAGAAAAAGAAATGGAAGAAAGGGCAGAAAGGCAAAGATAAGCGGAAATAAGGCCGTATACATATAAGTAGATTTTTAGAGTAAATATAATTCAATCACATGGAATTTTGGGGATATGATATTGACCGGGGCAGTTAAGCAACTGCCTCGGCTTTTATAAACGGCCAAAATGATATAGTGGGCCTTATGGACGAAAGCGGCATGCGTGTGGTAGAATATATCTACGATGCGTGGGGCAAGCTGATATCCACCACCGGCACCTTGGCAACTACACTTGGCGCAGACAACCCGTTCCGTTATCGCGGTTACTACTACGATACCGAAACCGGCCTCTACTATCTCACCACCCGCTACTACGACCCCGAAGTCTATAATTGCCAGAAAATGCTTTGATGACGTAGGGCTAAGTGTTGAAGATAAATTTAACAAGGTTCCTGTTAAAACAAGCTTCCATAGGCGACTGCACACAAACATATACTATGGTTTAATTAATACAGGAGTACTGATAGCCTATGCGACTGGGCGTGATAAGGATTCCAAAGCAAAGAACATTAAGGCTTTTGTTGGAGCTGTTGGCGGTATACTTATGTTGCGCGAATGAGATTTAAAATGGCAGAGAAGGAATATTTATGACTTTTGAATATTACGATAAGATAAAGCCGGATATAATAAAAAAAGCCGAGCATATGTATGCCAAATACGTTAATATGCATGATGAACTGCTTGCTGTGCGCCAAAGGCGCACAGCAAGAGTTGAATACTCCTGTGACAGGCACGACCTGATATTAGGCTATTATTGCCCTAATCCGCTAAAGGATTTGGTAATAGGTAATGTAAAGCGCGGGCGCATTTTGAAAAGGAAAAGCAGCTTTGCCAGCGCGGATATAATATTCTTCTTCGATGAAAATGATGAATTGATAGGAGCGGAGGAAAAGCTCAGTGCTAGTATCAGACAGCATTATATAATCAATGAAGACGGGTATTTATGGATACTCTCATTTAACAATGCCAGAGAAATATATGGCAGTGATTCGGATGCTATCAGTACCATAACTTTATGGCGTAAAGAGGATGATAAAATATCCATTTTTATTGAACTTGATACATATAACTACTTTGATAATTCTGGTTTAGACAGTTTGGCTAAAATGAGCGTTTGGCTGTTCAGCTATTGCCAAAATTTACCGGTTGAGTTTGAGTGGTTTTATGAAGATATTTATCCACAGAGGAAACAAGCAATGCTTAAGCAACACTACAATGGAAAGGTTTGCAGACATATTTTCAGGTTTGATCGCAAAACTGAAGAAGGCCTGTCGAGATATAACATTTACAGTTGCCGGTATGGCTCGGATGAGATAACACCTGATGGCTATCAAGATATTGCTTTATAGGTTGATTGTGTGCAGCGCCAGAAAAATCGCTGCTGTTCAGCTACGATGCCAACGGTCAGGCAGTATCCGTGAACTATAACGGCACGGAGTACTATTATCTGAGAAACGGCCAAAATGATATAGTGGGTCTTATGGACGAAAGCGGCGTACGTGTGGTAGAATATATCTACGATGCGTGGGGCAAGCTGATATCCACCACCGGCACCTTGGCAACTACACTTGGCGCAGACAACCCGTTCCGTTATCGCGGTTACTACTACGATACCGAAACCGGCCTCTACTATCTCACCACCCGCTACTACGACCCCGAAGTCTGCCGCTTCATCTCCGCCGATGTATATATGTCCACCGGTCAGGGCGTCCTCGGCGGCAATATGTGGGCGTATTGCAACAACAACCCCATTATTTATGAAGATACCGTAGGGACATTCCTAAATGCTATTCTTGGAGGAATAATAGGTGGAATAGTAGGAGGAATTACTGCGGCGGTAAATGGAGATGATGTACTATCCGGCGCTTGTATAGGTGCTGCAACAGGAGCACTTGGAGGACTTATGGTCGATATCGCTGTAGCTACAGGAGGTGTTGGGGCTGTTGCTATTGCTGCCATAGGCGGTGCTTTGGCTAGTGGAGGAAATTATGCTCTAACAGAACTTGCAAATGGACGAGATATTGACTGTGGTGAGCTTGCAAGAGAAGCTACGATAGGAGCGGCTTTTAATGTACTTACATTTGGTGTAAGTGGTGGCTCGTTAGAAAAAGTTGGTCGTAGTATTAAAGGTGTATTTAAGAATGTATGCAAGAATTTCACCGACACAGTAATGGAAAAAACAACAAGAAATGTTGCAGGGCATCTCGTCCGCAAATCGGCAAAAGGTGTTGCCAAGAATGTTATAAAGAATATTGTGAGAGAAACTGCAATATCTTCAATAATTACAGGTGGCTCGATACTTATGTCAAAAACAATAAAACGTAATATCTCAATGGTGGCAAAGCGATAATGAAGAAATACTCAGCATTTTTAAACCCCCAATTATTTTGGACCGGATTGGCAGCAAGCTTACTATGCATTGGGATGGTAGTTTTCTTCATAGTAGGGTCATATGTGGGGCTTATTAGGTCAAATAATAATTATGGATTTAGGGCAGTTTGGTATGTACTTGGCCTATTGTATATAGGAGCGATGATGATATGCTGGCCCAAATGGGCAGGACGAATTATATTATCTGAAGGGGGTATAGTACTAAAGATACCATTTTCATCAATAGAAACGCATGCCTTTGAGTGTTATCCTTATGTTCACAGAGCTTGCTATTGGCATAAAAGTCTTATTATGCCATTAAGGTATAGAACATATTTCATAGTTCTTACACGACTAAAACTTAGTCCACAAGAGCTTGAAAACATAAATGCCTTTAACTCCAACTCTGATTTAATTATAATCAGATACTCAAAAGATGTTTTTGATTTCTTGTGCTGTGTTTTACCGCGAAAACAAGTTGTTGCTCTTCAACTTGAATTTCATTCTCTTCTAACTGGACAAAAAAATATCTAGCCACATAAAAACCGGGGCAGTTGAGCAACTGCCTCGGCTTTTATATATCGTCTCAGGAATTACATAGCGTTTGATAAAAGCGTTGTGAAAGCTTTATGTTTTCACAGCGCTTTTTTGTTTGCATTCGATTAGGGGCGTACCTGTGTCCCTCCGTTTTTTGATTACTTACATAAGAATCAAATTTTACGGAGGTTTATGGGTGAATGCCATTCGTTCTGATGTAGGCAAAGCAGCGCTTCAAACTTTTTTCAGAAAAATTTTACCGAAGTTTGCCAAATCGGCTCCCTTCAAGGGGGATATTGAGCGAAAGGAGAAATACACCGCTTCCGTGGGTATGGAAGGAGGTGAACTCTCTTGGAGCTATCTTCTTTCAAGCGGATAACCATACAGCACCAGTTTGACCGTTTTGCGAAGCTGGTGATTGCAGGCGAAGCGAAAAAGCATAAAAAAGAGCTTGTACGGCGCAGCAGCAATGAAAAACTCTTTTCGGAACTGTCGCAGCAGGAGCAGGATATGCTTTGCATCAAAGACATCTATCCATCCGACTACCACTGCTTTACCGTTGCAGGATATGATGTTCTTGTAGAAAACGAGGCTGTCGGCGAAGCTCTTTCCGATTTACCAAAGGAAAAACGCGAAGTAATTCTATTAGCCTTCTTCCTTGGCATGAATGATGGTGAAATCGCCGCTTGTTTAGACAGAGTACGTCGAACGGTCTGCTATCAGCGGACAAGCTCACTCAAGCAACTAAAGGACTTCCTGGAGGAATATCAGTATGGCAAACAGAGCAAAGGCAAAACATAATTTACTTCCCTTCCCCATCATAGCCGCAGCAATAAACGGCAATGTAGATGCTATCAACGCCGTAGTGAAGCATTATGCAGGCTATATCACCGCGCTGTCCACAAGACAGCTATACGATGAAAACGGTATGCCCGTACTTTTCGTTGACGAGGAAATGCGGCGCAGGCTGGAGACAAAACTCATTACACGCATATTGAGCTTTAAGCTAATAGCCTAATTTTCACCCGCCCGTACGGATAGGAGCGTGTCCCCCCCTCCTCACGCTCCTTCCTGCGGGTTTTAGCCATGCCTTTCTGTCAAAGCCCACTTGCAAATGCGGGCTTTGACCGGCAGACAGCCAAGCGCACCTTGAAAATTCCATATTCATCATTATCAGATACTTTAGTCGCATGGTAAGCGCAGGAGCGCATACTCACCATATGTATTCCACAAAATCCCAAGTAAGCAATGGAATTTCGCGATTACCCGTGCGGCCTATAATGATACTTCTGCGCAGTCGAGATTAAGTTCCAGAGCGCAGCCCGGGCGTTGCCGGGGTGGTGAAAGTCCAATGATGACGGCGGCTTCCGTCAGTCTGATATGATGCCCTTGTGGGGGCACATTTTATTTTATGGAACAGATCGAATTTGCACATTTGCGCCATGGCGTATCTGTATGTATGATGAGTACAGCAGATGCGATACTTGATGACTTTATAAAGAAAGGAGGGCTAAGATGGAACAACAATCAAAGCGCGTCTGCGAAAAGCGAACTTACACCGTCGATGAGGTAGCTGCATTGTTAGGAATCAGCAGGACTTCCGCTTATGAGTTTGTTAAAAGGGGCGAGGTAAAGTTCGTAAAAATCGGCGTTTCAATACGAATATCAAAGAAGTCCTTTGATGAATGGCTGGACCAACAAAACATTTAACAAAGGAGAAAAACAATGGCATCCATCAGGAAAAGAAGAGGAACGTTCTCCGTCGTATACACCTACGAAAACGAGAACGGAGAAAAGAAGCAGCGCTGGGAAACCTTTAAGACCTATGCGGAGGCGCATAAGCGGCGCGCTGAAATCGAGTACAAGCAAACCGAGGGTACATTCCTGCCCCCGAACAAGCAAACCGTAGCGGACGTTCTGAAAGATTATGTTGCGCTGTATGGCGAGAAAACATGGTCGTATTCCACTTTCAATTCCAACTGTTCCATGATTGCGAACTATATTGTTCCCATCATCGGTAATAAGGAGATGAAAGAGATTACGCCGAGGGAAGCGGACAAGTATATCAAGACACTGCAAAAGACTCAGCCCGTTGAAGTTGGCGGCAGGCGCAGGCAAACGGAATATATGACCCCGGCGAACATTGAAAGAGTAATAAAACTGCTTCGCTCAGCTTTCAAGCAGGCAGTGCGCTGGGAGGTCATAGCACGCAATCCGTTTGACTTCGTAACGCTCCCGAAAGTAGAAAAGAAATCTAGAGAGATTTGGACAGCGGAAACAATTCGCAAGGCGCTTGACAGCTGCAAGGATGCAAAGCTTTTTGTCGCCATGAATCTTGCCTTTGCCTGTTCGCTGCGCGTTGGTGAAATACTTGGGCTTACGTGGAATAACGTAAGCATCAGCGATGAGGATATTGCAAAAGATAATGCCTCGGTATATGTTGATAAAGAGCTTTTCAGGGCATCAAAGGACGTAATGGACACACTTGGCAATCGGGATATTCGCTTTGTGTTTCCACCCGTAATGAGCAATCCCAAAACAAGACTGATACTCAAAACGCCCAAGACCGCTACCAGCGTCCGCCGCGTATGGCTGCCGAAAACCCTCGCCTACATTCTGCGTGAATGGCGGGATACCCAGCAAAAGCAAAAAGAATTTCTCGCGGATGAGTATTTCAACTATGACCTTGTTGTTGCGCACCATAACGGGCGTCCCTGTGACTGCAAAAATATTGAAAAAAGCTTCAACCGACTAAAAGAGGATGCAGGGCTGCCAAACGTGGTGTTTCATTCGCTCCGTCATTCAAGCACGACTTACAAGCTAAAACTCAATCATGGCGATATAAAAGCAACGCAGGGCGATACAGGACACGCACAGGCAGATATGATTACAAGAGTATACGCACATATTCTGGACGAGGACAGAAAAGTGAATGCGCAAAAATTTGAATCCGCATTCTACGCAAATCCCGACTTACGCACCGTCAAGGCGCCTGCCGAACCGCAGCAGTCTGCACTCGATCTCAGTGCGCTTGCTGCGCAATTGCAGCAGTCATCCGAATTTTTTCAAGCCTTCGCCGGATTGATTTCAAAACAGTCCTGCTAATCCAAAATTAGCAAGATGATCCAAAATTGGTGCCAAGCCGCGAAAAACGACCTAACGCCAATTAGCAAATTTTTGAAGACGAAAGTGAGATAGAAACAAGCATCATCATGAGTCAGCACAACCTCAGGGCAAAAGAAAAAGCCCCGAAAGTGCTTATTTACGGGGCTTTTTGGCGTTCCCGCCCGGATTCGAACCGGGGGCCTTCCGCTTAGGAGGCGGACGCTCTATCCTGCTGAGCTACGGAAACTCGTGTGAATTTTTCAACATTTTCAGCGGATTTGGCGTTTGGTCACCGTCCAATTAGGAGGCGAACGCTCTATCCTGCTGAGCTACGGAGAGATATGTGCGCGCGGATATTTCCGGACGTACAGTTGATTATACCGTGCCGAAGGGGAATTGTCAATACGCAAGCCCTTCGGCGCGGCATTTTGTTTGGTTTACTTCTTTTCTACGCCCAGCGTTACCTTTTCACCGTTCACATCCCATTCCTTGACGTAGCCGGCGGGCGCGGCGTCGCTTACGGACACGGCCAGCACATCCTGCGCAATGGCGTCGCCGAAGCGGCTAAGCACATCCTTGGCGCGGCCTACGCACGCATAGGTCAGCGCTATGCGGTCGGTAACCTCAAAGCCCGCCTCCTTGCGCATGACCTGTATCTTGGATACCAGTTCGCGCACAAAGCCTTCGTCCACCAGTTCGTCGGTCAAATTGGTGTCCAGCACAACGGCGGTTTCCTTCTCCGTCTGGCTTACGAAGCCGGCCTTCTGTATGGGTTCGGTCAGCACATCCGCTTCCGCAAGGGACACGGCCGTGCCTTCAAGCTCAAAATCATAGCTGTTGCCGGCCTTATGCGCGGCAACTACCTTGTCGCCTATGCCGTCCTGCGCAAGATATGCGTTTATCTTGGGCAGCAGCTTGCCGTAGCGCGGCCCGAGGGTCTTAAGCTGCGGCTTCACGCGGTATGATATGAAGGAAGATGCATCGTTTACGAATTCAACGGCCTTCACGTTCAGCTCGTCCGCTATTATGGAAGTATACAGCGCATCGAGCGTACCGCCCTGCACAAACATGCGAGCAAGCGGCTGGCGGTTTTTCACGTTCGCTGCGGCGCGGGCAGCGCGGCCCAGCACAACTATTTCCAGCACCTCGTCCATGCTGCGCTCAAGCTCCGCGTCTATCAGGCTTTCATCCGCAACGGGGAAGTCGCAAAGGTGTATGCTTTCGGGCGCGGTCTTATCAACGCTGCGCACTATGTTCTGGTATATGCTTTCGCTCATGAACGGCGTGAACGGTGCGCACAGCGCGCTCATGGTTGCAAGCACGGTGTAAAGCGTCATGTACGCGGCTTCCTTGTCGTCCGTCATGCCGCTTCCCCAGTAACGCTCGCGGCAGCGGCGGACGTACCAATTGGAAAGATCGTCCGTAAAGCGGGCCAGTTCGCGGCCGGCTTCGGTTATATGCAGTCCGTCAAGGTTGCTGTCAACGGTCTTTATCAGCGTATTCAGCCGGCTGAGCACCCACTTATCCATGGGGGTGAGGTTCTCGCGCTTGAGGGTGTGCTTGGTTGGGTCGAAGCCGTCTATTTCGGCATAGAGCACATAGAACGCATATGTATTCCACAGCGTGCCCATGAACTTGCGCTGCGCTTCGCTCACGGCGTCCGCGCTGAAGCGGCTGGGCAGCCAGGGCATGGAGCCTGTGTAGAAATACCAGCGCACGGCGTCCGCGCCCTGCTTATCAAGCACGCTCCACGGGTCAACAACGTTGCCCTTGTGCTTACTCATCTTTATGCCGTCCTTGTCCGCAACAAGGCCCAGCACAAGGCAGTTCTTATAGCTCGGCTCATCGAACAGGCAGGTGGATATTGCAAGCAGGGTATAGAACCAGCCGCGGGTCTGGTCGATGGCTTCGCTTATGTAGTTGGCGGGATAGCGGCGCTCAAACTGCTCCTTGTTTTCAAACGGATAGTGCCACTGCGCAAAGGGCATCGAGCCGGAATCGAACCAGCAGTCTATAACGGCCTTCTCGCGGCGCATCGTGCCGCCGCACTTTTCGCACCTGAACGTTATCGGGTCAAGGTAAGGCTTATGCAGCTCTATGTTTTCCGGCGTGCCGGGCGCAAGCTCGCAAAGCTCCTTGCGGCTGCCTACAACGTGAACATGACCGCAGTCCTCGCATACCCAAACCGGCAGCGGAGTGCCCCAGTAACGTTCGCGGCTGAGTCCCCAGTCTATAACGTTTTCAAGGAAGTTGCCCATGCGGCCGTCCTTTATGGTCTCGGGCAGCCAGTTTATGCGCTGATTGTACTCGATAAGCTTATCGCGCACGGCGGTCATCTTTATGAACCAGCTTTCGCGGGCGTAATAGATGAGCGGGGTATCGCAGCGCCAGCAGAACGGATAGCTGTGCTCAAACGGTATTTCCGCAAACAGCGCGCCGCTCTCCTTGAGGTCCTTCAATATCATCGGGTCGGCCTTCTTAACGAATGTGCCTGCCCAAGGGGTATCCTCGGTCATGTTGCCGCGGGCGTCCACCATCTGCACGAAGGGTATGTCGTTATCGCGGCAAACGCGATAGTCGTCCTCACCGAAGGCAGGGGCGTTATGGACTATGCCCGTGCCGTCGTCCGCGGAAACGTAATCGTCCGCAACTATGCGGAAGCCCTTCTTGCCGGTTTTTGCGGCGGCCTTTGCCGTGCATTCAAACAGCGGCTCATAGGTGCGGCCAACAAGCTCGCTGCCCGCAAATTCGCGCACTATCTTCGCATCCTCGCCCAGCACCTTCTCAACAAGATCCTTGGCCAGTATGAACGCCTCGCCATCCTTTTCCGCGCGGCAGTATACTATATCCGCATTTACGCACAGGCAAACGTTTGAAGGCAGGGTCCACGGCGTGGTGGTCCAGGCAAGGTAGCTTGCGTCCTCATCGGTGCACTTGAACCTTACCGTCGCGGAAATTTCCTTAACGTCCTTATAGCCCTGTGCAACCTCGTGGCTGGCAAGCGCGGTGCCGCAGCGCGGGCAGTAAGGCACAACCTTATGGCCCTTGTACAGAAGGCCCTTTTCATATATGGTTTTGAGCGCCCACCATTCGGATTCTATATAGTTATCTTCATATGTAACATAAGGATGCTCCATATCGGCCCAGTAACCCACGCGGTCGCTCATCTGTTCCCATTCGGTCTTGTATTTCCAAACGGATTCCTTGCACTTGGCAATGAACGGCTCCACGCCGTAGGCTTCTATCTGTTTTTTGCCGTCAAGCCCCAGCATTTTTTCAACTTCCAGTTCAACCGGCAGTCCGTGCGTATCCCAGCCGGCCTTGCGCAGCACGTCGTAGCCCTTCATGGTGCGGTAGCGGGGAATAATGTCCTTCATGGCGCGGGTGAGTATGTGGCCTATGTGCGGCTTGCCGTTTGCCGTGGGCGGGCCGTCGTAAAAGGTATAGGCGGGCCTACCCTTTCTCAGCTCGCAGCTTTTTTCAAATATGCGGTTCTCCTTCCAGAATTGGAGGATCTCCTTCTCCCTGTCCACAAAGTTGAGGGATGTGGGGACTTTGGTATACATTCAATAGCTCCTTTCGCCTTGTTCTGCATAAAATAAAAAACCGCCTCCCGTGTAACGGGACGCAGTGCTTGCGCGGTACCACCCGATTTGGCATATAAATATGCCCCATCTCACCCTGCGCTGTAACGTGCGCATAACGGCGCGTACTATCCGCGGGAAACCCGCCTTCATACGCGCACTCATGGATGATGCGTACCGGATCCGCACCCGCTGCCTTTCACCGTTTGCAGCTCGCTTATGGGGTCTTATCCCGGCCGTGTGTTCCAATCATCGCTTTGGTTGCAGTATACCCTATTTCATTGCGTTTGTAAAGGATTTTGGGCGCGGCCTCGGCGCCATTCATTCATTTTTTAGATAATAAGCTGTATTGTATTGTTTTAATCGCTTTGCCAAGCGCATACGGCAGTGTTAAAATTATATTGTAAATAATCCGCACGCGGGGTGAGCGTTATGGCAAGGGAGCTGCCCAAGCAGTTTGAAGATTTTGGCGAGGCGCGCCAAAAGGGCTTTTTGAAGGTGAAGAACATAAAGGACAACGGCGGCAAGGTCGCCGGCGTGTTCTGCACGTTTACGCCGCTTGAGATACTTGATGCGGCGGGATTCACGCCCGTAAGCCTTTGCGGCATGAGCGGGGAAACCATACCCGCGGCGGAAGCGCACCTGCCCAAGAACCTTTGCCCGCTAATAAAATCAAGCTACGGCTTCGCCGTATCGGACAAATGCCCGTATACCTATTTTTCGGACATAATAGTGGGCGAAACAACATGCGACGGCAAAAAGAAAATGTATGAGCTGCTCAACGAGATTCGCCCCACATATATTTTGCATCTTCCCCAGGGCGAGCGGGAGAACGCGCTTGACGAATGGACGGCGGAGCTGCGCCGCTTCAAAAATTTCCTTGAAGATAAGTTCGGCGTTGCAATAACGGACGATGCGCTCCGCAAGGCCGCAATTCGGCGCAACGAAGAGCGCCGCGCCCGCATGCGGCTGATGGAAGCGCAAAAGAATGTTCCGCCCATGGCAAAGGGGCTTAATCTTTACACCGCACTGGACGGGGCGGGCTTCATATTCGATCCTGCCGACCGCGTGGCGATGCTTACAAACCTTTATAACGATGTTGCCGCCGCATACGCTTCCGGCGCGCGCCCGGTAAGCGGGAGCGACAAGCGCATACTCATAACCGGTTGCCCCATAGGCGGCGTTATGAGCAAAACCGTAAAAACCATTGAAGAAAACGGCGGCGCGGTAGTATGCTTTGAAAACTGCACGGGCATAAAGGCCGCGTATCAGCTTATCGATACCGAAGCGGACGACATTATGACCGCCATTGCCAAGCGTTATCTTAGCATAGGCTGCGCGGTAATGACGCCGAATTCCGTGCGCGTGGAGCTGCTCAAGCAGCTCATAAGCGAATACAAAATAGACGGCGTGGTCGAAATAGACCTTCAGTCCTGCACGCCATACACAATAGAAACGCACTTTATCCGCCGCGAGATGGAAAAGCTTGGCATACACTACATAGCCCTTGAAACGGACTATTCCCAAAGCGACTCCGGCCAGCTTTCCACCCGCCTTGAAGCATTCCTCGAAATGCTCTAAGCTTCGCGCACACTCCTCCTCTTTTTCCATAAACCAGCCAAAAAGCTCCCGTGAAGGGAGCTTTTTGGTTTGTGTGATGAATGAATGTATATCAGGTTGGGATATCAATTATTAAGGAAGCGTTCGGTAATGTTCACATACAGCGCCGCACCCATGTGCAGTACATCCTCATCCACGTTAAAGCGGGAATTGTGGTGCGCAAAGGCGCAGTTTTTTGCCCCGTTTGCGGAGCTTAGGAAAAGATACGCTCCCGGCAGTTTTTCAAGATAGTATGCAAAATCCTCCCCTCCCATGTTCGGCGCGACAAGGTGTGTAACGGTGCATTCCTCCCCCGTTATTTCCTTTGCGGCCTCCGCGGCAAGGTGGGCCATGCTTTCGTCGTTTATAACTGGCGGTGCGCCCCAATCTATTATGCATTGTGCATCCGCGCCGAAAACCGCCGCCTGCGCCGCCGCTATCTGCTCTATCCTTTGCGCAACGGCCATCCTTACGCCGCTATCCACGCTGCGTATCGTGCCTTCCATCTCCACGCAGTCCGGTATTATGTTATACTGGCTGCCGTATAAAATGCGAACGGCCCCGCCGTGCCGGCATGGCAGGGCCATTCTTAGAGGCTCTACATTATCCACTCCCTTATCGGGCGGATAATAAGCTTATCTGAGTCATTCTCCGCGCGTCGCTTCCCAGGAAGCCAGCTGGGAGGAGAACATGTCTCCGCTCATCGCGGTCTCGTACACATACTGCCCCTTATAGCGCAGATAACTCCAGCCGCAGCTGGTGTATGTGCCTTCAAACGGATTCAGCTTGGTGCCGTTGTATATGCCGCCTGAGGCCCTGTAGGGTATCACCATTGCGTGCAAAGCCGCTGGGAGTTATGGAATTGCTCACCATGTCGTTGGCATTATTGGGGAATTCGACCTGCAGCGCCCTTATGCGGTCAAGGCCGTGATAAATGGACTTGCGGAAGTTTTCGTTATTAACAGCTATGCGCCAATTGTCCGGTTCATACTGTTCATCGAACATGGGTTCAAAGTTAAAGCCGAAATAGAATGAATAGTTGGTTTGCTTTATCGTGGGGGAAACAAGTTTGGCCGTGTCCTCATTGCTCATCCATTTGCTTTAATAAAAAAATAATAAACATAAGCCCCCGTGTCAAGGCAGGCAGGCGTTTCTTAGTGCATTTCTTAGCATTCGCCTGCTTTTCTTCGGCGGCCATGTATAGTAGAATGTATATGGAAAAGGATTGCTGTTTACTGCATTATTATGCATGTGCCGCGGCGGTGCTTTTGCTTATCGCAACGCCGCCGTCCCCGCCGCGCACAACGCCGCTGTTTTCCAACACAACGCTTTTTGTCATATGCTATGCGCTCTGCGCGGCGTACCTTTCCGCAAGCGCGGCGGAAATACTGTCGGTGTGTGCAGTGCTTATAGCCGCAGGGGGTTATAATATACGGCCTTGATACCGCCGCCATAACGCAGGCCGCCAATACCCAGCGCATATGCGGTAAGGGCTCCGCCGGATCTTTTTCTGCTGGATCTCGGCCTGCCGGACATGGACGGGCTTCAGGTGATTCAGCAGCTGCGCACCCAAACTCGCCGCCCGATAATAATTCTTTCCGCCCGCGCACAGGAAAATGAAAAGGTGCTTGCGCTTGATTACGGCGCGGATGATTACGTTACCAAGCCCTTCGGCGCAAAGGAGCTAAAGGCACGCATACGCTCCGCATTGAGGCACACATATATAAGCCAGGAAAGCGAAAGCCTTGGAAGATACCGCTACATATGCGGTCCGCTTACGGTTGATTATCAGCTTGAGCGCGTATTCAAAAACGGCGAGGATATGCACCTGACCAATATAGAATATCAGATAGTTGCGCTGATATCCCGCGCATCCGGCAAGGTGCTGACGTATCAAACCATAATCGCCGGCATATGGGGCCCGTATGCGGATGCGGAAAACAACCGCATACTGCGCGTGAACATGGCTAACATCCGCCGCAAAATAGAGGAAAACCCCGCCGCACCCAAGTATATATTTACCGAGGTAGGCGTTGGATACAGAATGGCGCCCGAAAAGCGGCCCGACATGAACTGAAACGGAGGAACTGAAAAATGTATGATCTGCTGATAAAAAACGCATATGTGCTGGACGGTACCGGAGCGGAAGGCTTCCATAGCGACATAGGCATATCAGGCGGCAAAATAGCCGCCATGGCGCAGGCAATAAATGCCCTAGCCGAAAGCGTTATAGATGCCTCCGGGCTCACGCTTGCGCCCGGCTTTATAGACGCGCACAGCCATCAGGACGTTATAGTTGAAGAATACCCCGAATGCATTTGCGCCGTGGAGCAGGGCATAACCACGCAGGTAACCGGCATGTGCGGCGACTCCGCCGCCCCCGTTTCGCCGCGGCATGTAGGCGACGCCCTTCGCATAATAAGCTCCCTCAAGGGCGGCGCGCTGCCGTCCCCCGTTGAAAACCGCTTCACATTCGGCGGCTATCTTGACCATATTGATAAGCCGCTCGGCACAAACATGGCGTTCCTTGTTGGCCACGGCATGATTCGCGCGGCGGTAATGGGCTTTGAAAACCGCAAGCCCACGGCATATGAGACAGAGCAGATGAAGGCCCTTGTTCAGCAGGCCATGGACGGCGGAGCGTTCGGCATATCGTTCGGACTTATATATCCGCCGGGATCGTATTGCGATGCGGAAGAAATGAGCCAGCTTTGCAAGGTGGTTGCGCAAAACGGCGGCGTTATGACCGTGCATGTGCGCTCGGAAAGCAGCGGGCTTATAGAAGCGGTGGAAGAAATGCTCGGCGTTGTGCGCGCAAGCGGAGTGCGCTGCGTAATATCGCACCACAAGGCGACCGGCGGCAGCGCAAACTGGGGCAAAACCGCCAAAACGCTTGAACTAATACAAAAAATAAACGCCGAAGGTTACGACGTTTTTACGGATCAATATCCATACACCGCCTCCGCCACCGGCCTTTCCACAAACATTCCGGACGATATGTTCACGCTCGGCACGGATAAGCTTATCGCCATGCTGTCCTCCGCGCAGGGACGAAACGAGCTGCGCCCGCTTATACTCGGCGCGTTAACGCCCAAGGAGCGCTTTAAGTATACCATGATAGGCTCCTCCCCCGCGCATCCCGAATACAACGGCAGAATGCTCAACGACATAGCGGATGAGCTAAACATTGATCCATACGAGCTGCAATGCGATATTCTGCGCGACGATAAGCTGCTCACCGGCGGCATATACCATACCATGAGCGAGGACGATCTGAAGCGCGTTATGCAATACCGCCGCACTATGGTGGGCACGGACGGCATGTGGTACCCCGGCTGCGGCGGCTGCCACCCGCGTTCGATAGGCACGTTCCCGCGCGTGCTCGGCCGCTACGTTCGCGAAAAGCAGTATATCACCCTGCCGGAAGCCATACGGCGCATGACCTCACTGCCCGCGCAGGTGTATGGGCTTAAAGACAAGGGGCTTATAGTAAAGGGCTATGATGCGGACATGGTGCTTTTCGACGCGGACAAGATTATAGACCGTGCAGATTACGGCGCGTTCCGCACCCGCTGCGAAGGGCTTAATTACGTTATAGTCGGCGGAAAAACAGCGGCGGAAAACGCCGTATTCACCGGCGCTAAAGCCGGGCGGATAATACGGCGGCCGTAAATCCGTATAATTACTGAGCAAGCATCCAGTTTATAATATCGAATCTGTCACTGTGGTATATCCAGCGTATTTCATGGCCCTGCCCGCTGAGCAGGGTCAGTTTGCTGCTGCCGCCGCAGCGGTTTATCATTTCATGCGCCTGAATAACGCTGAAGCCCATGCCGCGGTCAAGCTCCCCATGGAATATCCACACGGGCATTTTTGTAAGCAGCGCGCAGCTGAGCGGATCCACGCTGCCGCACACCGGCACAAGGCATGTTACAACATTTGTTTTTATTTATTAATATCTTCTTGATTATTTTAATAAAGTTTTAACTTGTTTTTTAATAGTAAATTATGTTATCTTATAATTAAGCAATTGCTTGTGTTGTAATCGTTAAGACGTCTGGTTTTTGTGTTCAATGTCATATGGAGGTGGTATTAGGGCTTAGGTAGTATTATACATTGTTAACGGTAACTCAGGAAACAGTTTTTGGACTCACAATTTTAACCGAGAGGAGACATGTGTATGAAAAAATCATTGATGATTTTGCTCGTTTGCACGCTGCTCACGATTATAAGTGCATGTGCAAACAACGACCCGGGGCTTGTGCCTTCCGTTCCCCAATACGATTACGAGTACACCACGCTTGAACAGCTATCCGAAAATGCGGATAACGTCATCATCGGTACAGTTGATAGCGTGGAACAAGCCGATGACCTCCACAGCTTTTTCCACATAAAGGATCTTAAGGTCTTATGCGGGCAGGATGTGGACTCCGTAAGCATATACGGAGTAGTAGGGCTGATGGAAGAGGGTGGCAGGTACTGCCTGTTCACCTATAACAATGATAAAGTCTTCTGGCCTATGCCGCTGACGCTGCTGGTCGACCGCGAATCGATATTTGAAATACAGTCCGGCAAAGTTATTGCGCCCGATAGGTTCGGTATGACCGGCATGAGCGAAGATGAATTGATCGATGCTGCAGCAAAATTGTCCATGCGCGAAAATACCGTGCCGACCGTTACAGACGAATTGCCGTACGACAAGCTGATAGCCGAAAGCGAAGCCATATTCACCGCCACGGTAGAAGATGTAACGTATTCCTCCCCCTATGCGGGCGGCACTGCCAACGTATCAATAGTCAACGTGCTCAAGGGCACGATAGATGAGAGCAGCGTCAACATTCTCGTCCCGCAGGGTCTGCAATCAGGTGAAACATATTTGTTTTTCAGGACAAACGGCCTGGCGGGTATGCCTACCCGCAACAACAGCGTGATAAGCGTTGAATCCGAAGAGTATGCTCAGATTCTTGAACAGATACAGTAAATAGGATGCGGGAGCGCCGCATCCGATCTTTGTTGGTTTTTCATTTCAGCTTTATTCAAATCCGTTTTTCACAGCCCGTCCCCCGGTAGTTCAACTCCGGCGGCGGCTGCGGCGGCTATGGCGGGGCCAAGCTCGCCAACGCGCTCGGGGCTGTGCGCATCGCTGTCCGGGCGCATAACCGCGCCTATTTTGGCTATCAGCCGTATGTCATCCGGCGAAAGGGTTACGTGGCGGGAGTTTATCTCTATCATCGTACCCAGCTCCTTCGCCCCGCGGGCAAGGGTTTCTATATCGCACTTCACATATTCGCCCGGATGGGCAAAAATATCTATCCTGTATTTTTCCGCCGCGGCAAGCAGCGCCTTCGCCGTCAGCTCCGGTTCGCTTTTGTGCATACCTGCGGCCTCCATGGAGCGCTTCAGCAAAAAGCCGTCCCGCGGCACAACGCCCTTGTGATACGCCAGCAGAAGCACATCAAACATGCCCCTGTCCTTGGGCGCGTCGCATTCGCCAAAGCCGGTCAGGTTGCATTCAAGGCCGAACAGGACCTCTATATCCCGCGCGTAAACGCTTGCAAGGCGCTCCGTCTCCTTCCTAAGCCGCGTCAGCTTTTCGCCGCGCACGCCGAAAAAAACGTGCCCGCCCGCGTGCTCCGTTATGGCTATGCGTTTAAGCCCGCAGCGTATCCCTGCACGGACTATATCCTCAGGCGAGCCCTTGCCGTGCGAAAAATCGGTATGCGTATGCAGGTCGCTCAAATAGCTTCCCATGCTCATTTTCTATTTTTGCTCCCCGATATGCTCATGCCGCGGAAGCGCGCCACAAGCGTTATCAAAAGCGTGCTCAGCGTTATTGTGGACATTGAATTTTCAAGCCTGAACGGCACCTTGGCCGAGCCTATGTGCGATGCGGTGAAGAAATAGTCGCATGTTTGCGCGGCCTGATTTCCGGCATAGCTGCTCAGGTACACCGTGGTCGCTCCCGCGGCCTTGGCGGCGATTATTTCATCGAATATATCCTTATTGCGGCCGCTGCGGCAGAAGGCTATAACCGCATCGTCCTTTGTGAAGCGGGTGCGGTATATGCCCATACTCACCTCGTCGCAAAGGGCGATGGCTTCCATGTTCATCATGTTAAAGCTGTGCACCATGTCCTTTGCCAGCAGCTCCGATTCGCCGCAGACGAACACGCGCTTTTTGCCGGCAATATTCTGCGCCGCGGCGCAGAACGCGTCCTTATCCAGCGCATGATATGTATCCTCAAGCGACATTATGCTGTATCCGCACAGCTTGTCTATAACGGTGGAGTCGCTGTCCTCGTCGCTCACGGGGGAAAGCTTCTGCGTTGCGCCGTTTGCGGCTGCTCCGCCCGCCAGCGCCACGCGGAAATCAAGGAAGCCCTTGTATCCAAGCCTCCTTGCAAGGCGGGTAACGCTGGGTACGCTTACGCCGGCAGCCTCGGCTATTTCGTTGATGACCATGCGCATGGCGCGGTCAGGATTGTCCAGGATAAAGTCTGCAACCTTGCGCTCCGCCGAAGGCAGCGTCACATACGCGGAGCGTATCTTGTTATTTGCGGGCATTTTCTTCTCTCCTTTTCATCTATGTTATAGTAAATTTATACACTTTAAGTACATAAAACCCGCCTCCTATACAAGCGGCGGTTTCAATTCCCACGATGTTACATGGTATTTGTATTATACACGGGTTTATTAAACTTTACAATGGCATAATTATGAATTTGTGCAAACTTCACATTCGCCGCCCGCGCACATAAGCTTCCGCACATAAATTTCATATAAAAAATTGCGCATAAAAAGGGGCATGCAGCCCCGCTCTTCGATTGACAGTAGGGATGTTAAACATTATAATGATACATAGAATGCCTGTACCGGGCCGAACATGTATACAGGCCCGGGAATACACCAAATACATCAGGAGGATATACTCAAAATGGCAAAGACAATGACCATTGACGGCAATACCGCTGCGGCGCATGTAGCATATGCGTTCAGTGATGTTGCGGCCATCTACCCCATCACTCCCTCGTCCCCCATGGCCGAGGTTGCCGATGAGTGGGCGGCGAACGGCAGAACCAATCTGTTCGGTCAAAAGGTAAGGATAGCCGAGATGCAGTCCGAAGCCGGCGCCGCGGGCGCTGTGCACGGCTCCCTCAAGGCCGGCGCCCTGACCACCACCTTCACGGCTTCCCAGGGCCTTTTGCTGATGATTCCCAACATGTACAAGATCTCCGGCGAGCTGCTGCCCGGCGTGTTCCACGTATCCGCCCGCGCGCTTGCTTACCATGCGCTGAGCATATTCGGTGATCACAGCGACGTTATGGGCTGCCGCCAGACCGGCTTTGCCATGCTTTCTTCCGCCTCTGTTCAGGAGGTCATGGATCTTGCGCTGGTAACTCACCTTTCCGCCATCAAGGCTTCCGTCCCCTTCGTCCACTTCTTCGATGGTTTCCGTACCAGCCACGAAGTGCAGAAGATAGAGGCCATAGATTACGAGGATATGGGCAAGCTGCTTGATTACGATGCAGTGGCCGCCTTCCGTGCGCGCGCGCTCAATCCTGAGCATCCGCACCTTTCCGGCTCCGCCCAGAACCCGGACATTTACTTCCAGAACCGCGAAGCCTGCAACACCCGTTACATGGCCGTTCCCGCCATTGTTGAGCACTATATGGAAGAAGTCGGCAAGCTGACCGGCCGCCATTACAATCTGTTCGATTACGTCGGCGCGCCCGATGCGGACCGCGTGATAATCTCCATGGGCTCCAGCTGCGACGTGGTTGAAGAAGCCATAGACTACCTTAACGCCCGCGGCGAAAAGCTGGGCCTTATAAAGGTTCGTCTGTACAGGCCCTTCCGTGCGGACAAGCTGCTTGCCGCCCTCCCCGCCACCTGCAAGAAGATCGCCGTGCTCGACCGCACCAAGGAATGCGGTTCCCAGGGCGAGCCTCTCTATCAGGACGTGGTCAATGCCTTTGCCGAGGCCGGCAGGTTCGATGTTAAGATCATCGGCGGCCGTTACGGTCTGGGCTCCAAGGAATTCACCCCCTCCATGGTCAAGGCCGTTTATGACGAGCTGAAGAAGGACGACGCCAAGCCCCGCTTCACCGTAGGCATAGTTGACGACGTGACCAATCTGTCCCTGCCCGTGACCGAGCAGGTCAACGCCGCTCCCGAAGGCACCATCGCCTGCAAGTTCTATGGCCTTGGTTCCGACGGTACCGTTGGCGCGAACAAGAACTCCATAAAGATAATAGGCGACCATACCGACATGTATGCTCAGGGTTACTTTGCCTACGACTCCAAGAAGTCCGGCGGCTTCACCGTGAGCCATCTGCGCTTCGGCAAAAAGCCCATACAAAGCCCCTACCTCATCGATGCGGCTGACTTCGTGGCCTGCCACAACGCTTCCTACGTCACCCGTTACGACGTGACCGAAGGCATCAAGGAGGGCGGCACTTTCCTGCTCAACTCCGAATGGACGCTTGAGGAGATGGAGCATGAGCTGCCCGCCAAGATGAAGAACGCCATCGCCAAGAACCATCTCAAGTTCTATAACATAGACGCCGTTAAGCTGGCCAAGGAAGTCGGCATGGGCAACCGCATCAATACCATAATGCAGTCCGCCTTCTTCAAGCTGGCAAACGTTATCGCCGCCGACCAAGCCATAGAGTACATGAAGGCTGCCGCCAAGAAGTCCTATGCCAAGAAGGGCGAGGACGTCGTGGCCCGCAACTATGCCGCCATAGACGCAGGCGCCAACGCCATAGTTGAAATCAACTATCCCGAATCCTGGGCCACCACCACCGAAGGCGCGGTTGTGAAGCCCGTGACGGATGATCCGTACTTCACTCAGTTCATTTCCCCCATCCTGGCCCAGAACGGCGACAAGCTGCCCGTTTCCATAATGAGCCCCGATGGTTCCGTGCCCACCGGCACCACCAAGTACGAAAAGCGCGGCATAGCCGTTGACGTACCCGCGTGGATACCCGAAAACTGCATACAGTGCAACCAGTGCTCCCTGGTCTGCCCGCACGCCTGCATAAGGCCCGTGCTGGTAAAGGACGAGGACAATGCCCCCGAAACCTTCGTGACCAAGCCTGCCACCGGCAAGGAGCTTGCGGGCTATAAGTTCCGCATGCAGCTCTCCCCGCTGGACTGCACCGGCTGCGGCAACTGCGTGGACGTTTGCCCCGCCAAGACCAAGGCGCTCAAGATGGTTCCCCTGCACACCGTACAGGAGACCGAAGGCGCGAATTGGGACTTCGCTGCCAAGCTGCCCGAGCGCGAGCTTGACATGAACAAGTACACCGTTAAGAACAGCCAGTTCCTCAAGCCCCTGTTCGAGTTCTCCGGCGCCTGCGCAGGCTGCGGCGAGACCCCGTATATCAAGCTTATAACCCAGCTGTTCGGCGACAGGATGATAATTGCCAACGCCACCGGCTGTACTTCCATCTACGGCGGCAGCGCACCCACCGTACCTTACACCACCAATGAAAAGGGCCACGGTCCCGCATGGGCCAACTCCCTGTTTGAAGATAACGCCGAGTTCGGCTTCGGTATCAACCTTGGTACCAAGCAGCGCCGCGCGCATGTTGCGGAGCTTGTTGAAAAGCTGATCGCGGTTGACTACTGCGACGCCGATCTGAAGGCCGCCGGTAAGGAATGGCTGGAGAACATGGACGATGCGGAAGGCTCCAAGAAGGCGGCTGCAAAGCTGGTTGCCGAGCTGGAAGCGAGCGTCGATCCCGATCTGACCGGCACCCAGTGGGAAGAAGCATGGCTCAAGAACGGCAAGAAGTGCCCCTGCGAAGCGTGCACTCTGGGCCGCGAAGTGCTTGCCAATAAGGACCTGCTCGTCAAGAAGTCCATATGGATATTCGGCGGCGACGGCTGGGCGTATGACATCGGCTACGGCGGACTTGACCACGTTCTTGCCATGGACGAGGATGTAAACGTTCTGGTCGTGGATACCGAAGTGTACTCCAACACCGGCGGACAGTCCTCCAAGGCTACGCCTACCGGTTCTGTTGCCAAGTTTGCGGCGGCCGGCAAGCGCACCAGCAAGAAGGATCTGGGCATGATGGCCATGAGCTACGGCTATGTGTACGTTGCCAAGGTTTGCATGGGCGCCAATCAGCAGCAGCTGGTCAAGGCCCTTGCGGAAGCCGAAGCTTATAAGGGACCCTCCCTCATAATCGCCTACGCTCCCTGCATCAACCACGGCCTGAAGGTAAAGGAAGGCATGGGTAAGAGCCAGGCCGAGGCCAAGAAGGCCGTTGAAGCCGGTTATTGGCAGCTTTACCGTTACAATCCGGACCTTACCGCCCAGGGCAAGAACCCCTTCACCCTTGACAGCAAGCCCGCGACCATACCTTACCGCGAGTTCATAATGGGCGAAGTTCGCTACGCTTCCCTGCTCTCTCAGTTCCCCGAAGTGGCCGACAAGCTGTTCGACCGTGCCGAGCACGAAGCCAAGGATAAGTACGAATACTACAAGAAGCTCAACGACATGCAGTAATGCATTGATTAACAAAACCCGGGACGGCAATCGCCGTTCCGGGCTTTTTGTGTGCAGATAATCTATAATGTTTGATGAAGTAAAATAAGCAACTCACATCTCATTGTTTGTTACAACCCCTCAGTCACGGCTAACGCCGTGCCAGCTCCCCGGCCGGGGAGCCTTTTGGGGTGCTACCACTAACCAAAAGCTTTCCCCGTTTACGGGGAAAGTGGCATGGCGAAGCCATGACGAAAGGGGAACGACTCAAAGCTGCCAAGTGCCGCGAGATGTTCCCCCTTAGCTTCGCTTACGCTCAGCAGCTCCCCCATAAATGGTGGCGCCTTTTGGTACAGTACAAGCACGGCGTACAGTGCCGTACCCCTTCGCGGAGCGATCGTTTCAATGGGGTTACGGGGGTCGCCAGGGGGCCTAAGGGGAGAAATCGAAATCTTCCCTGGCCCCTTGGCAAAAAGGATTATAAAGTTGCTTACAGTTCTTTATTTAACTCCCTCAGTCTCACTTCGTTCGACACCTCCCTCGACAGGGAGGCTTTGGGGTGCATTTTATCAGCTTTTCCTTTGTAATTCCGCGCTGCCGCGCCGATATGCAGGCAAATTATTGCCTTCATCTCATTTTCATGATATATTTGAAAGCTAAATCACCACAAGGAGTCCGCCATGCAAAAGCTGCTTATTGTTGACGGGAGCAATCTGCTGTTCCAAATGTTCTATGGTATGCCCGCGCGCATAGTGGGCAAAAGCGGACGGCCCGTGCACGGCACCATCGGCTTCGTAGGCGCGCTTATGAAAATAATACGCATGGTGCGGCCCACGCACGCCGTTGTGCTGTTCGATGGGGAGCATGAAAACCCGCGCGCCGCGCTTGACCCCGCATATAAGGCCAACCGCGTGGATTACAGCCAAATGGCGGAGGACGACACGCCGTTTTCCCAGCTGGCGGACATATACTTGGCGCTTGATTTCATGGGTATAAAGCATGCCGAAACCACGGACTGCGAAACGGATGACATTGTAGCGGCATATGTGTTCAGTCGAACGAATGATAGCGAAATAGTCATTTCGTCGTTCGACAGCGACTATTTTCAGCTTATCTCCACCAATGTGAGCGTGCTTAGATACCGCGGAAAAAATACCGCACTTTGCGGCGAAGAATATATATTGGAAAAGTTCGGCATAGGCGCGGACAAATATGCTGACATGAAGGTCCTTTGCGGCGACGCATCGGACAATATCCGCGGCGTGCCACGCGTCGGCCCCAAAACCGCGGCGCGGCTGATAAACGAATTTGGCTCGCTTGACGGCATAATGCAAAACGCGGACCGCATAAAGCAGCCCGCGCTGAGGGAATCAATATTGATGAACTTAGACAGGCTCCTGCTCAACCGGCAGCTTATAACGCTCACAGGCGGCGCGGCATTGCCGTTCGAAGCGGAGGAGCTTGAGTTCATAATGCCCGAATTTACATCGGTTCAGGCGCTAAAGGCGCTCGGCATCATTTAGCCGCAATGGCTATCAGCTCCCGCGCGTCGCTTATTTCATAATCCGGCCTTATGTCGTGCTGCTGCATGTATTGCTTAAGCTCCACGTCCCGCGCGTATTCCGCCGCCGTCCAGCTTGTTATGGCAAGCAGCTTGTTCTTATAATCTTCGTTTTCGCACTTCCTGTGCATCCATACTGCCGTAACGCCCGCCATCTTGGCCATGTACATGTCCTTCGTAAGGTTATCGCCAAGGTACATTACTTCGTTTTTATCATAGCCCTCGCCCGTGCATATGCGCTCAATTACCGCAACGTCCGGCTTCTTTGTCTGCACCGTGCGCACCTTTTCGCTCACGGCGTATGCGCTCTTGAACTGGCTTTCAAACGTGTACACATGCTTAAAATACGGCTCTATCCCCAGCTTCATAAGCCTGTAAAACCCGTTTTCTTTGGAGGATTCCGTGTACGCTATGAGCGTCACGCCCATTTCCGTCAGCGCGCGCAGCATTTCCTCCACGCCCGGCAGCAGGTGCAGATGGCTTTCCCTGACGGAATTGAACACGTTGAACGCGGGCCTTAGCGCCGCCTTCAGCTCCTCCGCCGTGGCATTGTTATAGTATGCCTTTATGCTTGGCAGCTCAAGCGTTGCATAAGGATATTCAACCGAGCCGAGCCGCTGATGCGCCGCCATATATTCATTCAGCAGCTTTTTTTCGTCTATGCCGGTCATGCGGGCAATCTCGTCCGCCATTGCGTAAAAGGCGGGCACGAAAAAGCCCGTCCAATCGTATAAAGTATCGTCAAGGTCGCTTATAAGCAACTTTATCATAGGTGTTTTCACCGTCCCGAATTATTAGTGCAGCTTGCATATTACCCCATCCCCACCGATAAGTCAACAGCTCCGCGCGCGATATAAGTAAAAGCGAAAGCAAATGTTGTTGCATGTTTTTATCAAACATTGTACAATTATGTATGATTGCGCGGCTCATGTATATGCTGCGCCTGTTTTAACGAAAGCGGCGGCATTTCGCCGCGGAAACGGAGAGAAGCCCATGTTCGATTTGCAGAAGGCAAGCATGCTCAAGCGTGCGTCCGCCTGGCTGTTGGACGTTATTCTGCTAAGCGTACTCGCAACCGGGTTCGCGCTTTTGCTTTCCGCCGCGTTCGGTTACGATAATTATAACGATAATTTACAGCGATACTATACGGAATACGAACAGCTGTATGGCATTGATTTTAATATTTCGGATGAAGAATATCTTGCGCTCGGTGAAGAGGATCGGCTCCGTTATGCTGATGCATATGCAAAGCTTAACGATGATGCCGATGTCAGCCGGGCGTTTTCTATTATAATTCAGCTTTCGCTTGCAATAATGTCGCTTTCGGTATTGCTTGCGTATATGGCGCTGGAGTTCGCAATACCCGTACTGTGGCTGAAGAATGGGCAGACCATTGGCAAAAAGATATTCGGCCTTGCCGTAATGCGGACCGACTCCGTGCGCGTGAAGCCCATAGCCATGCTAATACGCACACTGCTTGGCAAATACACAATCGAAACAATGGCTCCGCTGCTGATAATGTTCCTTATATTGTTCGGCAGTCTCGGCACGGTTGGGCTCATAATGCTTGCGGCGCTGGCGCTGCTGCAAATAGTGCTTATCGCGGCAACGCGCACCAATTCCGCAATACATGATATATTGGCGCAAACGGTAGTTGTGGATATGGAAAGTCAAATGATATTCGATTCCGCCCGGGAGCGCGAAGCGCGGCGCAGGGAATATGCCGAAGCGGACAGCGCACGATGGGGCCAATAAACAAGGGTAAACCAAGATATACAAAATAAACTAAAAAGGATCGAGGACGAAAACGATGAAAGTTGAACTGCGCAACGTGACCAAGGCTTTCCCCAGCCGCAACAAGAAATCGGGCGAGGAGGTAATAGCCGTAAACGACTGCAGCTTTACCATTCCCGACGGGAAGCTGATAGGCCTGCTCGGTCCTTCCGGCTGCGGCAAAAGCACCACACTCTATATGATATGCGGCCTGCAAAAGCCCACAAAGGGGCAGATATTCTTCGGCGAGGATGACGTTACCGGCCTTGCGCCGGAAAACAGGGGCGTTGGCCTTGTGTTCCAGAACTATGCGCTTTACCCGCACCTTACCGTTAAGCAGAACATACTTTTCCCGCTGCAAAACCTCAAGGGGGCGGACAAGCTGAGCAAGGAAGAAATGCTCAAGCGCGCCTACGAAACCGCAAAGCTTGTGCAGATAGACGAACTGATGGACCGCAAGCCCAGCGAGCTTTCCGGCGGCCAGCAGCAGCGCGTTGCAATAGCCCGCGCGCTGGTCAAAATGCCGCGCGTGCTGCTGCTTGACGAGCCGCTTTCAAACCTTGACGCAAGGCTCAGGCTCCAAACCCGCGAGGAAATACGCCGCATACAGCGCGAAACCAAAATAACCACCGTTTTCGTTACCCATGACCAGGACGAGGCCATGAGCATATCCGACTTTATAGTGGTCATGAAGGCGGGCGTTGTGCAGCAGATTGGCAAGCCGCAGGCCGTTTATGACGATCCGGACAATCTGTTCGTTGCCAAGTTCCTCGGCACCCCGCCCATAAACGTTTTCAACGGCTCCGTCAAGGGCGGCAAGGTATATATCGGCGAAGAAGCCGTGCTCAGCGTGAACGGCGTTGACGACGGCGAAGTTTACGTCGGCATCCGCCCCGAAGGCTTTATCCTGGACGAAAACGGCCCGCTCGGCTGCAAGCTTATAAACGTTGAAGTAATGGGCAGGGACGTGAGCGTTGTATCCTCCAACCCCGCCTCGCTCAACCCCACCATCCGCTCCATAATCAATGCGGACGCGGGCGTGGATCACGATGCGGAAACCGTGCGTTTCTCCGTAAAGCCGCATAAGCTTTTCCTCTTCGACAAGGAAAGCGAAAAGCGCATACGCTTCGAGGTAAAATAAAAAATGGTAGAAGGCAAGCAAAAATGGAAGGCGTGGCTGTACCTTGCCCCGGCGATAGTATTATTGCTGGTGTTCACGGTGTGGCCCATAATAAACACGGTGCGCATGGCCTTTCTTGAAGGGTACAGCGGGCTGAAGGTCGCCGGCGGCGAAAGCTTCGCGTTCGGCGTGGGCAACTTCGTTAAGGTAATAAAGTATCAAAAGTTTTTAAGTTGCCTTAAAAACACGGTGCTGCTGTGCGTGCTTACCGTGCCCATATCAAGCCTGCTGGCGCTGCTGGTGGCGGTGTTCCTTAATTCAATAAAGTGGCTGCAAAAGCCGCTGCAGACCATATTCTTCCTGCCCTATGTTACCAACTCCATCGCCATAGGCATGGTGTTCGCCGCAATGTTCAACATTGTCGGCAGCTTTTACGGCACGGAGAACGAAATAATCGTTACCGCCGGCATTATAAACAACATAATTGAATTCTTCGGCGGCAAGGCCGTGAACTGGATAAACTACGGTTCTTCCTACGCGGCGAATATTACCGTTATGGTAATATACATCGTTTGGAACGCGCTGCCGTTCAAAATACTTATACTGCTGGGCGGCCTGCAGAGCATCAATAAGCAGTATTACGACGCCGCCAAGGTGGACGGCACATCCCGCCGCCGCATATTCGCGCGCATAACCGTGCCGCTGCTTTCCCCCATGCTTGCCTATGTTGTTATAACCGGCTTCATAGGCGGCTTTAAGGAATACACCAGCATAATCGGTATATTCGGCGAGGCTATGGGCCCTGCGGACGCCGCGGGCAGGCTGAACACTATGGTAGGCTTTATATACGACGCTTTATCCACCAATAATCAGGGCCGCGCCAGCGCAGCCGCGCTGATACTTTTCGGCATAATACTGGTGGTAACGCTAATCAACCTTCAGGTCAGCAAAAAGCGCGTGCATTATTGAGGTAAAATATGGCTAAAGAAACGATAAAAACAATGCATGAGCGGGATATTTCCGCCGAGCGCACCCGCTCAAGGGCGGTTGGCATAATTGCAAAGGCGTTTTGCTATGCGTTCCTTATATTCATGGCGCTGGTGGTGCTGTTCCCGTTTTACTGGATGATAAATTCATCTCTCAAAAGCCTTGAGGAATACCGCCAAAGCGTGCCCACGTTCTGGCCGCAGAAGGTGCTGTGGTCAAACTATGCGGAGGCCTTCACCGCCGCAAGCCTGGGCCGGCTGTTTTTCAATACGGCCTATGTGGGCATAGTATCCACCATACTTTCGCTTGTTATAACAATTCTGTCCGCGTTCGCGTTTGCAAGGCTGGAGTTCAGGGGAAAGAACCTGCTTTTCTCCGCGCTGCTTGCAACCATGATGATACCGGGCGAGCTTTTTACAATAACCAATTACAGCACCGTTACCAACCTTGGCTGGATGAACACATACACGGTGCTTATAGTCCCCTTTTTGGTAAGCGTGTTCTATATTTATCTGCTCAGGCAAAACTTTTTGCAGATACCCAACGAGCTTTACCTTGCCGCAAAGGTGGACGGCACAAGCGATTTCAAATACCTTTGCAAGGTAATGATACCGTTGTCGCTGCCTACGCTCATATCCATAACGATTTTGAAGATGATGGGCGCTTGGAATTCATATATATGGCCGCGCCTCGTTGCCAACGACGATGCGCACAGGCTAATAACCAACGGCCTTAGGAATGCATTCACCGATACCACGGGGGACGTTAACTACCCCGTGCAGATGGCGGCGGTTGCGCTGGTGTCCGCGCCGCTGTTCCTGGTGTTCATATTCCTTAGGAAATATATTATGAAGGGCGTAAGCCGAAGCGGCATAAAAGGCTAAATAAATTTATGCTAAGCATAAAGAAAGGCAAGGAAAACAAAAAATGACAAAACGTATTCTGGCAACCATGTTGGCGGTACTTATGGTATTCAGCGCGCTGATGCTGGCTGCCTGCACCAACAGCACCCCCGCCAACACCGGCGATCAGCAGACCGCCGAACCCACCACTACCGACAACGCCGGTACCCCTGCCGGCAACGATCAGCAGACGGCCGAGCCTGTGAGCGAAGGCAACTTCACCGTCCCCGAAGCCGGTTACGACGGAAGCGAAGTCAACCTGACCTTCTATCACACCATGGGCACCAACCTGAGCGATGTGCTGAACCTTTACATCGAGGAGTTCAACAAGCTCTATCCCAATATCCACATCACCAGCGAAAAAATCGGCAGCTATGACGACGTGCGCGACCAGATAAGCACCGAGATCACCGTTGGCAACCAGCCCAACATAGCCTATTGCTATCCCGACCATGTTGCGCTTTACAATCTGGCCGGCGCTGTTGCCACGCTTGACGGCCTTATCAACAGCCAGATCGAGGTTGCCCGCGCGGACGGCACCGCCGAAATACTCGGCCTGACCGACGAGCAGAAGGCGGACTTCATCCCCGGTTACTATGCCGAAGGTACCCAGTTTGGCGACGGCCTCATGTACACCATGCCGTTCTCCAAGTCCACCGAGGTACTTTACTACAACAAGACCTTCTTTGACGCCAACGGCCTTACCGTCCCCACCACCTGGGAAGAGATGGAAGCTACCTGCGCCAAGATAAAGGAAATCGACCCCAACTCCATTCCCCTTGGTTACGACAGCGAGAGCAACTGGTTCATCACCATGTGCGAGCAGTACGGCTCCGATTATACCAGCGCCTCCGGCGACCATTATCTGTTCAATAACGAAACCAACCGCGGCTTCATAAAGATGTTCCGCGAATGGTACCAGAAGGGCTACCTGACCACCCAGAAGCTCTACGGCGCCTATACCTCCGGCCTGTTCACCTCCACCGATGAGGTCAAGAGCTATATGTCCATCGGCTCCTCCGCAGGCGCGACCCATCAGCGTCCCGCGGCCGACGCAAACGGCAACTATCCTTTCGAAGTTGGCATCAGCACCATACCGCAGCTTGGCAACGGCAACAACAAGGTCATTTCCCAGGGCCCCAGCGTATGCATATTCAAAAAGGATAACGATCAGGAAGTCGTGGCCAGCTGGCTCTTCGTCAAGTTCCTGACCACCAGCGTGGATTTCCAGGCCGAGTTCTCCATGGCCTCCGGTTATGTTCCCGTACTCAAGAGCGTTGCCGATAACGAAGCCTACGCTTCCTTCATCGCCCAGGCCGACGGCGGCAAGTACATCTCCGCCCTCAGCGCCAAGGTCTGCCTTGAGCAGGAAGATTACTATTACACCTCCCCCGCCTTCAACGGCTCCTCCACCGCGCGTGATCAGGTCGGTACCCTGCTGACCAAGTGCCTTACCGCGGACGACGGCGGCAACGTGGACGCCATGATAGAGGCTGCCTTTGCCGAGGCCGTGGACGAGTGCGAATACAACGGCTGATATAAGCCGGTTTTTAAGGAAGTAACGTTATGAAAAAGCTTGCCCCGGCATTGGCGCTGATAATACTGGCGCTTTGCATATTCGGCTGCACGCCGCAAAAGGATAAGGACGCTTTGCCCACGCCCGTGCAAACGGACGCCGCGCAGACCGCTCCCGTGAGCAGTGCGCCCGAAGCCGCGCCCTCGCCCGCTGCCGCGGCAAGCGAAAGCATTGACTATGCCGCGTCAGTGAAGCCTTCGGGCGCGGATACAGCGAAGCAGGAGGTTACGGTAAAGTCGTTCGTGGACGGCGACACCGTGCATTTCTTCGTGCCGGAAAGCATAATGCCCTCCGGCGTGCTGAAGGCCCGCTTTATCGGCATAGATACGCCGGAATCCACCGGCAAAATAGAGGAATACGGCAAGGCGGCGTCCGAATTTACAAAGGAAAAGCTGTCCCGTGCCCATTCCATAATGATCGAATCGGACGACGGGAATTGGGATTTCGACTCCACCGGCGGCAGATACCTTGTTTGGGTATGGTATAAGGCCGAAAAGGCCGGCGAATACCGCAACCTTAATATAGAGCTGCTGCAAAACGGCCTTGCCCGCGCCTATTCTTTGGCAAACAACCGCTATGGCTCCGCCTGCACCGCGGCCATAAATCAGGCCAAGGCAAATAAGCTTAACCTGTATTCGGGCGAAAAAGATCCGGACTTCTATTATGGGGACGCTGTTGAGCTTACCCTGAAGGAGCTTAGGTGCGGCATAGAAGGCTATAACGGCAAAAAGGTAGCGTTTGAGGGCGTTATAACCATAAACAGCGGAAACGGCGTGTTTATCGAGGATTATGACGCGGAAACGGACAGGTATTACGGCATAAGCGCCTATTATGGCTACGGCCTTTCGGGCGCGGGGCTTGATATACTTTCCGTGGGCAACCGGGCGCGGATAGTGGGCACCGTTCAGTATTATGAGGCCGGCGGCTGCTATCAGGTATCCGGCCTAAGCTACCGGCAGATGAAGCCGGACGATCCGAATAATCTGCAAAAGCTGAGCGAGGGCAACGCGGCAGGCTATGTCAGCATAAGCGCGGATGATTTTGCTTCCGCCATGGTGAGCATAGAAACCGAAGCCGGTGCGGCGGAATATAAGCTGAGCGACATCGCCATGAACACCACCGTTGAGATGGACGGTTTAACGGTGCAAAGCGTTTACGTTGCCGAAAACGGCTGCGCAACGCTCACCTGCGCCGCAGGCGATGCCGAAGTGACGGTAAGGCTTGAGCCGCTTAAAGTAAACGGCGAGGCCTTTGACCCAAATACCCTTTCCGGAAAAACGATAGACGTGCGCGCAGCCGTGGACATGTATGACAATGCGCCGCAGCTGCACGTATTCACGGCGGAAGGTATTTCCATACACTAAAAATAAACCTGAAAAGAGGGAGAAAACATGAAAAGGATAGTAGCATATATAATAGCGCTGGCGCTGTTCGCAGCGGCGTTTGCCGGCTGCTCCGCCCCCGTGGACGAGCCTGCCCCCACGGTAGAGCCCAGCAACGAACCCACAGAGACCGTTGAGCCCAGCGCCGAACCCGTTGCTGACAACACTCAGGCGCTTGAAAATGCCGCGGCTTACATAAAGCTGATGTATAAAAAGAGTGCGGTAAAGACCCCCGCCGATTATCAGGTAGTCGGTTTTGCCGTGGTTGACGGCGTATCCTACCAGATACAGTGGACCGTTGAAATCACCAGCGGCGCTGAGGATGCCGTAGTCGTTGGCGAACTGGGCGAGGACAAGATGGTCACCATCGATGTTAACGAAGCCTGCGCCGAGGATTCCGAATACACCCTTACCGCCACCATAGCGGACGAAAACGGCGCTTCCGTTTCCGAAAGCTTTGCCCACATGGTACCCAAGGGCTTTGATCTTGGCACCGCCAGCTATGACGAAATAGTCTCCGCCGGCTACGAGCTTGAAGAAGGCGCGGCGCTTGAAGGCACCCAGCGCCTGTTCGGCACCGTTGTGTCTATCGACACTCCGTTCAGCGCCGAATACAACAACATAACCGTAACCATGGCCGTAAAGGGCATGGAGGAATACCCCGTGCAATGCTTCCGCCTTGCCGGCGAGGGCGCGGATGCCTTGGCCGTTGGCGACGAAATAACCGTTGAAGGCACCATAAAGAACTACAAGGGCACCATCGAGTTCGACGCGGGCTGCGCATACATCGGCAAGGGCGAGATACTCAACCAGGCCAAGCTGCTTGAGAACGCCTACGCGCTTGAAGAAGGCGCCGCCATGCTCAACGCGACCGCGCTCAAGGGCGTTATAACCTCCATCGATACCCCGTTCAGCGCAGAGTACAACAACGTGACCGTCACCATGGTTTGCGACGGCATAGAGGATAAGCCCATACAGTGCTATCGCCTCAGCGGCGAAGGCGCTGACAAGCTGGCCGTCGGCGACGAAATAGCAGTGTTCGGCATTATAAAGAACTACAAGGGCACCATTGAGTTCGACGCGGGCTGCACCCTTATCCCCGCCGACGCCGTTAGCAGCGCAAAGATAGTCGCCCGCGCTTATGCCCTTGAGGAAGGCGCGCAGCTGATGGGCACCAAGACCCTGACCGGCTCCATCGCCTCCATAGACACCGCCTTCAGCGCGGAATACGGCAACATAACCGTTACCATAGTTGTGGGCGGCCTGAACGACTATGCCATACAGTGCTTCCGCATGAAGGGCGAGGGCGCGGATAAGCTTGCCGTGGGCGACGTGATAACCGTTACCGGTGTAATAAAGAACTACAAGGGCACCATCGAATTCGACGCGGGCTGCACCTTCACCAAATAACAAAAGCAAATAAAGCTTAAATGCAGCGAATACCCGGCTTTGCGGCCGGGTATTTTCGTTTATATTTAACCATTGTTGACAAGGCGTTGTGCATCGTGATAAGCTTTGGGTAATTCATGCGACAGGAACACGGGATCGCCCCCCCAAGCAGCCATTTTGGGCTTGCCTGTCCTTGTCAACTGATGATACCATTAGTCTGCATCGGGAGAGTATATGAAAAGGATTGATTGGAGCGAGCTGCGCCCGCAGATATCCCTGGTATGGCGGCTCAGCCTGCCGGCGATACTAACGCAGATAACTACCATAGCCATGCAGTATATCGATTCCGCAATGGTCGGCGCGCTCGGCGCGAATGCGTCTGCGGCAATAGGCCTTGTTTCCACAAGCACCTGGCTGTTAAGCGGCATAACCTACGCAATAACGGCGGGCTTTTCCGTGCAGGTTGCGCACCATATCGGCGCAAAGCATGACGAGGACGCGCGCACGGTTGTTAAGCACGGCCTGATAAGCGCGCTTTTGATATCGGCCCTGCTGTGCGCATTGGGCGCCGTTATAAGCGATCCTCTGCCCGTATGGCTTGGCGGCAGCGAAACAATACACCGCGATGCATCGCTGTATTTCCTTGTATTCGCGCTGGAGCTGCCGTTTTTGCAGCTCAATTCGCTCGCCTCATCGTTTTTGCAGTGCAGCGGGGACATGGTAACGCCCAGCATACTTACGGCCGCAATGTGCATTTTAGACATTATATTCAATGCGATTTTCATTCCCAAATACGGCGTATTGGGCGCGGGCATAGGCACGGCGCTTGCCTGCGCGGTGGTATGCCTTGTAATGCTGTGGTGCTGCTGCGGCAGGGATAAGCACCTTAAATTGAACAGGGCCGACAAGAGCCAGTTCGATTCTTCCATACTTAAAAAGGCGTTGAAGATCGGCCTGCCCGTGGCGGTTCAGGAGGTTGCCACAAGCGGGGCAATGGTAATAACCACAATGATAATAGCTCCGCTTGGCGAAATTGCAATAGCCGCAAACTCCTTCGCCGTAACTGCGGAGGGGCTATGCTACATGCCCGGCTACGGAATAGGCTCCGCTGCCGCAACGGTCGTAGGCCGCAGCGTGGGCGCGGGCGAGGATGAGCTTGCCCGCCGCTATGGCAACATATGCATTGGCATGGGCGCAACCATAATGGGCGTATTGGGGCTGATAATGATGTTCATATGCCCGCTGCTGTTCGCCATGCTCACGCCCGATCCCGCCGTGCGCGAGCTTTCCGCGCAGGTGCTTAGGATAGAGCTGCTTGCCGAGCCGCTTTTCGGCGCGTCGATAGTTGCCGCGGGCGCCCTGCGCGGCGCGGGCGATACGCTTGTGCCAAGCATCATAAACCTTGCCACGATGTGGGTGGTGCGCATAGGCCTTGCGCTGATACTGATAAAGCCGCTCGGTCTGCTCGGCATGTGGATAGCCATGGCTACCGAGCTGAGCACGCGCGGGCTGCTCATGCTCTATCGGCAAAGAACAAGCAGGTTTTATGCAATGTATGCAGGGCAGGGAAAGGCGTAGGCATATTGAAACGTTTTGGTTCGCATGGTTGGCGAAAAGAAGAATTCGGAGGGGCAACGCAGCCCCTCCTGTTTTCGTCAACCCCTCAGCCGCCTTGCGGCGACAGCTCCCGCCCAAAAAGCCGGAGGAATTACCCTCCGGCTTTTAAGCTATTTAACTTGCTTTGGTGTTCTTTTATTCCTCTATGCGTTCCCATACGCGGCTGCCTACCATTACGGACCAGGCCTTGTTGTCGCGGATATAGAAGCGCATGCGGTTGGCAACGTCGCCGTTGCGGAGGCCCTGGAACCACGTCTCGCCGCAGTATACCATGTCCATCGGGCCCATGGCAGTCTCGCCTATCAGCTTGCCCTCGTCGTTTATATATACCTTCAGCGTGGAAGGAATACCTTCGTGGCAGATATAGGAACCGACTATGGTTTCGGGTGCGCCGAAGTCATATCCTACGGGATGCAGCCAGCGGTGGCTGTTCTCTATGGGATCGCCCATCATCATGTTGTACATCATCCAGCACAGGTCGTCCGTATCGCAGTCGCCCTGGTTGCACAGCGCGGCAAAGCCGTAGCCTTCGCCCTTGAGGAAGCCGCCGTGGGTAGATACGCCATGCAGTCCGCCGGAGTGTTCGCATATAACATGGCCGTTCTTGGTGCGCTTGTAAAGGCCGTAGCAATAGATGGGCTTCTCTTCTTCGCCGAAGCGATTGCCTACCATTATTTCAACCGCCTTCGCGGGGATGGCCTGCACGCCGTCTATCACGCCGCCGTTGCCAAGGCAGCTATAGTAGCGCGCCATGTCGTGCGCGGTGCTCTTTACGCAGGCGCATGCGCGGAACGGGGGCAGTATGCTCCAGCAGTCGTCCGCAACGCTCTGGCCGTTCACTTCTTCAAAAAGACTGGTGATGTTGCCGTCGGAAGCTATCTTCCTGGCTTCGGAGCCGTCTATATCAAGCACGGTCCTGGTCATGCCTATCGGCCCGAACACGCGCTCGTTAAGGAACTGCTCAAGCGGCATGCCCGCCGCCGCGTCAACTATATAGGATATAACGGCGTAGCCTTCGTTGGAATAGCTCATGTATTCGCCCGCCGCGCCAAGGGTCTTATACTTGCAGTTGGCAATGTAATCTATAACCTGCTCAATTTTGTCCATCTGGTTGGGGGACGTGCGGCGCATCTGCAGCGCCCAGCTGTCGCTTTCGTCCGCGGCGGAGTATACGTCCTTACCAACGGTCTCCTCGCTCGCATCGGAGAAACGATCGGTGCTGTTCATGGCGATGGACCATTCCAGCGGCTCCATGGGCGGTATGCCGGCGGTGTGCATGGCAAGGTGCCTTACCAGCACCGTGTCCGTGGGGTTACCGGGTGTGCGGAAGGAGGGAATGTACTTGGTCACGGGATCGTCATAGCTGAACTTGCCTTCGGCTTCCAGTATTGCAAGCGCCAAAGTGGAGGTGGACTTGCTCATGCTGGCTATGCCGAAAATGGTGTTTTCGTCAATCAGCTTGGTGTGTTCATTGTTGCCGAAGCCGTAGCCTTTTTCGAATATAACGCCGTCGGGGCCGTATATCGCGCAGCTCACGCCGGGCAGCTTCTTCTCCTTTATCCTTGCGTCAAGCGCCTTATCCAGCGCCTTCAGGTCGTAGTTCATTGGTGTTCTTTCCTCCTGCTGTAAAATAAATGGTTTATTATCGCCGCTCGCTTAACCGAGCATTGTTTTAAGTTTGTCCGCTATTGCCGCAGCAAGCGCGGCGTGGCCTTCGGCGTCCATGTGTTCGTTATCAACCGGCGAAGGCTCGGCATACTTTGCCGCATCCAAAAAGTCTATCCCTATTCGCGCCGCCGCCTGCTCATAAAGCGGGGCGAATTTGAGCGATTCTTCATAGCCCGAATCGCTCAGCGGGCTTTGGTCCGTCTCGGCTATTTCGCGGCCTATATGTATGGGGGATACGAGCAGCAGCCGCGGCGTATGCGCATTAAAGTGCAGCGCACCGTTCATTACCATGCGCGAAAGCGTTATGCAGCCGCGGCTCGCTTCCCAAGCCGTGTGGCTATGCATCAAATCGTTCGTGCCCAGCATTATAACAACCGCATCCAGCGGCGCGTGGCTCATAAGGCAGCACATAAGATGGCTTTTGCCGTTGAGCACACTCCCGTCAAAGGGGCTGTCAAAAACGGTCGTGCGGCCGTTTAGCCCTTCTTCTATTATTCTGTATCCGTCGCCAAGCAGCCGCTGCGCGGCGCCCGTCCAGCGCACGGCGTACTCATAGCGGCCCTTGCCGCCGGGGATATAGCCCCATGTATTCGAATCGCCATAGCATAGAATGTTTTTCATGGGTATCAGTATACCATAAATCGCGCATTATGTATTGTTATAATCTAAAAAAACGGATATAATTATAAATGTGAATATCTTGTCACTTACTTATAATAAATTGAGCAGGAGGAGCAGCAATGGATTATCTTATAAAAAACGGACGCATAGCCGATAAGAACGGCTGCTACGAGGCCGACCTTATAATAAAGAACGGCAAAATAACATATATTGGCGATGGGCTGGACGCAACGGGCCTGGAGGTGATAGACGCCGCCGGCTGCTATGTTTTGCCCGGATTTATAGACACGCATACCCATTTCGACCTGAACACAGGCTCCGCCGTGACCGCGGACAATTTTGATACCGGCACCCGCGCGGCAATACTGGGCGGTACAACAAGCATACTTGACTTCGCCACGCAGGAGCGGGACGGCACGCTCAGCGAAGCGCTTGCCCAATGGCAACGGAAAGCTGAAATTGCGCACTGCAATTACGGTTTCCATATGGCAATAGCCCGCTGGGATAAGCAGACGGAGGCCGAAATGGCGGACATGACCCGCGAGGGCGTTACATCATATAAGATGTATATGGTATACGACGCGCTGCGCGTGGACGACGGCAGCCTTTACGCCGCGCTGAAGGCGGCAAAGCAATACGGCGCGCTGATAGGCGTGCATTGCGAAAACTGGGACACGCTGCTGCGCATTACGGAGGAAGTGAAGGCGCGCGGCATACTGGGGCCGGAGGGGCATCCGCTTTCCCGCCCGAACGATATAGAAGCCGAAGCCGTGGCGCGGTATATGCGCCTGGCTAAGCTTGCGGGGGCGCCTGCTTACGTTGTGCATCTTTCCACGCATGAAGGCTTGGAGGAGGCGCTGCGCGCGCGCAAACGCGGTCAGGAGGTTTACCTTGAAACCTGCCCGCAGTATCTTTTCCTTGACGACGAGCGCTATCTTGACGCGGACGGAGCAAAGTTCGTAATGAGCCCGCCGCTCAGAAAGCCCGCCGATAACAAAGCGCTCATGGCGGCGTGCGCTTCGGGCGATATAGACACAATCGGCACGGACCATTGCTCCTTCACAATGGCGCAGAAGCTTGCCGCAGGCGATTTTTCCAAAATACCCAACGGCGGCGCGGGCGTAAGATGGCGCGGGGAACTGATGTATACATACGGCGTGCTTGCGGGGCGCATGAATATGCAGCGCTTTTCCGCGCTTATGAGCGGCAACGCGGCAAGCCTGTTCGGCATGGCGGGCCGCGGCAGAATTGCCAAGGACTGCGCGGCGGACGTGGTAATATGGGATGGCTCAATAAGCCGCACCATATCCGATACGGACGGCCAGCATAATTGCGACAATACCCCCTTCAATGGCATGGAGGTTAAGGGCGGGGCGAAGCACGTTTTCCTAAACGGCGAGCTTGTTGTATATAACGGCGAGCTCATAGCTAAAAATCGCGGCCGCTACATCCGCCGCAGGGCGCACGGCAAGCTGAGATGAAAATTGCCGCTGTACTCATGGCCGCGGGCGCGTCGAGCCGGTTTGGCGAATGCAAGCTTATAAAGGAGTTTGCGTCGCGGCCAATGTTTGAATATGCGCTTGACGCGCTGCCGTGCGATAAGCTTTGCGCGGTGGCTGTTGTGTCCGGACGGGCGGAGATACTTGCCTCCGCCAAGCTGCGCGGCTTTATACCCGTGCTCAACGATAGGCCGGAGGATGGCCCGCCGCGCACTATACGCCTCGGCATGGAAGCCGTCGGCGATGCGGACGGGATAATGTTCATGGTGGCGGATCAGCCGCTGCTGCGGCGCGAAAGCGTTGCCGGGGAAATTGACTTCTTCGCAAAAAACGCGGGCAGCATCGTTGCCATGGGCCACGGCGCGCGCAGGGGCAATCCGGTAATATTCCCGCAGGAGTTTTTTGATGAACTGAAAGCGCTCCGCGGCGAGCGCGGGGGCGGCGCGGTAATGGCGGCGCATAGGGAAAGAATAATGCTTTTTCAGCTTGAAAACGGAGCGGAGCTGATGGACATAGACACGGCTTCGGACTACATTATGCTTCAAAAGGAGAATGGGCGATGAATTACGGCGGAATAAAGGGAACCATAATCACCGCGGATGCGAACGACAAAATAAACATAACCGAAAACGGCGTTATAATAACGGACAGCGCGGGGACAATACAGGGCGTTTTTGCGCACGATGCGCTGCCGCCCGCATACCAAAATGCGGATATAGAGAATTTCGGCAGCCGAATAATAACCACCTCGTTTTGCGATATGCATCTTCACGCGCCGCAATATCCCATGCTGGGGCTCGGTATGGATCTGCCGCTTATGCAATGGCTTTATAACTATACCTTCCGCACGGAGGCCATGTTTAAGGATGCGGGCTTCGCGCGGGAGGTTTATTCCGTGCTTGCAAGGGAGCTTATCGCGCGCGGCACAACGCATGTGTGCGCATTTTCCTCCGTACATACGGACGCAAGCCTTGTGCTAGCGGAGGAGCTGGAGCGCGCGGGTGTATACGGCTACATGGGCAAGGTGAGCATGGACAGGAACACCACCGACGAGCTGCTTGAAACCACGGACAACGCGCTTAAGGAGGAGCGCCGCTTTATAGAGGCCATGCTTTCCCGCTTCGGCGGCATAAGGCCCATAATAACGCCGCGTTTTACGCCAAGCTGTACGGATGAGCTGATGGCGGGGCTTGGCGCACTCGGGGCAGAATACGTGCTTCGCACGCAGTCGCACCTGAGCGAAAACTTTGAGGAGATAGCCATGGTGCGCTCGCTTTGTCCGGACTGCGAAAGGTATTACCAAACCTATGAAAAGGCCGGCCTTTTCGGCAAAAATACCGTTATGGCGCACTGCGTACACAGCGACGATATAGAGCGCGCGGCAATGAAGGCGGCCGGAGTATGGGTTGCGCATTGCCCCAATTCAAACACAAATATATATTCCGGCATTGCGCCCGTAAGGCGAATGATGGCGGAAGGGCTTAAAATCGGCCTTGGGTCGGACATTGCGGGCGGGGACAAGCTGAGCATGCGCCATGTTGCCTGCGCGGCAATAAGGGCGTCTAAGCTCAGATATTATTATGCAGACAGGGCGGCCGGGGAGCGCTTCCTTGAGGTCGGCGAGGCTTTCAGCCTTGCGTCCGCCCGTCCGCGGGAGTTTTTCGGCCTAAGCCGCGGCTTTGCGGCGGGGGAAAAGCTTTTCGCCATAGTGCTGGACGATTCATCCCACGGCCCCGCAATACCGCTTAACGCTGCGGAGCGGTTTGAGCGGCTGATTTATTCCGATGATCTTCACGATATTTTTGCAGTTTACTCCGGCGGAATCAGGCGCAAATGATGATATAATATAAGGCACAAAAAGCGAAAGGAGATAAAACCATGCTTGAATACAGATATGATACGCAATTATTGATTGAAGGCAGCGGCCTTGACGAGGACGCCATAAACGCCTATTTTACGGATAATTTTAAGGGCGACTGCCTGCTTGCCGTTGGCGACGAAACGCTGATAAAGATCCATTACCATACCAATGAACCGTGGAAGGTGCTGGAATACTGCGCCTCCCTGGGCGAGATTTACGACATAGTGGTTGAAGATATGGACCGCCAGGCAAGGGGCCTGCAGGGATAAGCGGGCTTCCGCCCGCAGTGAAATTCTGCTGATAGAATATTAACAAGCTGACGATAAGAATTGTATAAAATACCATAACCGATACCATAAACGCTCGGCTAAAAGTGCTGAGCGTTTGTGATATGAATAGTAGATTGTTTTATGTTTTTTTGATATATTTTATTTAAGCAAAAGCTAAAGGTTCTGGATTACGAACCAAGATATATTTATCACTATACTATATAGTGTGGAATGGAGCAAACTAATGGGAAAGTGTATGATTTGCGGCAAGCGTGGGCTCTTCTTAAAAGTTGATGCATTGGGGCGATGCAACGAGTGTGCCCAAAAGGAAAGAGAAAAAGAAGCAGCAGAAGCAAGAGAGAAGGCCGAAAAAGAAGAACAGGAATTTGAGTCATATTATTCAAATATGTTATTCTGCTTAAAAAAACTGCAAGAAGATATTGAAGTTGATGACAATCCAATTGAAGCGTTAAGTATTATTCCGCTAATAAGAGATAAGGTATATGAGTGCGAGATCTTAAAAGCAGAGATTCATAATCCTCAATATGAAAACAAACTGTTTGACAAACTCGTTAAAAGCATTACATATAGTGATGACTTTTCCAGAAAATATGGCATAGGGAGATTGGAAGCGTTTGACATTGGAGTCCGCGTTAATTCGATTTCAAAAGAATACTCCAAAGATGAAATCTTTTCAGATATTGATAAAAGAATAAATGCTCATGCGAGGTTTTTGAATAATATAATAAAAAGCATACAGAATAGCGCGGCGTTCCAGCAAAAGATAGATGCCATTGCTGAAATCAACGTGGAGAAATCAAACACGAATCACAATAAGCGTGAAGCATCAGAGTTGGAAGAAATTATAAAGTATAGTAGTATTACTGCGAAGACATGCTTTGAACGACTTGGTGATTTTGTTGTTATTGATACAGAAACAACTGGGTTAAGCCCCACAAGAGACAATTTAGTAGAAGTTGCAGCAATTAGGTTTGAAAATTGGGTCCCAATCCAAAAATTCCATACCTTATTAAATCCGGGTAAACATATCCCAGATAAAGCATCAGCTATTAATAATATTACGGACGATATGGTAGCTGATGCGCCAGCATTCATGCAGATTATCGATAGTTTGAATGCTTTTGTAGGCAAGTCCAATATCGTAGGTCATAATCTTCCATTTGATTTGAAGTTTTTATACCGGTACGGGTACGATTTCACGGCTAACAAAAGGCGCTATTATGATACATGCGAAATTGCTAAGAAGACATTGAAAAAGCCAAAACTAAAATGGGATAAAGATTTCGATGAATATGTCATTGATTACGACTGTGATTACGATGTTGAAGACTATAAACTGACAACGCTTTGTGATTACTACCAAATTCGTGATAACATGTTTGCACACAGAGCACTATCAGATGCTCTTGCGACTGGAGAACTGTTTAAGTGTCTTGCTAAAGATAGAATCGGTATTTGATTCTTAACAAAACACTTTCTCTTCGCTTACAAGTTTAGCAAAAGCCCTTCGTATGAATAAAGCATGCGAAGGGCTTTTTCGTGCTCATTCCCTCACTATATACGGATCCAGCCTGCTGAAATCCGCCGGATCGGACAGGCAAAGCTCAACGCCCTCTATCTGCCCGTCCTGAAACATCTGCGTCAGCGCAATGTATTGGCACAGCGTGGATTTCAGGTTAAGCCTGTCCCCTTCCCCCGTAACAAGCTCCACGCGCCCGCGGCACTCGCTGACGGCGCTGAAGAACTTGTTGGGTTCGGTTATGTTTAATATTTTCATTTGCTTACTCCCATTCTATCGCGCCTACGGATTCAAGATATTCCTCCGCAAAGTCAAGATAATCCTCGCTCAGGCGCATTGCAAATTCCTTATATTTTGGCCAACGCTTCTGCATTCCGGCGAATATCAGCTCGTATGCGTCGTCATCGTCATAATCCGCGCCCTCGTCCGCGCCGCTCTTGGCCATGTATTCGTTGTCCAGCTCCATAAGGTCGTCAACCATCTTGGCAAGCTCGCCCTCCTCAAGGAATTCAAAGTCGCCCTCAACGGTGAACTTATTGAGTATATATGCCTTCATGGCGTCTATGTCTATATCGATGTACATTTCCTGGTTCTCCTTTTATTCTTGTGTGTTATTCGTTTCGTTATAGTCGCTCTTTTCAACGAACTCCGGCACTTCCGCAGGAGCTACGGGTTCGTTCTGCGCTTCGGGTGCATATTCGTTCGCGGGTGCATCGCAAGGCTGAGCCTGCACGGGCGCATCGTGCACGTAGGCATTGGGCGCGGGGTCGTTCACGCTGCCGCGGGTATAGGCATCGTAGTAAAGCACGGTGTAAAGCGCGGCGGAATAGTTGACCTCTATCGCCGCAAGGAACAGCATGGCTATCGCCATAACCACGGCGCATATCACCACCGCCGCCGTGCTGCCCGCGGCAAGGCATATCCCCAGCACAACGCCGAATATTGCCGAAATTATAAGCGCTATCAGCATGAACACAAGCGCCACTATGAGCGATACGCCGAGTATCCTGCCGTAACGCTTGAACGCAAGGTTAAGCCCGCGGCCGAGCGCGGAGAAGTTCTTTTTATCCTCGTTCACCGCAACGGGATAGGTGAAGGCAAGCGGCACCGTGGCGCATATGGCAAGCACCATGTTTATCAGCCATATTATAATCAATGATGCTATGAATCCTGCGCCGAGCGAGGCCACTTCGCTTATGTCCTGCACCGCGCCGCTGTCAAAAAGCCCCTTGCGCGCAGCGCTCATTATTGCGCCCATCATGCCGCCCGCGGTAACTATGCCCGTAAGCACGCTGCTTATAAGCGAAACGGCAATGCCCGCCACAAGCCTGCCCACGTATTGGCAAAGGTTAAGCGTGAAATACCGTTTAAGCGTGTAGCCGGTGCGCCTGAAAAGCTGAGAAAGGGTGGAGCTTTGGCCGTATATGCGCATGGACATTTCCGTATAAAGCCCGCCGTTCATAATTGGCCCCAGCACGAGCCATATTGCCAAAGCCGCAACGAACATAAGTATTACGCTGAGCGCCACCAGCGCCGCAACGCCGCCTTCCTGCCCCGCGTTATTCGCAACTATGCCGATTACTGCCGGCGCCGCGCACAGCGCCAATACCGCCGCGGCTATAAGCACCCATATGAGCGTATACATAACGCCCGCGAAGAAGTGGCGCTTGGTAACGGCCCACGTTATGCCGAACACGCCGCGCATGGTAAGCGGACGCATGGGGATGGGTTGATAATCTTTGTTCATCAGGTATGCCTCCTTTGTGTTACTTTATTTTAACTCAAAGCAGCTTTTTCGTTTGGATGTAAACGTCTCCGCTGCCTATTGTTACAACAAGGTCGCCCGCGTTCGCATGGGAATCAAGATAATCCCTTATGTTTTCAAACGTTCCAAGGTACGTTGCGTGCCCGCCGCCCGCGTTTATGGCGGCAACCATGTCCCGCGCATGTACGGAACCGTCATCCTTCTCGCGCCCGGGGTAAATATCCGGCACCAGCGTTTCATCAGCCAAATTGAAGCAGGTTACGTCGTTGAGGAACAGCGTTTTGGCCCGCGTATATGAATTGCACTGGAAAACGCAGAAAAGCTTATTATGCTTAACGTTGCTTGCAGCCTTCATAGTTGCGGCAATTTCCGAAGGATGATGACCGTAATCGTGGTAATACTTCACTCCGTTGCGCTCGCCGTAGTATTCAAAGCGGCGGCGGGTATTGCGGAACGCGTTCAGCGCCGAAACTATGCATTTATCATCCGCGCCGATCTCGCGCGCGACCGCCGCAGCCGCAATTGCGTTCATCACGCTGTGTTCACCCGGTATCCGAAGCTGAATATGCATAAGCTTTTCGCCGCGGAACATGATATCAAACCCGGGGCAGCCGTTGTCGTCATAGGTTGTATTAGCGGGGGTATAGTCCGCATCCTTCATGCCGTAGCTAAGCTTGCGCCCCGTATGCTCCGCCATCAGCGCGCGCACGCGGAAATCGTCCGTATTGCCTATCAAAAGGCCGTTTTCGGGCAGCAGCGCGGCAAATTTTTTGAACGCGGCAACAATGTGCTCCATATCGCCGTAGTAATCAAGGTGGTCGTTATCAATGTTGTTTATAAGGGCTATTGTTGGGCGCAGCGTTAGGAAGCTTTCAACGTATTCGCATGCCTCTGTTATGAACATATCGTGCGCGCCAAGCCTTACCCCGCCGTTCAGGAAATCCACAAAGCCGCCTATATGCACCGTTGCGTCCGGCCCGCCCTGTTCGCAGATGAGCGCAAGCATGCTGGTTATGGTGGTTTTGCCGTGGCAGCCGGCTATGCCCACAACGCTTTCGTAGCCTTCCGTAAGCTGGCCCAGCGCCTCGCTGCGCTCAAGCTCCGGTATGCCGCGGCGCTTGGCCTCCGCCCGCTCCACGTTATCGCTCTTTATTGCGGCGGAAAATATTATAAGGTCGCAATCGCCTATGTTCTTCGCATCATGCCCTATGAATACGGGAACGCCCAGTTCCTTCAATCTTTCGGTAAACGGGGATTCCGCCCTGTCCGAACCCTGAACGTAGTAGCCGCGGTTTTTAAGTATGCTTGCAAGGCCGCTCATGGAGCAGCCGCCTATGCCTATAAGGTGTATCCTTTTATGCTCGGTTATATGGGTCATGTATCTTTTCTCCCTTCCGATTCCTTAAATAATTATTATATCACATTTGTTCCGTATTACCAATGCCCGCGCACGCATGGCAGAAGGCCATATCGCAGAAAGTCTCCGCCGCCCGCTGCGCCTGCGCCAGTGTTTCAAATATGCCGAAGCACGCGCTTCCGCTGCCGCTCATCTCCGCCGCAAGCGCGCCCGCACTTTTAAGCCGCCGCTTTATTTCGGCTATGCTGCCAAGCTCCTTTTCGGCCGCCTTTGCAAGCCCGTTCGATACCGCCGCCGCAAGCGCATCCATATCGCCAGCGCGAATTGCCGCCGCGGCCAGCTCGCTTCTTCCTTCATCATATGGCGGCGTGAGTGCGGAAAACAGCTGCCGCGTGGATATGCCCTCCGCGGGCTTTACTATAAGGTAGCACAGATTGATATCCGGCAGCGGCTCTATCCTTTCTCCCCGCCCGCGGCAAAGGGCCGTTGCCCCGTGCAGCAGAAAAGGCACGTCGGAACCAAGCTCCGCCGCAAGCGAATACAGCTCCGCTCCGCTCATGGCGCCGTACCGCCGCTGCATAAGCCTTAAAACCCCCGCGCCGTCCGCGCTGGAGCCGCCAAGGCCGGCCATTTCGGGGATATGCGCGCGTATTTTTATATGCGCCCCGCCGCAGCCCGTGCGCCGCGCGTATTCATGCGCCGCGCGGTAGGCAACGCTGCCCTCCGGCAGGTCAAAATCCGCAGTAACGGCAATGTCCTCATGCGAAAAGTCCGCATAAAGCTCGTCATACAGATCTATCGTCTGCATAACGGTTGAAAGCTCATGGTAGCCGTCCGCGCGTTTTTTCAGCACGTCCAGCGTCAAATTGACCTTTGCAAAGGCCCTTGTTTCGGCAAAATCGTTCATCATTTTTATATTATACTATGCATTCACGAAATTTTCACTCGCCTTGGGACTTTTTTGGCGGTATAATGCTTTATATGGAAAAGAACATGCATGATTTTGACGAAGAATACGTTCCCGGTGTGCGGAAGAAGCACAACCCGGCCAAATGGATAAGCCTTGGCGCGGCGGCGGCGATAGCGATGGGCATTGCGGCGGCGTGCATAGTGCGCGCGCCCGAAATCTACCCGTATGCGGAGCCTACCCCCGCCCCAACCGCTGCACCCACGCCAACCCCAACGGCGCTCCCAACGGCCGAGCCCACGCCCAACGTTGGCGCGATTGTCCCCGCCGCATCCGCCACGCCCGATGCGCAGTACGTTGCCACGGCAATAATGGTGGACGGCAAATGCATAGGCGTGCTTGCCAGCCGAGAGGCCGCTCAGGAGGTGCTGGACGAGGCCGTTGCCGGCTTTGAACTGCAAATAAACCTGCCGGGCAGCATGGATTCGTATATAACCAACGACGTGGAGCTTATCGACGCGGCGGACAATGCGGACGCAGCAGCCATGGAAACCGTAACTTACGAGGCTATGCTTGCCCTGCTCACGGGCGAGGATACGCCAATAGAGGTTGAGACCACGCTTAGCGAAAGGCACACGGAGATAGTGGTTCACGAGACCGCCACCGAAAAGGACGATACGCTCATAAAAGGCACGCGCGTGGTTGCAAACTACGGCACGGACGGCGAAAGCCGCACCGTGGTAACAACGAAGTACATAAACGGCGTGCAGCAGGGCAAAAGCCAAAGCGAAATGTTTGAAATAAGCAAGCGAGTGGATGCGCTGATACGCGAAGGCACCATAAAGGCGGACAGCCACGCCGAGCCCGGCAAGCGTGAAGGCGCAAAAGGGCCGGATGCAGGCGAACTGAGCTTCATACGCCCGACAAAAAATGGGGAGATAACCGAAAACTTCGGTCAGCTAAAGGGCGTGATGCACCTTGGGCTGGACTTTGCCGCGGCCGAGGGGGACGAGGTTTACGCCGCCGAGGCGGGCACGGTGGTTTGCGTAATGGAGCGCGGCGGATACGGACTGGTGGTTGAAATTGCGCACGAGGGCGGCTTCCTCACGCGCTATGCAAATCTTGGCGAAGTCAAGGTTTCGCTTGGCGACGCCGTAAACAAGGGCGATACCATTGCCCTTGCCGGCAGCAGCGGCAACGCCGCCAAGGCAAAGCTGCATTTCGAGCTGCGCCATAACGGCACGGCATATAACCCGAGGAATTATTTGAAGTAGCCCTTATTCCGGGAATGCAAAAGGGCTCCGCCGCTTTGCCTCATTCTTCCTCCCGCTGCCATGAACGGTCTGTTAACATAGCTTCAATCCATCGGTTCTAATTAGCCCGCTCAAATTGCAGTATAGCATAAAACCGGCCCGGGGAAAGCCTCCCGAGCCGTTTTTACATCGCCGCGTCAGCAGCGGCTTATTTTCACGTTTTTGCCCATCTCTCTAAGGCTGCTTATAAGGCGGTTGATTACTATCGCCTTTGCGTCCATGCCTATGTCAAGGTCGTCATTGGCAGTGTTTTCCGCCTTGCCGAAGAAGAAGTTTATGTCCGTGGCCTGCTCGAACAGATATGCGCACAGCAGCGATACGCCGTCGTTTCCGCTGTTTATGGTTATGCTCAGCCTGTTGTCGGAAACGTACTGCTCCGCAAGATCCGCCACCTGCTGAAGCGTTATTATGCCCTCCGTGACCAAGTCCATGCCGTCTATGGTGGCTATGGCGGGCACCTTTTCCGTGCCGCTGTCCTCCACGGGGATTATGGGCTTGTTCAGGTAGCGGCTTATCATGTGCGCGGTGGAGCCGCCGCAGCATATATGGCTGCCCTCTTTGGCAAAGAAAAGCTTCAGCACGCGCGCATCGTCCTTGGGGTCGGCAGGCGGGCCTATCATAACGTTTATGGCCCGGCGCGGGCGCACCTTGAACACAAGCGCGGTCATATCGTCGTCATTTGAATCCATGCACAGCACGTTCCCCGCCTCCACCAGCCTTGCGGCCAGGTTTTGGGGCGATATGTCCGGCGTGTACCAGCGCTCAAGGAAGGCTATTACCTCCTCGCGCTTCCAGCCGCCCGGCGAAAGCTTGCCTATGCCGGCGTTTGTTATGCCGTCCGTCATCAGCACCAGCATGTCGTTTTCCATAAGGTTTATGGTGCTTTCGCATATTTTCTTTTCGCCTATGAAGTGTATACCTGTGTCGTAGGCGTAGTTTTTGCCGTTTCTCAGCAGCACCGCGTCCGGATTATCGTACTGCACAAGGCGCACGGTGGAATCCGTAAAGCAGGCGAGAGTGAACGTTGAATACGCAAGCTTTCTTTCGCGGCACATGGGCAGCGTGCTTGCAACGGTCTCTATGCATTCGTCAATGGGCAGGCGGTTCAGCATCATTGTGGAAAGCATGTTCGCGGTCAGCGTTGAAAGTATGTTCGCCTTAACGCCGCTGCCAAGCCCGTCGCTAAGCACGGCAACGAGCTGCTCCCCGTTTTTCTTTATTGAATACGAATCCCCGCATAGCGTTTCATCGTGCTTATTTATGCTGGCATGGCCGCTTTCTATGAACAGATCGACCATTTACTGCTCCTCGTTCTCCATCATAACGGCTTCCTTCAGCTTGGATATGGCAACCTTTGTTTCCGCGGCCGATTCGCCAAGGAGTGACGCTATTTCGTGCACTATCCTAAGCTGCTTATCCACAATGTCGTCCGCCATGCCGGCAACCTGCGTTTTGTGCCGCATTACCATATTCTGCCGCTGCTTTTCGCGGGTTATGTTCTTCATTATGCATATCACTATGCCGCTTGAAGCGTCGTAATAAAGCGACTGCTTGAGATAAAGGTTATATTCCGCCAAATACGTGAACTTTTCCTTTGCGGCTTCCCCGCTTGAAATAAGGTCAACAAAGTCGAACTCGTCCACCAGCGCGCTAACGCTTTGGCCCACTATGTCGCTTGGCTGCACGCCGAACATTTCGCACGCGGCGTTGTTTATCTGCTGCACGCGAAGATCCATGTCCACGGCCAGTATAGCGTCCGGAGTAATACTGAGTATTTTGTCCGAGAATGACTCCGCGCGCTTTTTCATATACGGCATGCACATGGTTATTTCCGCGCGACCCATTATTACGGCAATGGCCTTATCGCGGCAGGATGCGTAGCCGCACATGCCGCAGTTCAGCTCATCCTCCGGCCCTTCCTTGCCCATTTTTTTGAACACGGCGGCTATCTGCTTTTCGGTGGGCTGCATATAATATGTGCGGCTGTTCTTAAAGTGCGCCTCCATGTCCGGCGCGGGCGCAATGTCAAAGTCCGCCTCTCCCGCGGCATCGTGCGCCACTTTAACGTAGCTTGCCGCGGCGGAGCGGTTAACGTTGCGGAAAACCGGCCCGCCTATGCAGGAGCCCTGGCAAAAGCTCATCTCTATAAAGCAGCCGTCAAGCTTGCCCGCCATCGCGTCCTTAACGGCAGCCATGCAGCTTTCCGGCCCGTCCACGGCAACGTAGTTCACGCCGCTCTGCTGCGTCATTGTTTTCAGTATGCCGCCGGATACGGGAAAAAAGCGCGAAAGCCGCTGCTCGCTCTCCGCTGCGGGCATAATGGTTATCTTCGCTTCGCCGAGCCAGTCGTCCAATTCATCGAACGTTATTGCGTATTCGAGTTCGCTCTCTTCCTGCTCACACTCGGCCTTTTTGGATATGCAGGGCCCTATGAAAACCACCGCCGCGCCGGGTTCGTCGCGGTGTATCACCCTCGCATGCGCCTGCATGGGCGTGAGCACGGGGGCAAGAAGCTCTATCGCGTCCGGATAATGCTTCTGTATATAAAGGTTCAGCGTTGTGCAGCAGGATGATATAACCGGCTTTTTTATGCCGTTAGCAATAAGCTTTTCGTATTCGCTTTTTACTATATATGCGCCTTCGGCTGTTTCCCGCGCATCATAAAAGCCCAGCCCCTTCAGCGCGGTGCGCAGCGCTTCAAAGCCGCAGCCGTCAAAATACGCAGCGTAGGAAGGTGCAACGCTTGCAATCACCTTTCTGCCGGAACGTATAAGCTCCTTTACGGAGGCGGATTCATCAGTGCCGTGCTTGGTATGCTGCGGGCAGGCTATCGTGCAGTTTCCGCACAGTATGCAGTCCCGCTCAACTATCATGGCGCGGTGGTTTTTGACCTCTATCGCCTTAACGGGGCATACGCCTATGCATTTGCAGCAATCCTTGCAGTTTACGCTTTCAAACTGAAGTATACCCATTGCCGTGTTACCCGCTTATCCTATGCGCGGCAGCACAAGCTGCTCCCATGTTGCGTCCACGTTTTCTTGGCACATGCCAAGCACAAGCTGATCGTCTATCTTTACAGATACGCCGTTTGCGCATTCGCCCAGGCAGAATACCGGCGCAACGTTCACCTTGTCCTCTGCGCCGTGCTGCCGCACAAGCTGCTTAAAGCGGTTCAGTATGGCGTAGGAGCCTCTTTTATGGCATGCGCTGCCAATGCATACGGATACGGTTATCATCGCTGTTCCTCCGGCTTATTTATTTTGTATGTTCTATTTCTTCTATTTCCTTTTCAACCTCGCCGTCGCCCTTCACGTCAAGGGCGGGGTTGAGTATCTGCATAACCCTTATGGCATCCGCGATGGTATTTTCCATTGAGGATTTGCCGTATGCGTCAACCTGCGCGAAGTTTTTGGAGCTGTGGCTCAGGCACGCCGGGCCGCCTATGCAGCCGTTTACGCACGCCATGCCCTCAATAAAGTTCTCCTTCAATATGCCCTTCTGCTTTTTGAAAAGGGCGGTTTTGCATTCCGCAATGCCGTTGCAGGATACGGCGTTGAGCTTGAACTGCTCCTCGCTCACGCCCTGCTCCTTGAGCGCCTCGGTCACGGCCTCCGCCAATCCGCCGCAGCGGGCGAATATGCGCCCGTAGAACGATGCGTTGTCAAGCTCCGCCTTGTGCATTGTGGTCACGTCTATTCCGCGGGCGGAGAACATGGCCTGCATCTCTTCAAACGTTATGGTATAGTCAACGTACTTGCCCGCGTCGGTATACTTGGTTTCGGCCTTTTTGGCTATGCAGGGCCCGATGAATACAACGTGGCAGTTTTCGTCCGTTTCGTGCAGCCATTTTGCCATCTGCGCCATGGGGGAAAGATTGTGGGACACATGCTCCTTGAGCGATGGGAAATGGCGGTTTATATAATTCACGAACGCCGGGCAGCAGGAGGACGTGAGGAACCCTTTTTCAACAAGCTCCTGCGCTTCAAGCCACGCCACCATGTCCGCGCCCCACGCGGCCTCAACAACCGCATGGAAGCCCAGCGCCTTTATGCCGGCAACCACCTGCTCCGGCACGGCGTTGGGATACTGGCTGGCCATGCTGGGGGCCACCACGGCATAAACATGATAATCCCTGTTCAAATTGGAATCGCGGATAAGGGATATTACCTTTGTTATGTCGGACTTATCGGTTATTGCGCCGAATGGGCATTGATACACGCACGCGCCGCAGGAAATGCACTTTTCTTTGTCTATAACGGCCTTCTCGGTGTTTTGGTCAATATGTATGGCCTGCGGCTTGCAGGCATTTACGCAGGGGCGCGTGTGCTTAACTATTGCCGAATAAGGGCAAACAGCCATGCACTTGCCGCACTCTATGCACTTTTCTTTGTCTATAACAGCCTTGTGGTCAATTATGCTTATGGCGTCCTTGGGGCAGTTATCCTTGCAGCGGTGCGCAAGGCAGCCGCGGCAGGCATTGGATACCTGAATGCCGTCAACGGGGCATTCGTCGCACGCAATGGGCAGCACGCCTACTACCGTGCCGTCTTCATCCCCGCCAAGGGCCATGCTTACGCGCTCGTTTATAATGGCGCGCTCTTTATATATGCAGCAGCGGAACATGGGCTTGCCTTCCGGAATTATTCGCGGGGCAATTTCCATTATTCTCTGCGGGGTCAGCTCATCGCGGTAGGCAAGTTTTGCAACTTCCCTAAGCACGTTGTACTTCATTTTTTGTACATGGGTATCGAATAACAGGGCCATTTTTATCTCCTTTTTTTCCGGCACGTCACCCGGCCAAAATACGACACAATAATTATAAGGTATGCTTATATGCTTTGTCAATTACACCTAACTTATAGCCGCATATTGTTATAGTTATAATGATTATATGTATAAAAACTTTTACCTGCGCACACAGAGCCCGTTTGCTTGCATCGGGGCCGATATGATGCTATTATACGGACAGAGTATTCATAAGACTGAAAGGAACAGGCGCAATGGCTGAAACGGACGAACTTTACGGCGTGCTGTGCGCGCATGCGGCGCGCTATCCGCTTATGCGGCCCACGGATGCCGTGAAGCTGATATATCAGGGCGAATTCGGCAGCGGACACATGATAAAAAACGAGGCCGCCGCGCTCGAGCGGCTGAAGGCTGAATACGACCAGATTATTCATGACGAGACAATGCCGCTGTATGAATACATAGGCTGCGGCATAGCAAGGGTGAACCTTGCGGCGGTGGATACGGCTGCGCTCCCGCTTGAGCGGCTGAATGCGGCGTTCGCCGCCGCGGCAAACGGAGTGCATGGCAGCACGGCCGGTTTTAAGGCGAAGCTGGATACGCTGAAGGCAGTGTGCGCCGAAGGCCGCTTCAGCTTCGGCACGGCGGAGCTTGACGAATATTTATGCAAATATGAAAAGGCAGGCTTTCCGCCCGTTTCCCATAGCGAAGCATACAGGCAAGCCTATAAGCCGAGTTACAGAATAATACGGATATAAAAAGAGCGGCGCGAACCGCTCTTTTCATATTATATAGAACTATATAAGCAGCATCCTGTCGTTATCCAATGCCTTGCCCGATATTTCGCGGAACCTGAGCAAAAGATCGTTCACCGTAAGCGCCGCGCGCTCATCGCCGGATACATCCATAACTATTTTGCCTTTATCCATCATTATTGTGCGGTTGCCCAGCTCCAATGCGGACTGCATATTATGTGTTATCATAAGGCAGGTCAGGTTATGTTCGCGTATTATCGAATCCGTAACGCGCAGTATCTTTTCCGCCGCGCCCGGATCCAGCGCTGCCGTGTGCTCATCCAGCAAAAGGAGCTTTGGCGGGTTTATGGTTGCCATAATAAGCGTAAGCGCCTGCCTTTGTCCGCCGGAAAGGCCGCCAACGCTTTGGTCGAACCTATCTTCAAGCCCCATGCCGAGCATGGATACCTTTTCGCGGAAAAGCTCCCTGTCCCGCTTGGAAACACGGCTGAGCCATTTCCCGCTGCCCGCGGCAAGGGCAAGGTTTTCTTCAATGGTCATGCCCGGCGCGCTGCCGCGCATGGGGTCCTGAAACAGCCTGCCTATGCTGTGCGCGCGCTTATATTCGCTCATAAGCGTTATGTCCCGCCCGTCAAGGGTTATAGTGCCGCTGTCGGTTATGAAGCTTCCGGCGATCGCGTTGAACAGGGTGGATTTTCCCGCGCCGTTTGCGCCTATTATTGTTATAAAGTCGCCTTTTTTAACGTTCAGACTCACGCCGTCAAGCGCGCGCCGCGTTTCCGTGCCGACGGAAAAGGATTTTGTAATGTTGTCTATTTTAAGCATTGGCGTTGCCCTCCCGTTTGCGGCTTTCAAGCCTGCGCTTTATAAGCGGAAGCTGCTGCTTTATATACGGTATGGATATTGCCGCGACCACTATTACGCTCGACACAAGCTTGAGCATGAATGCCGGCATATTGAAGCGCAGGGCTATCGTATACACAAGGCGGAACACGAACGCGCCCAGCACCATGCCGACTATCCTGAGCGGCATTTTCTTTTTGCCCAAGAATACGTTGCCTATCAACAAAGAGGCAAGGGCTATGGTCACCATGCCGCCGCCGATGTCTATATTCACGGACTTCTGCGCCTGCGCAAGCAGGCAGCCGGAAAGCGCCGTGAACGAATTGGCAACGCACAGGCCTATTATGGTCGTGAAAACGGGATTGATGGATGAGGAGCGCACCATATCCGGATTGTCCCCCGTGGCGCGAATAGCAAGGCCAAGCCGCGTTTTGAGGAAAAGCCCCAGCAGCACCGCTATTATGATTACCGCCGCCGCGGCAACGATAAGCTTATATTGCTCGCTCAGGTTAATCTTCGCAAGCGCGGACTTAACTGCCGTGAACACGGTATCGGCCTTGTTCATGTTCAGTATGCTTGATCCGCCCATTATGGCAATGTTCACGGAATACAGCCCCGTGTTTACTATTATACCCGCAAGCAGGCTGTTCACGCCCATTTTGGTTTGCAGTATGGCGGTTATAAAGCCGGAAGCCACGCCCGCAAGCATGGCCGCCGGTATGGATAAATACGGGTGTCCCGATATGGCCACCGCCGCGCCCACCACGGCGCCCAGCGTAAAGCAGCCGTCCGTGGAAAGATCGCACACGTTAAGCATGGAATAGCTTAAAAACAGCGCCAGCACCGTAAGCGAGGATATAAGCCCCAGCTCAAGCGCCGTCTGCAGCAGCGCCAATATCTGATCAAGTCCCATTTTTCTTTGCCTTTCTTAGGTTTGTTATTTCACTTCGTCAAAGCTTTCCGCCGTAACTATGCTCTGTATCTTGGTGCAGAACGGCTCGAACGCTTTGCATATTTCATCATAGTTAAAGCCCAGCTTTTCGCAGGTTTCGGTATTTATGGTGGCGCAGCCGTTATCGAATGTCTTAACGGCCGTCTCGGCGGGCTTTGCGCCGTCAAGCGCTATGCTTGCCGCCATGTTTGCCGTTTCAACGCCCAGCGCCGCGTAATCCACGCCGTAGCCCAAGAATGCGCCGTTGAGTGCGAAGGAGTCCGCACCGGTGTAGTGCGGTATGCCCGCCTCCTGAAGCATCTCGTATATGCTAAGCTCGGATTTCATTATGGTGTTGTCCGTGGGGGTGAACACGGCGTCCACGCCGTCCGCTATAAGCGCCTGCACGGCAAGGGTAACCTCATCCACGGTGGTGCCGGTGTATTCGCCGTAGGCAATGCCGTTAGCGTCAAGATATTTCTTGGCGTGGGCTATTGCGGCGGTGGAGGAATCCTGCCCAATGTCGTAAAGCAGGGCTATGTTCTTCACGTCCGGATCTGCGGCGGTGATGAGCTGCATAACGGCCGCCGTGTCAAGATAGTCCGAAGTGCCGGTAACGTTGCTGCCCGGCGCTTCCATTGATTCTACAAGGCCCGCGCCCACAGGGTCGGACACGGCTGCGAAAACCACGGGAATGCCGTTGTCCTCTGTCGCGGCCTGCATAGCCATTGCAACCGGCGTAGCCACGCCTATCATTATGTCCACATCGTCCGCGATGAAGTTTGAAATTATCTGCGTGAGCAGGTTCGCATCCGCGTTGCAGTTGTCGTAGGATACATCGAAAGCAACGCCCTTTTCGCCGCCTATCTCTTTAAGGCGGGCCTGAATGTTTTCAACAATCTGGTTAAGGGAAGCATCGTCAACGTAATTGCATATGCCAACCTTTATGGTTTTGCCGTCCGCATCGCTTGCGGGGGCGGGGTTTGAGGGGGAGCATGCGGCCATGCACGCCGCGGCCATTATTATGCTGAGCACAAAAGCGAATATCTTTTTCATTGTTTTATCCTTTCTTGGTCAATGGTTTCAGTTTCTCGGTCAAATGTCAAAATATGCTTGCGATACCGGCGCGCCGCGCCATCGCCTTCCCTTGCGAAACATTGTCCGCCTACCTCCTTGGGTCAAAAAATCTTAAAATTAAAACTCCCGCCCGCAGCGACCACAACTGACTGCGATCGCTGGGACAGGAGCAATTCTTCTAAAAAAATTCCTGCGGTGCCACCCGGCTTGGCGCATATATTAAAAACGCGCCCTCTCGTTGCGTACATTCATACGCCGGCCTTTGGTAACGGAGAGCCTTTGCTCCGGCTTGCATACTCGGCTTTCGCTTTTCCGTTCGCCCTCAGAAGTCCATTCGGCATTGCCATGCTCTGCCGCGATTTCACCGCCCGCGGCTCTCTGAAAGAACAGAATCAAAGCTTACTTACTCTTCCTCAACGGTTTTGTGCATTGTAGCACCGCCGCACGCCCGTGTCAAGGGGAACGGCGAATTATTTTCATGCATTTTCATGCATTTTTCGTGTTTATATATTCATGTATAAGCGGCAGCGCAAGCACGAACTTTTCGTTTATCTGCTTATTCTCCGGCCTTATGCTTATCGTGCGGATGGTGTTGGGCACGTCGAACTGATTGCCCATGTTGAACGGGAACTTATATATCCCCTCAAGCGGGAACGCATAGCGTATCGGTTTGCCCTCCGCCGTGCCCTCGTATATCAGCTCCGTATGCGTAAGCGTTGCCGTGCCGCGGCCCACGTCCGTATGCGCGGTGGTGTTTGGGTCAAGGTGATACTGAATATGGCACGGCGCGCTGAGCGCAAAATCCTTCCGCGCTATCTCGCGGCGCAGCGCGTCCCGCTCAAGCTCCACCCAGTCCGGCACCATTTCCGGTATAACGCTGCCTTCGCCCACGGGATGCAGAAAGCCGTATTCGTCCACCGTGCCGCGGTTGCCGCAGGCGGCGCAGTATATGTCGTTCCCATCGGTGCGGGTTGTTAATTCGCCGCCGCATTTGGGGCAAAGGTATAGTAGGTTTTCCAATCCCTTGGCCCTGTTTTTGCCGCCGAAGGATATCATGCGCCGCTTTTGCCATGCGTAATCGTCCACGAACAGCTTTTGTTCTATCCGTGCGTAAAGCTCATTCATGCTCAGGCTTTTCACTTCCTCCGCCGTGGCGATGAGCTCTATCTCCGTTTCCACCTTGCCGCGCCGCTGCACGGGGTTCCATTTGGGGCGGGTGAAATAGCCGCCGTGCGTGCGCGCGGCGTAAAGCGGGGCCTTGAGCAGCTTTGCAAGCTTGGCTATGCTGTCGCTGAAGGGGGCGGTGCGGCCCGTGCCGTTCACCTCTCCCTCAGGATATATCAGCAGGCTTTCGCCCATCTCAATCGTATTCTTCATGCGGGCAATGCTCTCCACGTCCGCGCGGAACTGCTCCTTTTTTATGCAGCGGAACAGGTTCAGTAACCATGCTATGCGGTGGTTGCGGTAAAAGTGCGCCGCCACAACGGCGTGGAACCGCTTTTGCCTGAGCGTTGCCAGCGCAAAAAGAAAATCCAGATTGCCCGTGTGGCTGCCCAGCAGCACTATCGGTCCATCGGGCAGCGCGGGAATATCCTTCGGCGCGCGGAAGCGGTACTTCAGCCAAAGATACGGCCTGAGCAGAAGCGTGAGCATATCGTAAACCGGCTTTATGTGCGGCTTTACGGCGTATTTAGATCTCATTTCAGTCCCCCTTGAACGGCTCAGCCGAATATCAGCATAAGCACCGGCACGGCTATAAGGCAAAGTATTGACGTAAAGCCCATGCCCAATGCGTTGTATTTTTCATCCGCGCCCGCGTAGGCGGAAACCACCACACTCTGCGTCATAACGGGCATTGCCGCCTCTATCATAAAAACGCTCTGCGCCATTCCGCCTATATTGAATATGCGGCACATTAAAAGCATTATCAGCGGCGATATTATGAACCGCATACCGCTTACGACCCATATGCCGGCATCGGGCTTAAGATTTTTCAGCCCCGTTTCATATATCAAAAAGCCGATGTATATGAGCGCAAGCGGCGTTACCGTATTGCCCATATATTTTGTGAAGCTTTCAAGAAGGCTTGGCAGCTTAAAGCCCATAAGCAGCAGCGCAACCGCCGCAAGCAGCGAAATAAGCGGCGGGGAGGCAAGCTTTTTGCCTGTTTCCTTAATGCTGAGTCTGCTCTCCCCCGCGCTCATGTATATCATGGTTGCGCCTATCGCCCAGAAGAAGAACGTGTTCATCATATAGAAACACATCACATACGGCGTGCCCTCCGCGCCGAAAAGCTCCGTGCATACGGGATACCCCACGAACAGGGAATTGGACATGGCGCACATTACCACAAACCCGCCGAAGCGCCTATGGCTTATTTTCATGGCCTTGGCAGCGGCAAGGGCTATAAGGATCATGGCAATGTTGAAAAGCATGGGCGTAAGCAGCAGCGCGCCCGCGCTTTTTATAAGCTCCACGGAAAAATCCGTAAACACATTGTGTATGCACATGCAGGGAACGGAAATATTCACAAGCAGCTTTATAACAAAGCTTTTGTGTTCCTTTTTCATCAGGCCTGTTCTGCCCATTATGTAGCCCACGGCAATGAGCATAAGTATCAGCACAACGGCCGATACGCTGTCCGCTAAAGAATTCATGCTGTTGCTAAGTATAAGCCAACGGGGGCGCGCAGCATACTGCCGCCCCCGCCGTGGATTTTATTTTCCGGGAAATTATTTGGAAATCTTGCGGCACTCAAGATAGTACCGCTTTTCGTTCGCCTCGCCCATTGAGAAGGTTTTGCGGGGAAGGGCGCCGTCGAATATAACGGTCTTAAAGAAGGCGCTCTTGCCCATGTTGGGCAGTATGAAGCCTATGTTATTATCCTTGCGGCCAAGCTCGTCAACAACCTGCTCGCCATGGATATAGTCTATGGCCGCGCCGTCGGTCTCCTTTATGAATATGTCCAGCGCGTTCTGCAGCGTGCCTACCTCAAGCTGCGCCGCTGGGTCGCTCACCTTAAAGTAGCCGTAGCCTTCCTTTATCATAAAGGGCAGCAAGTGGCACTTAGAACAGGCGTTTGCGGCCATGGCATCGTCCCGCTCGGCCTTGGAGCCGTAAAGGTGCATTTCGGTTTCGCCGTTCTGCTCGCTCAGCTTTTCGCTCAGCCATGCGATTGCCTTCTTGGTATCCACGCCGAACACAACGCGGTGTATGGGTTCGAACTCTATGCCGGAATCGTGCACGTTTTCAAGCTCAACCAGCGCATAGCGTGCGGGATGGTTCGCCGCTTCCTCCGGCGAAAGGGTTTTCTTTATCTGTTCCCAGTTGGCCTTTGCCGTGGCGAAGGAATGGTTGCCGTCTCCCATGGCAAAAAGGAGGCTGGGCGCGTCTGTACCGTACTTGGCGGAGAAAACCTCGGGGCTTGCCAGCGCCTCAAGCGCGCGCAGCGCGCGGTCTATGCGTGCGTCGTCCTTTATGAAATAGCCCTTTATGTGGCCGCCGCCCTGCATCAGCTCAAAATCGTAGCGTTTTTCGCTTTCGCCCACGCTTTCGCCTATGGGCTCTATCACGGTGCGCTCGGGGTCGTCTATAAGCACCAGTATGTGCGGCAGCTCCACAGGCGCGTCCTTCCTTATGCGAAGGCGGGGCGGTATACGCTCAACTATTGTGCCCTCCGTGGCGCGTATAAGCGTGGTTGAGCCTTTGGAATAATCGTAGCACTCAAGGTCCAGCGCAACCATTATGCCGTGGCGCACGTTCGCGCCCGCGCGGCGCTCAACATACATTATGCCCCGGCCTATGTTTTCAAGCACGCCCGTATCAAGATAGCTCTTCATCGTGGCGTTTATTTTCTCTATGCGTTCGGCCTCGTCCGGCTTTTCAAGGTACATTTCCGGCAGCATAAGCCTGAGCGTGGAAGGGGCGTCGCCCACTATGCTTTCGGTTTCCTGCCAATAATCGGGCTGGGATGTGAACTGGTCGCACGCTACCACGGCCCACTTGGTCATGTCCGTCCCTTCCTTAGGGAGCAGAATTTCGGGGATAAGCACCCCACCGCTGTTTTCGTATTTGTTCATGCCGTCCTCCAGATGATATTTATATTGTGAATGCTTATTCGGTTATGGTTGTGCCCGCGCGGCCCTCGATAGCGTCCACGGCCTTATCAAGGCTGGTAATTATCGCTATGCGGCCCGGCTTGCTTTCAACGAAGTTAAGCGCGGCCTCAATCTTGGGCAGCATGCTGCCGGGGGCGAAGTGACCTTCCTTTATATATTGCTTAGCTTCCGCCGCGCTCATGCGGTCAAGGTCCTTCTGATCGGGTTTTTTGAAGTTTATGCTCACCTTTTCAACCGCCGTGAGTATAACAAGCGCGTCCGCGTCCATGTCCCGCGCAAGCTTTTCGCTGGCAAGGTCCTTGTCTATAACCGCGGCAACGCCCTCAAGATCGCCCGCATCGTTGCGCACAACGGGTATTCCGCCGCCGCCCACGGTGACCACCACAAAGCCCGCATCGTTAAGCGTTTTCACGGCGTCAAGCTCAACTATTTCAACCGGCAGCGGAGATGCGACTACCCTGCGCCAGCCGCGGCCCGCGTCCTCCTTCATTGTATAGCCCTTTTCTTCGGCTATGGCCTTGGCTTCTTCTTCGGTATAGAAGGGGCCTATGGGCTTTGACGGCGCCTTAAACTTCGGGTCGTCCTTATCCACCACCACCTGGGTAACGACAGTGACCACGTTTTTGTTTATTCCCCTGTGGCGCAGGACTTTGGAAAGCCCCTGCTGAATATGGTAGCCTATCATGCCCTGGCTCATCGCGCCGCAAACGTCAAACGGCATGGCGGGGGTGGATGCGCTTGCAACCTCGTTCTGTATAACTATTCTGCCCACCTGCGGGCCGTTGCCGTGCGCAACAATAACCTCGTAGCCGCGTTCAACAATATCCGCTATGTATTCGCTGGTCTTTTCCACCACCTCAAGCTGAGCCTGCGCGGTTGCGGGCTTTCCGGCTTCCTGCAATGCGTTGCCGCCAAGGGCTATAACTAACTTTTTCACTGGGGCTTATCTCCTTAAAATAATTCGGTAATTCTCAGCGCCGTAATGTGCTGCTTATACGAATATAGTATAGCCGCCCGCGGCGATGTCTGTCAACACGGTTTGTTGACACGGCGGCAAACAAATGTTATCTTTTTGATTAGCAAAAACCAAGGAGGGCGACTGCCATGGAAGAAAAAAAATTTGAATTTGACGAGCGCGCGCCGTATGCGTATTTTCAGAATTCCGCCTGCCCGTATTTCCCCTGCCACGAAAAGGGGAATAAGGAGTTCTTCAACTGCCTTTTCTGCTACTGCCCGCTGTATGCGCTGGGCGATAAATGCGGCGGCAATTTCGTTTACACCGAAAATGGTGTAAAGGATTGTTCAAACTGCCTTGTACCCCATTCCAAGGGCGGATATCCGTATATAATGGAAAATTTCCACAAAATATCGGAGCTTGCGAAGCGCAAATAAGGGGCGTTGGCAATGGATATGCGCTTTGACGGGGTGAATTATTTTGCGGCCGACGCGCGGCTGCATTACGGCAGCGTAAGCATAAAGAATGGGTATATAGACCGCGTGGACATGGCGGACGCCGCGCCGCACGACGGGGCGAAGCTGCTTTTGCCCGGCTGCATAGACACGCATACGCACGCCATGCTGCAAAGCGAATACTTTGCGGAGGATGAAGCCGCATCGGCCGCCGCACGCAGGGCGCTTGCACAAAGCGGCACAACGGCGTTCCTTTTCGCCACCATGGCAATGGATGAAGAAAGCCTTGCCCTTCGCTGCCGTGCCGCGGCAAGGGCCGCGAAGCAAAGGCCGGCGGGCGAGAGCCGCTGCCTTGGCGTATATCTTGAAGGGCCGTTTCTTTCCTATGAAAAGCGCGGCGCGCACAACCCGAAGTTTCTGCACCTGCCGGACGGGGAGATGCTGAGCCGCCTTGACGACGCGGCGGAAGGCTGCATACGCGCGGTATGCATGGCGCCGGAGCTTGATGGGGCGATAGACCTTGCAAAAAAGCTGAAGGGCAAAAAGGTGGTATCCTTCGCGCACAGCGCCGCGGGGTACGACGTTGCCATGCAGGCGTTCGCGGCGGGCTTTTCCAACCTTACGCACACCTTCAACTGCATGCAGCCCATGCTGCACCGCGCGCCCGGGCCCGTTGCCGCGGCAGCGGATACCAATGACGTTACAGCGGAGCTGATAGACGACGCGCTGCACGTTCAGCCGCCCATGATACGGGCTTTGTTCAAGCTGATGGGGCCTGAGCGCATAATACTGATAAGCGATTCAATAGCCGCCTGCGGCATGGCGGAAGGGGTATACCCTTCGCCGGACGGCATGAAGATACGCCTTGCGAACGGTCGCGCCACGGTGGACGGGACGGACACGCTGGCGGGCTCCGTAATGCCGCTGTTTCAGGGCGTGCGCCGCATACACGAATCGGGCATACCGCTTGAGCAGGCCATTGCCGCGGCAACGCTTAACCCCGCGCGCAGATACGGCCTTGAAAACGAACTCGGCGCGATAGCCGAAGGCCTCCACGCGGACGTGCTGCTCTGCGGCAGCGACCTTACGCTTGAAAAGGTGTATATGTGGGAGTAGTGCGGCGAAATCTGTTTGTTCATGCCGGCTTTGGTGCGCTATACAAACTTACATATTAAGCCTGCCCTGAAAGGGGATTCGAGCCGAGCGCGCCCAGTGGGCGATGCAGCGAGGGGAGAATCGGGCGGAATAGGGAGTATTGCAAGCGGCAGCGCTGCAAGACGACCATATTCCAACCAGCGTTGTGGGTTTCGCGCAAGCGAAAGCCGGAGGGGTTAAAAAGGAAGAAGCTTCTCTGGGTTTCGTCAACCCCTCAGTCAAACCTTCGGTTTGCCAGCTCCCCGTAAAGGGGAGCCTTTTGGTATGGTGCAAATTCTAACCAAAAGCTTTCCCCGCGTGCGGGGAAAGTGGCATGGCGAAGCCATGACGAAAGGGGAATGACTCAAAGCGCTCAAGTGTTTTTCCTATTCCCCCTCAGTCTCACTTCGTTCGACAGCTCCCCCGCAAGCGGTGGCGCCTTTTGGCTTAGCGCCCCCCTACTTCCTTCCAAACTCCTTATGGAACAGTCTTGAGAGCGGCTTATACACCACGAATGTTACGACCGAGTTTATTGCGGCCTTGGCGGAGTTAAACGCCACAAAGCTCCACATAACGCTCCATATATAGCCCTGCGCGTCGGCATAGGTCATGTTCTGCCCGCTTACGAATATGGGCGTAAGGAAATAGTTCAGCGGCACCATTACGGCTATCATGGTTGCGGAGCCTACGAGCAGGCCCTCTATCGCGCCGCGTATATTGTGGCGGCGGCGGTATATTATGCCCGCGACCACGGCAAACGCGCCCGTTGCGAAAAAGTGCATGGCGCAGCCTACCCAGCCGGACCCGGCGGACACCGTGAGCGCCTGAAGCAGGCTTACGACCGCCGTGAGCAGAAGCCCCTCAAGCGGGCCGAACATGAACGCGCCTATCAATATGGGCACGTCCGCCATATCGTATTCCAAAAAGGGCAGCGAGGGTATGAGCGGGAAGCGCACAACATACATCAGCACCAGTGACATTGCGCACAGCAGCGCCAGCTTGACCAATTTTTCCACTCTTTTGTTTCGCATAAGGTTTTTCCTCCAAATAAAAAATTCCCCATGCTTTGGGGAATTCAATAAAACACGCGTTAAAATAACGGCTTCTACCATCCGGACTGTAACCGTCGGCCCCGGGTTCTCACCGGCTCGGCCCGCAGAGCGCGGGTTCGCGGGCTTGTCGGCATATGCCGCATCACCGCCGGTATGGACTTTCACCACACCCCGAAGCGCCTTTATTATATGCCATATGCACTAACTATGCAACAGCAAATTTCCGCATTATCAATCCGGCAGCTTTTTGCCGCAACTGCGGCAGTATTCATAGCCTTCCTCCGCCTTTGCCCCGCAATACGGGCAAAACCCGCCGCCGTGCACTGCATTTGCATCGCCGCCGTCCGCGCTCTTTTTCGCGCCGTAGCGCTCGTTTAGCGGGTCCGGTTCTTCATTCTCATCGGTAATGTCAAATTCGCTGTATCGGTTTTCGCTTGTTGCGTTTCTGTAATTATACACGGCGTTGTATACGCCCATGCCTATGAACACAAGCCCGAACAGCGGGAAAAAGAACGGCGCGCCCATGCTTAGAGCCGCTATCGTCCATATTATGCCGAATACTATGCCTATCACCGCTCCAACGGCATTATACCGGCTGCGCCTGCGGCCCGGCTTTATGCTTTTCATGCTAATCCTGCTCCTCCTCATACCGTTCTATCTTTACGCCTGCCATGTCAAACATCTGCATTGCAAATTCGTCCGGGTACCCTTCGCCGTACACAACGCGGCTTATGCCGGAATTGACTATCATCTTTGCGCATATAACGCAGGGCTGGTGCGTGCAGTAAAGCGTTGCCCCCTCTATCGATACGCCTAACTTGGCGGCCTGTATTATGGCATTCTGCTCGGCATGGATGGCATAGCAAAGCTCGTGCCGCGTGCCGGAGGGTATGTTCAGCCTGCGCCGCATGCATTCGCCGCGCTCCACGCAGCTTTTCACGCCCGCGGGCGCGCCGTTATAGCCCGTGGTCAATATGCGCTTGTTCTTCACTATTACCGCGCCTATTTTCCTGTTTTCCTGATAGCAGCTTGCCCAGTTGGCAATTGTGTGCGCCAGCTCCATGAACCGCGCGTCCCATTTGTCAAAGCCGTGCATAATAATGTCTCCTTTCGGGATTTATTCATAGTATATCATGCCTTATGCGAACATTTAAGCGGCATTTTCGCAAAAATGGAAAGGAATTGTGAAATATGAATATTGCCCTTGAATTGGCGGCGGTATTGGGGTATTATACCCATTGTGGATTAGCACTCAACCAAGTCGAGTGCTAACAAATAAACCGTAATCAATCGATATAACATAAGGAGGCATTGAACCATGAAACTCAATCCCTTGGCCGACAGGGTCGTGCTGAAGAGCGCAGAAGTCGAAGAAACCACCAAAAGCGGCATTATACTTACCGGCAGCGCTAAGGAAAAGCCCGTTGTGAGCGAGGTTATAGCAGTAGGCCCCGGCGGCGTGGTAGACGGCAAAGAGGTTAAGATGTATGTTAAAGCAGGCGACAAGGTAATATTCTCCAAGTACGCCGGAACAGAAGTGAAGCTGGACGGCGAGGAGTTCATAATCGTCCGCCAAAGCGACATACTTGCGATAGTTGAATAATCAGGAGGAAACGAATTATGGCAAAGCAGCTTAAATACGGTGAAGAAGCCCGCCGCGCACTTGAGAGCGGCATTAACCAGCTTGCAAACACGGTAAAGATAACCCTTGGCCCCAAAGGCCGCAACGTGGTGCTGGACAAGAAATACGGCGCACCGCTCATCACTAACGACGGCGTGACCATCGCCAAGGAAATAGAGCTTGAGGATCCGTTTGAAAACATGGGCGCTCAGCTCGTGCGCGAGGTTGCCACCAAGACCAACGATGTTGCCGGCGACGGCACCACCACCGCCACCCTACTTGCGCAGGCCATAGTGCATGAGGGCATGAAGAACGTTGCCGCGGGCGCAAACCCCATGGGCATCAGGCTCGGCATAGAGGCCGCCGTTAACGAGGCCGTGGAAGGGCTGAAGAAGATATCCAAGCCCGTTGAAAACAAGCAGGCCATTGCCCAGGTCGCAAGCATTTCCGCGGGCGACGAAAAGGTCGGCGTGCTGATAAGCGACGCTATGGAAAAGGTCGGTAACGACGGCGTTATCACCATTGAAGAATCCAAGACCATGAAGACCGAGCTTAACGTTGTCGAAGGTATGCAGTTCGACCGCGGCTATGCTTCCGCCTACATGGTGACCGATACCGATAAGATGGAAGCGGTGCTGGATAATCCTTATATCCTCATCACCGAAAAGAAGATAAGCAACATTCAGGAGATTCTGCCCGTTCTTGAAGCGGTCGTGCAGCAGGGCAGGAAGCTTTTGATAATTGCCGAGGATGTTGAGGGCGAAGCCCTTGCCACCTTGGTGGTCAACAAGCTGCGCGGCACGTTCACCTGCGTTGCGGTCAAGGCCCCCGGCTTTGGCGACAGGCGCAAGGCCATGCTGCAGGATATAGCCGTGCTCACCGGCGGCCAGGTCATAAGCGAAGAGCTTGGCATGGAGCTGAAGGAGACCACGGTTGATCAGCTTGGTACCGCCCGCCAGGTAAAGGTGGACAAGGAAAACACCACCATAGTTGAAGGCGCAGGCGATCCCAGCGAGATTAAGGCCCGCATCAGCTCCATCCGCGCCCAGATAGAGGAAACCACCAGCGAATACGACAAGGAAAAGCTGCAGGAGCGCCTTGCCAAGCTGGCCGGCGGCGTTGCCGTTATAGCGGTCGGTGCGGCTACCGAGGTTGAAATGAAGGAATTCAAGCTGCGCATTGAGGACGCGCTCAACGCTACCCGTGCCGCTGTTGAAGAAGGCATAGTCCCTGGCGGCGGCGTAGCCCTGCTCAACGTTATCCCCGCTGTCAAGGCGCTTGCCGCCAAGGCAGAGGGCGACTACAAGACCGGCGTAAACATTGTGCTCCGCGCCCTTGAAGAGCCCGTGCGTCAGATATCCATCAATGCCGGCGTAGACGGCAGCGTGGTTGTTGAAAACGTGAAGCGCTCCAAGAAGGCCGGTTACGGCTACGACGCCAAGCTTGACGAGTACGGCGTGATGACCGACCGCGGCATCATAGACCCCACCAAGGTGACCCGCAGCGCGCTGCAGAACGCGGCCAGCATAGCGGCCATGGTACTCACCACCGAAAGCCTGGTTTGCGACATTCCCGCTCCCGAGCCCGCGGCTCCCGCGCCCGGTGCAGGCGGAATGGGCGGCATGTACTAAGAAAAACGCTTAAAAAGCCTTTAGGGAAGCGGCTTATGCCGCTTCCTTTTTACACTATAATTTCATTGGCCGATAATCCGGCAAATTAAGGAGGTATACGCCATGATATTCACTCAGCATTACGATTCGCCATTGGGCGGAATATTGCTTGCCGCGGACGAAACCGGCCTTAGGGGTCTTTGGTTCGATGGGCAGAAATACTTTGCCCGAGATTTGCCCGCAGAGCATATCGAGCAGGACACGCCCGCCCTTACCGAGGCCAAGCGTTGGCTGGATATTTATTTTGCCGGAAAAGAGCCGGACTTTCTGCCGCCGCTGCACCCCGCAGGCTCCGCGTTCCGTCAGTCCGTGTGGGAGATACTGCTTAAAATCCCCTACGGCCAAACCATTACCTATGGCGATATTGCGCGGCAGCTTGCCGCAAAGCAGGGGCTTGCCAATATGTCCGCGCAGGCCGTGGGCGGCGCAGTGGGGCACAACGAAATTTCCGTCATCATCCCCTGCCACCGCGTAGTGGGCGCAAACGGCAGCCTTACCGGATATGCCGGCGGCATTGACAAAAAAATAAAGCTGCTGGAGCTGGAGCGCGCCGATATGACGCAGCTTTTCGTGCCGAAGAAAGGCACAGCACTTTAATTTAGCTTTTATACGCAAAAACGGGCCGGTGATTTGGCCCGTTTTTCAGCAAGATCTATTCTGTTTTGTTTACTGTCTGCCTATTGTGGCTACCATTACGGCCTTTATGGTGTGCATGCGGTTCTCCGCCTCGTCAAACACCTTGGATGCGGGGGAACGGAACACCTCGTCGCTCACTTCCATTTCCGTAAGGCCGAACTTTTCGTGTATGTCGCGGCCCACAACGGTCTCAAGATCATGGAAGCTGGGCAGGCAATGCAGGAATATGCAGTCCGGATTGCCGGTTTTGGCCATCATTTCCGCATTCACGCGGTAGGGCTCAAGCAGCTTTATGCGCTCGGCAAACTGGTCCTCTTCGCCCATGGATACCCAAACGTCGGTATATATAACGTCCGCGCCCTTCACGTCGTCTATGTTTTCGGTAAGCGTTATGGTCGCGCCCGTGGTCTTTGCAACCTCCTTCATCTCGTCCACAAGCTCCTTGCTCGGGAAAAGCTCCTTCGGCGCAAGGCCAACGAAGTCCATGCCCATCTTTGCCGCGCCTATCATAAGGGAATTGCCCATGTTGTTGCGCGCATCGCCCGCGTAAACGAACTTCACCTTGTTCAGCGACTTATGCACATGCTCCTCTATGGTCAAAAGGTCGGCCAGGATCTGCGTGGGGTGATAAAGATCCGTAAGGCCGTTCCATACGGGAACGCCGCTGTATTTTGCCAGCAGCTCAACATCGCTCTGCTTAAAGCCGCGGAACTCAATGCCGTCATAGAAGCGGCCCAGCACCTTTGCCGTATCCTCAAGCGATTCCTTTTTGCCCATTTGGCTGTTTGAAAGGAATGTGCAATTTGCGCCCTCGTCATACGCGGCAACCTCAAACGCGCAGCGCGTGCGGGTGGAGGTTTTTTCAAACAGCAGCACTATGTTGCGCCCTTCAAGCAGGTTCCCCTTTATTCCCGCGCGCTTCTTTGCCTTCAGGTCATGCGCCAGGTCAAGCAGATACCTTATCTCCTCGCTTGAAAAGTCCTTCAGTGTTAAAAACGAACGTCCTTTAAGATTTACAGGCATACTCTTTCTCCTTTTTTTGTTTGATTTGATTATATCAAGGAATGTATACTTTGTCTACATATACACCCGAATATACATTCAGCAGCGCGCCGTAGCTTACGCCGAAGCGCAGCACATCGCCCACGGCAAAGCTGCCCTTTGCTTCCGTAAGGTTCACAATAAGGTGATCCGAGCTTGCGCCCAGTATTTCCACCCCCTCGTCAAGCGGGGTCAGGCCGCCTATGTCCGCATCCTGCCGGCCTATTGCAAGTATTGCGCGCAGCATTTCGCCCCTGTCCGCAAATTCAACGCTTTCGCCGAAGGCGTTCATTCCGCTTTGGCCTATTGGCTTGGAGGGTTTGCGCTTCAGCTCCGCAATGCTTGCCTCCAGCGTGAACGCATCGCCGTAAAGTCCTTCCATAACGCTGCCGGTGACCGTTTCGTTGCCAAGCAGATACCCTTCACCAATTCTAAGGTTGGTTATGCCCTTGGGTATGCGGCCGTCACGCAGCATTATAAGGCTGCTTGAATTGCCGCCGGATACAAACGGTATGCCAAGCCCCGTTTCGCTCCGCAGCCATTTTGCCGTTTCAACAAGCCCACCAAGGTTATTCTCGTCCGGTATTATGCCGCCGAAGCAGGTAAGGTTCACGCCTATGCCGAAAAGCTCCAGCAGTTCCGCTTCCTTCACGGCGTTGGCAATGCGCAAAAGTTCTTCCCGATTTTTATAGAACACCCCTTCGCGAAGGTCCCCCATGTCCACCATGAGAACTATTCTGTGCCGCTTATTCTGCCGCGCGGCTTCCTCAGCGATTAGCTTAACGGTGGAAAGCTCGCTTTGCTGGCTTATGTCGCTGTATGCAACAACGTCCGCGGCCTCGCACGCCTGCGCGATGCGCAGCAGATACTTCTGCTTTTCGGTTTTTATGTTCTTCAAATTCAGCAGGCGGGAATCGGCAATGAAGTCCGCCTCCGTTTGGTTCATCAGCTCTATTATGGGCGCGTGTGCGCATACGCATTTGCTCACAAGGCCAATGCTTATCCCCTGCTCATGGCCCATGGCTATCAGCGCGTCCATATTATGCTTCAGCTTTTTCGTATCAATTACTATGCGTGGGTACATGGCGGCCTCTCCTTATATGCCCAGCGAATGCTTCAGCAGCGCCAGCGCCGCGTCCGGATAATGCCTGCTCAGCACGCCGAGCGACGCCATAATATAATCGTCGTCAAACAGCGTCCTTAGCTTGCCGGGCTTGGGATAAAGCATCATTCCCGTTGCGTTGCAGTCCGCCAGCGCGCGCAGGAGCTGTTCCCTGTGCGGCAGCCTTGTCAGCGCGCCGCCCGTGCCTATTATCGTCCGCACGGCGGTCAGGTCCTTGCCCTCCGCCACGGTACGGCGTCCGCTCGGCGTATAAACGTATCTGAGCGAACCCGCGTGGCGCTCAAGCGCAACAAGCCCCGCTTCCTTACAGAGCCGCTCAGTCAGCCTAAACTGCTCCGCGCTCTTCGGTATGGGCAGATAGTTCGCCATCACCGCATCCATATCTATGCCAAGCTCAGCATTCAGCGCGTCCGCGCCAATGCGGTTAACAAGGTTTTTCGCGTTTACATAAAGGCCAAGGTCGCCTTCAACCGTGCGCTTTGCAAAGGGTTCGGGCGTGGTGAGCAAAATGCCTATTTCCTCGCTGCCGCCGGTAACGGAGTGCACGTCCGTAGTCGCGCCGCCTATGTCCACAGCCACAACGTCCCCGATTTCGTTATAGGCAAGCTGCACGGCCTCCATCACCGCGCCCGGCGTTGGCATTATGTGGCCCGTCACCATGTCGCGTATATGCTCCATGCCCGGGGCTTTTATGATATGCTCCTCAAACACCTGATGGATTATCTTTCGCGCGGGTTCAATATTAAGCTTGTCAAGCTTAGGATATACGTTTTCCGTAACGGTGCAGCTTATGCCCGCTTTTTGGAAAATATCCTCCACCGCGCGCTTATTCTGCACGTTGCCGGCGTATATTACCGGCGCCTTAACACCGCTTGCTGCTATCATTCGGGCGTTGAAAAGCGCGGTTTCCTTTTCGCCGTAATCCGTTCCGCCCGCAAGCAGTATAAGGTTCGGCTTTGCTTCTTTAAGATCCTCTATATCATATTCGCTCAGCTTGCCCGCCGTGGCCATGGTAACTATCGCGCCCGCGCCAAGCGCCGCGGCTTCGGCAGCCTTAACGGTCATATCATACACAAGGCCGTGTACGCACATCCTAAGCCCACCCGCCGCGCTGGACGTGGCAAGCATTTCGCCGTATTCTATTTTATCCGCGCCAAGGTTGGCTTTAAGGTCCTCTATGGCGCCGTTCAGGCCAATGCGCACGTCGCCTTCCAGCACGCTGGTTGGCGCCTGCCCCTGGCCGATGAACTTCGGTTCGCCGCTCCTTATGCCGCAAAACGCATTGATAAGCGTTGTGGTGGAGCCTATTTCTGCAACAAGAACGTCTGCTTTCATGTGTACCTGCTATGAATAAAATTGTGTGAGGAAGTCCGTTGGCTGGTGGACGAACTCCCTCAGTCAAACCTTCGGTTTGACAGCTCCCTCTTAGAGGGAGCCTTTTGGCATTGTGCTTTTTTACTGTTCCCCCTCAGTCACGGCTTGCGCCGTGCCAGCTCCCCGTCCGGGGAGCCTTTTGGTGCGCCTTACAAACTCAAGCCCGATGCCTCCATCTTAGAGGGAGGTGGATGCGAGTGCAACGAGCAGACGGAGGGAGTAAAAATAAGCTCGCAGCTCTTTGCTTGTCTCAACCCCTCAGTCACGGCTTGCGCCGTGCCAGCTCCCCCGCAAGCGGTGGAGCCTTTTAGTACAGTGCAAGCACATTGTACAGTGCCGTACCCCTCGCGGAGCGATCGTTTCAATGGGGTTACGGGGGGTGCAGGGGGGCCTAAGGGGAGAAATCGAAATCTTCCCCGGCCCCCCTGCAAAAAAGCATTACATCTTCCCTTCTTTTTCCAGTTCCCAGCGCTTCTTTACAAGGAAGGTGGCAACGTGGTTGCCGTGGCTGCCGCGGCCGAAGCCTTCGTCCGCGCCGTTGGCGCGCGCCTGTGCGGAGGCCACCTGAGTGCCGCCGGCCACGAATATGACCTTATCGCGTATACCCATTTCGGTAGCGATGCGGTTTATTTTGGATATGTTCTTATAGTGTATGTCGTCGTGGCTGATTATGGTGGAAGCAAGCATTGCGTCCGCATTCAGCTCAACCGCCGCATTCACAAGCTTTTCCGGCGGCACGCTGGTGCCAAGGTAATGCACCTCTATGCCGTATTTCTCTATGCCGCCGTGCTTAATGTCTATTATCTCCCTAAGGCCCACGCTGTGCTCATCCTCGCCAACCGTGCCGCATACAACCTTCATGGGCTTGCGCTCTATATCGGCGCGGATGGCGTCGTCGCTCATCACGTCCGGCTCCTTGGGCAGCACCAGCTTGTCTATTTCTATGCTGAAGGGAACCTTGCCCTTGGCCTCTATGCGCGTGCCCTCGGCGGGGTGCATTATCTCCTTAGATATCACCTCTATGTCCGTCAGGTTCATGCGCTTGCAGCATTCTATCGCCGCCGCCTCCGCAATAAGCTTGTTTGCCGGGAAGAACATTGTCAGCATAACCGTGCCGTCGGCAAGCCATTCCATTTCGGGGCGTATAAGCTTTGCGCCGGGCTGTGCGAACTCCTTAACCTCCGCCATGCGCACGGTGCAGTTGTCCTCTTCGTCCAGCTCGTCTATGAACACTATCTTGTCCGGATTTTCCAGCGTGCAGCCGCCTATAAGGTCGCTGGGGTTGGCTGCGCCGTACTGGGCAATGTTGTTGTATCCGTAGTGCGCGGTAACGGGGGCCATATAGTCGCTTTCGCGCTTAACTATCGTGCCCGCGCCTATGCCGCCGTCTATCTTCCTGGCTATGCCGTCGTTGTTGCGCTCCGGGAACATGCCGCTGTCCACGAACATGCCCGCTTCAACGGCGTTGAAGTAGCCGCCCATTTCAACCATTTCCTCAAGGAACAGCACAGCGCGTTCCTTCAGCTCGCGCGCCTTTTCCCTAAGGTAGCCGTCCTTTTTCAGCTCAACCATTTCCATCAGCCCGTCCATGCCCACAAGCGCCTGCTTCGCCGTGTCGCACGCTTCAATATTGTATATATGCCACGGCACGTTGCGGCCCTCGTCAGGCGTTATGGTTGACTGTATATCGGCGCTTGTAAGCTTTGATATCATCATGTTCAGCACATGGGTAACGGTGGCTTCGCGCGTGGAGGATTCGATATACTTTGTGTTCATCTGCGCGCGCATACGGTATTCGTGGAAAAGATCGCGCAGCGCAACAGCATAGGGCAGGTCTATATGTATGCAGGGCGCGGGGGTAGCCGTGGGGGGAACGGTGGAAAGGCAAATGTTCTTCTTATCCACGCCCACCTTGGCGGAGAATATGGCGTTTATGCCGTGCTGAACCATAAGCTCGGGCATAACCTTCCATGCATCGCGCGCGGTGGCGTTGGCGTTATGTGCGCCGTCTATCTGCGCCTGTCCGGCCCATGCTATCAGCTTTTTGCTCTCGCATGCGTCAACAAAGCTCCTTATCATGTTTATGTTGCGATAAATAACGTTGTACTGCGGGTCCTGATGAACGCCGTTCACGCCTTCTTCCGCGAACATTACCGCTATATCCGGCCCCGCAACGCCGGAAACGTAGCTGTGGTAATTTATGGGGCGGCCGACCTCGTCCTCTATCATGTCCAGCGCCTTGCGCTGCGCGCGCACCTGCTTGCGGGTAACGGGTATTCCGCCCATGCCCTGCGGGGAGCCTTCTATAAGCCCGTCAAAGTGGCTCTGTCCCGCGGTGCGGATAACCATTATGTGATCCGCGCCGTGGTGCGCGGCAAGCCTCATGCGGCGTATGTCGTCCTCAAAGCGGCCTGATGCTATTTCCGTTGTTATCGTGGGCAGCGGCTGCGGGTCTATATCGCCAAAGTAATGCGCCGGCGGCAGGGGTACGCTTGATTTAAGCGGCTCCGAGCAGTCCTCGTATGTGAACTGGCCCAGCTTCAGCCCGGGCGCGGGCGTGCGCCACGTCCACCCATGGCGGCGCGGATGATAATGCTCAAGATCGTCCAGTATTTCGGACACGTTTATGTTGTCGTTGGGATCCAATCTATAATCGCTCATGCCTTGCCTCCTTACTTAAAACTGCGCCGCGGCTTCGTCCCAAAGCCTGCCTTCGCAAAGAGCCTTGCCCGCGTCAATATAGTCCATTTCCTTGGCCTTAGCCAGCCTGTATACCACATTGCCCGCGCCGTGGCCGAGCAGGTTGCGCTCAACGCAGCCGTCCGCAATGGCCTTGGCCTCTATTGAGGAAAAGCCCATTCTCAGCAGCACGCTGCGCTCTATGGCGGGGGATGTGTTTTCGTAGCCAAGCTTGAGCAGCGGGTCAACTATCTGCTCTGCAAGCTGCCAAAAGCGCTGCTCCAGTTCCTTGTCGCTCAAATTTGCCACGCTTTGGCGGCGCACTTGATAATCGTCATCTCTTTTCATCAGTTACTTTCCTCCTGATAATATAATGCTTGCCGCGCCGCAAAATGCGCATCTCTCCTTAGCCCCTTGCGGCGCGATGTACCAATGATTGCTTATTTCTTCAGCTCCGCCAGCACCGCCTTAACGTATGCCGCATCGCGCTGCACTTCTTCCGCAAGGAAGCGTATATCCTCTTCGGTGGGGGCGTGGTCAACGCTTGCCACTGCGTTCTTTATAAGCGAATGGCGCATATGCTCAATGTTGAAGTCCCGCGCCTTTATCAGCGAAGGATGCGCCGGCAGAATTATGCTCTTGCCCGGCACTTCCTCGGCAGGATCGCCAAAGTGAATATCTATGCCGTTTTTGCGGGCAAACGCAAGCTGCGGATTGACGTGCTTGCCTGCGCCTGTGTATTCGGTCTCCTGAACCACTATGCACTGATCCTCGTCCATCTCCTGCGCAACGCTGAACGCCGCCGCAAGGGAGGTATCGCCCGCGGGGCCGCGCTCCAGCCCCTCAAGGGAGGCGAGCATTTCCGTCATGTAGAACACCTCGCCCTGCGCAACGGTAACGTAGCGGTCCATGTACCTAAGCGGCCTTGCCGCGCTGCGGGGCACGTCGCTCCTGTCCGGCCAGGTGGAGAACGGTACGCCGAATCCGGTATGGCCGGTGGTGAAGGATTTTTTGTTGAACTGGGTATCGCTTGCCATGTGCAGCCCGCTCAGGTTAACGCTTGCGGCTATAACCTTAGCGCTGCAGCCGGCCTTGCGCAAGCCGCGCGCGGTGCCCGTAAGGTTGCCACCGCCGGCATTGGTGCATACCACCGCGTCCGGATCCTTACCGAAGCGCGCGCGAAACTGCTCCGCAATTTCGTAGCCCAGCGTTTCAACTCCTATTATGCCGTAAGGCGTATAGAGGGAGGCATTGAAGTAGCCCGTATCCTCAAGCATTCTTAGCGTTTCATAGAACAGTTCCGGCCCTACGGAAAGCTGAACCACCTCCGCGCCGAAGGCTTCGCACTTTCTGGCCTTTTCTATTATTTCCGGCTGGCCTATATACCTTGAATCGTAGCATTCCTGCACTATTATGCACTTAAGCCCCGCCATTGCGCATATGCTGGCAACGGCCGCGCCGTAATTGCCGCTGGTGGCGGCTATTGCGCCTTTGTAGCCCATTTCACGGGCGGTATATATGCTGGTTGCCGCGCGGCGCGCCTTAAAGCTGCCGCTGGGGTTGCAGGCTTCGTCCTTTATGAATATGCGCGCGCCTTTGCCCTTGGGCGCCATTTTGCGCGCAAGCGCCGTTATGTTTTTAAGCTCTATCAGCGGAGTATGCCCGATGGCAAAGCTTTCCTGTATGCGGCGCACCTCGTTTATGTCAAGCCCCGTGGCCTTCATCATGCCCTCGTAATCAAAGGCGATAGAACCGGATTCAAAGCGGGAATAATCCATGCCCACGGCGGACTTTATTATTTCCGCCCTGCGTCCCATTACCGCATTATAGCTCATGTCCTTCATTTGTCGTCACCTCCGAAAAGTATGCCGCGCACGGTGTCGCCTATTTCAAGCAGCTCAGGCACAAATTCGCCGTAGTCGTGAGTATAGCGCGGGTTTACCTCCAGCAGCTTGCCGCGCACATGCCTGCCCGTGCGGGTTATTATCTCCACCTCGTCGCCTATTTCGGCATCCTGCGTCAAATGTCCCTTTACCCACATTTCAAGCGGTACGCCGTGCGTATCCTCCGGAACCTGCGGCGCGCGCTGCTGCGGCGTAAGAATAATATTATGGGTCAATACCCAGTCGCCCTTTTTTGCCATTTTTTCTCGCCTCCCGATGCGTAAAAATGCTTATTTTTCTATCATGTCGCGCATGTCGCCCATTATGGCGCGCGGAACGGGCAGATCGAGCATGGTTTTAAGTCCCGGCCGCGCGTTTATAACATGGGGTATCATGTTCACCATCATTGCTATTGTGCCAATGCCGCCGTCAACCTCGGGGTTTATGGCCATGCTCACGTTGGGCGTGCCCTTTAGCACTATATAGTCGCCCGTATGCGTGCCTTCCATTTCAGGCTCTATCTGCTGGGGATGTATCATGTCTATCTTCAGCTCGCCGTTAACGTAGCCCTGACCGGTCATGTTAACGCCCGCAACGTCGCCCGCCTTGGCAAAGCCGTAGGGGGATTTGCGGTCAACCGTTGTTACTATGGGCTTCATCTGCTGCTCAAACTTATCCACCTTCCAGCCGAGCGCTTCGGCTATCATGCCGACGGATTCCGCAAAGCCCACGTGCCCCGCAAGGCTGCCGTCCTCAACGCCCTGCTCAAACGCCTTTATGCTCAGGCCCACGCCCTGCTCCTCCATTACCGCCGGGCCGAAGGGGGAAAGGCTGTTCACGCGGCGGCACTGCACGCTCTGCACGTCCGTCATGCAGCCGGAAAGGCAAACCGCCAGCAGGTCCATCATAAGGCCGGGGTTTATGCCCGTGCCGAGTATGGATACGCCGTTGGCCTTGGCCAGTTTATCCATTTCCTCCGCAAGCTCGGGCTGATTGGCCTTGGGGTAGCTCATCTCCTCCGCTGTGCAGATAACGTTTATGCCGTTTTCAACAACCAGCTTTATCTTGGGGAACACCTTTTTGGTGAAGGAATCCGTGGCTATAACGCATATATCCGCCGCGCCGCGCGCCGCAACCTTGTTTATATCGTCGCAGACCGTAACGTCCCTGCGCTCTCCGCGCTCAACGCCAAGCAGTTCAAATATGCTCTTGCCTACGCGCGCGGGGTGAATATCGCACACTCCGGTTATTTCAACGCCCTTTTTCTCAAGCAAAACCTTGGCTATTCCGCTGCCCATCGCGCCGAAGCCCCATACGGCAACCCTGATATTGTCCATAGTTCTCCATCCTCCGTCGTTCAATTGTTCTTTTAAATACGTTTGCGTTTAAGTTCAATGATTCCATTGGTACTTGATTTATTATACAATGCGCCCGCCTCCCCCGCAGGACGCACGTTAGCCCTTTTGCGGTAATAAACGGCCGCCTTTTCTGCGTGCGTATGGCCGCCGTTCATTGCACAAGCACGCTTTTCCGCCGTCCGCGGACAGCAAAGCACGGCATTCTGCACCCAAACGGACATTAAGACACGCGGAATATATACAATAAAAATCGGCCTGTTTGTCCTTTTTATATTGAAAAAGCAAGCGAGGCGGGCTATTATTATGTTAAGCTATTCATGCGCACTGCGCAAAGGAGGACATATGCCGGATATTATACAGATGCAGTCCATGGCGCGGTCACGGCTTGACCAAAGCAAGCTTGCCAGCTTCGATCAGGAGGTTATAGAGGCCCCCACCCGCCCGCTTATCCATCAGGAGGCGCGCTTTTTGCTGATACGCAAAGGGCGGGGGGAAATGAGCATACAATCCCGCCCGTATAAGCTGGAGCCGGGGTCGCTTGTGGCGGTGCTGCCGTGGCAGATAACAACGGTGACCGCCGTTGAGGAGCCGCTGCAATATTATCTTTTGGTATATCATTTGGATACGCTAAACCGCGTTATGAAGGCGTTTTACGATGCGGGCGGCCTGCCGGCAATGTGGATGCGCGATGTTGACGCTTCCCCCGTAATAACGCCCGATAAGCGCATGGGCGCGCAGATAGACAGGCTGTTCCTTGCGCTGAGGGACGAGCTCGGCATGGAATCCACGCTGGAAAGCCCGGCAAAGCCGCTGGGGAGCATATTCGTTATGAATAAGCTTGTGGAACTCATTGTCATGTTCGAGCGCAGCTGCGCATACAGCGGGGCGGTTGATTACATGGAGCAGGACGACGTGCCGGACAGGAGCGAGATACTGCGCTACATGTACGCCCACTGCAACAAAAAGCTTACGCTATCCATGCTCTCCCGCGTGTTTTACATGAGCGAAAGCAGCATAAGCGCCTATATAACCGGCATAACGGGGCTAAGCTTCGTTGACCTGAGGAACGAAATGCGCATCGGCAAAACGGCAAACTATCTGCTGTATACCGATTTTACGGTGGAGGAGCTTGCGGAGGTTCTTGGCTATGTGGATTCGTCCCACATATCAAAGGTATTCTCCGCCCGCGTTGGCATGAAGATAAACGAATACCGCAAAACATACGCCCGTGTGGGCGAAATATGCAAGGTGGACGACAGCCGTAAGGCATATGAAATAGTGCGCTACATTTACCGTTATTACGACGAGGAGCTTACCGCGCAGAACACGGCCTCCCGCTTCGGCATGAGCGTGCAGGAGCTTAACCGCGTGCTTATGTATCAGCTTGAAAAGAACTTTGAAGAATATCTCAACTCCGTGCGCGTGAACCGTGCCTGCGAGCTGCTTATATCAACCGACGCAAGCGTTATGGACATTGCCCTTGAGGTGGGCTACCACAACGCAAAAACCCTTACCCGCAACTTTGTAAAGCATAAGCTGATGACGCCGCAGTCGTTCAGAACGGCGGCAACGGAAAGGTGAAATCACAAACTCATTTATTCGGTTTTGCCCTGAAAATACGGGCAGTTTTTGCCAAGGCACTGCTTGTTTTCGGCAGAAAAGGCGCACGTTACGCGCGGCGGCATATCAAGCGCAATGCCAAGCTCGGCTTTAATCAGCTTTGCCGCTTCTATAACCGCGGTGAAGCTGTCCCGCTTGCAGCAGCGCGGCCCGCCTATGCGGCCTATCGCTTCCAATGCGCGCGCGGTTGTGATGTTTGCCAGGCCCCATGTTTTGCCGCTCAGCGGCGTTGTGCCGGTTATAATGCTCATGCACATGCCCGCGCTCACAGCCGCGCCGCAGCAGCCCCAGAATCCGCATGAGCCGCCAGGGCATCGCGCGCCGCGCTTCTTCATTTCCGCAAGGCATGCGGTCAAATCTATGTCCCCGCCCGCGTTCCTGTATGCCGTCATGAGCGCCGCGCCCACCATAACATGGTGCTCCGGCCCATGCATATGTATATACGGGTCGTTCATCATGTCCGTAAGCATGGCTATAGGGTCGCGCCCGGCGGCAGCGGCACAGTAGCGCATTATTGATTCTATGCCCTGCCTGGCGTGGCATGCATCGCAAACGTAATGCCCCGCGCCGCATTTGGCGTAGCTTGGTTCTTCCTTGCCGCAGAAGCTGCACTTCATCATTTCCGCCTGTTTCAGATACACAAGCGGCTCTCCGCATATAAGGCACGCGCCCTTTTGCCTTTGCATAAGTCTCTCCTTAAACAAATCCCCCGCACATCTCATGCAGGGGACAAGAATGCATATGTTATTATATCATTCACGCCTTCTGCGCGGCAAGGCTGCACTTGGCGCGGCGCATGGGTATAAGCGCGCCTATCACGCCGCCGAGCACAGCGGGCAGTATCCATGAGAGCTTGACCGAGTCAAGCGGCAGATATTGCAGGAACGGCAGCTCCACGCCGAAGCCGGCTATCACATCCAGCGTACACATTACAAACGCGCCTATCGCTGCGCCGCGGTACACGTTGTCGTTGGCTATCTTCTCGTTGAAAAAGGAAAGTATTATCTGCGTAAGTATTATGGGATAGATTATGTTCAGCATAGGCGATGCGAAATCTATCATGGCGGAAATGCCCACGGTGCTTATTACCAAGCCCACCGCGCAGACTATGCCGACCATCACTGGATAGCTAATTTTGTTCTTTGTAAGGCGGGAGAAGAACTCCGCGGAGGATGAGGTAAGCCCTATTGCCGTGGTAAGGCAGGCGAAAAGCACTATCACCGCCAGCAGCACCACGCCGAAGCGCTGCAGCAGCAGTTCGGTTATTGTCACCACAAGGCCGGCCTGATTCACCGCGCCAAGCTCAAGCTCGGACGACGTTGCACCGAGGAAGCTGAGCGCGCAATACACGAAAAACAGCCCGAGCGCAGCAACAATGCTGGATTTTGATATTACGCCGAAGCGGAGCTTTTCTTCGCTATACCCTTTTTCCTTGACCGTGTTCACCACCACAAGCGTTATGGCAAGCGCGCCGAAAACGTCCATTGTTTGGTAGCCCGCAAGCAGCCCCTCCTGCGCAACGTTTACGGCGGGAGCGGCGGTGCTTATTGTGCCTATCGGGTGGATTACACCCTTCACGAACAGCACCGCAAGGGTCAAAAGCAGCGCGGGCGTGAGAAATTTGCCTATTATGTCAATAACGGCGCTGGGTCTTACGGTGAGTATGAACACCGCGCCGAAGAACAGCGCGCCGAAAAGCCATGGGCTGCATTCGGGGAACAGCGGCAGCACGCCCATTTCAAACGTGGTGGCGCAGGTGCGCGGTATGCAGAGCAGCGGCCCCACGCACAGCATGGCAACCGTGGCCATCACAGCCGCAGCGGGCTTGGAAAGCCGCCTGAGCATGCTCCATACCGTGCCGTCGTAGCGTATCATGGCAAGCACGGTCATAACGGCAAGGCCGGCATCGGCTATCATAAAGCACAGGAAGCCCTTGAACCATTCCTGACCGGATACCATGCCAAGGTACGGCGGGAAGATAAGGTTGCCCGCGCCGAAGAATATGGCGAACATGGCGAAGCCGACAACAATAACATCCTTCAATGAGCTCTTTGCGTTTTTCTGCATAAAATAGCACCCTCCGCTGAATATCGCTAAATTAGGGGATCTGCGTTCTTTGTTAGGATACATTTCAATCGGTCCTCGGCGCAAATAATATACTTTTCGTTTGGCGAAACTCATGCAGGAATTTGTTTACTCACAGTAGAATTATTTATACATCAGCGGTATAATATGCCACGTTATGGCATAAATCTGCCGTCAAAAGCGCATAAAGTTGATTTATACGAAACTTTTGTATGCATTACACGGAGAGGATACTTACATGAACGGGATAAACGCGCGCGTGGGCGCAAGGATACGGCTTTACCGCCGGGCAAAGAAGCTGACGCTTATCCAGCTGAGCGCAATGATACACAAAAGCAAGGCCACCCTTTCAAAATATGAAACCGGGGACATTGCAATAGACGTTGAAACGCTTTACGACATTGCAGCCGCGCTTGACATACGAATAGAGCAGCTGCTCGACCAGCGCACGTTCACTCACGGCGAGGCGCACGGCGAATCCTGCGCGTTCTTCCAGCAGAGCCGCATATACGTTTACTTTTACGATGGGCGTATAGGCCGCTGCGTAAAGAATGTGCTTCAGTTGGACAGGGCCACGGAGCCATGCACGGCGGTGTTCTATTTGGACGTGCCAAGCTTTGATGACGATGCGCTCTCCTCCTGCCGCTCGCTCTATTACGGCACGGCAGAGTATTTCGATGCGGTAACAAACTTTTCGCTGGACAACCAAACCAACCGCATGGAGCATGCTTCGCTCTGCGCCGTGAACCCGATAGACCGCGTAGAGCAAGTGCAGGGCATGCTGACTGGCATTTCACGCTACCCAATGCTGCCGATAAGCCTAAAATGCATACTCTCCCCCGTGCCGCTGATGATAGACGATGCGCTCATGGAAAAGCTGATACTTTCCCGCCGGGACATGAAGCTGATACGCCAGTTGAACATGTTCGCCGTGGAACAATAGGGCCGATATAAAAACGCTCCCCCGCGCGGAGGAGCGTTTTTTTGATTTTAGCTTAGTTGCCCTTGAGAATCATATACATGCTCTGGTTCTTGGAGCCGGACTTATCGGCGCAGGTGATTATTACCATCACCTTGTCGCTGCCGGAGATGGAGCCGAGAGTTGCTCCCAGATACTTGCTGTTGCAGTAGCTCATCATGGTATCTACCCACTGCTGCTTTGCGCTTCCGGTAAGGGTGGAGTTGAAGGAAGCGTAGGTCTGTATCTTCTTGCGCTGTGCGGCGCTGCTCATGGTGGAGTTGGAAAGCTCGAAGAAGCCTACCAGGGTCCAGCTGCTGCTGCCGTTGTAGCTGATATTGAAGGTTGAGGTCTTGGCGCCGGAGCAGCTCCGTCCGCAGGCTTCGCACTTATCCTTGCCGAGCCATGCGTTCTGAACATGGTGCAGCTCATGCATACCCAGATTGGTGGTCTGCTTCTTGGCAACCTTCCTCATGTTGTGGCCGTATATGACGGCGATGGGGTCGGTCAGGTAGCTGAGCGCGTAGAGGTTGTTCTTGGAGGAGCTGTAAGCGTTGTACACGAACTGGCCCTTGTTGTTTACGGCGTTGCAGTAGATATTGTCGTTTATGTTCGTGCCGGCAACGCTCATGCTGCCCCATATATCGGCGGAGGTGCCGGTGTACTTGGCATACTTGGTGCCGTTGGAGGATACGCTGCCCACGTTGTTTCCGGTGCTGCCGGGGGTGTTTACGCCGCCGGTGCTGCCCGCGGAGCCGGGGGCGCTTGCGCCGCCGCCAACAACCCTGACGTAATCCGCGCTGAGGTAGCCGGTGTAGCTCTTATAAGTTACCTTGTACCAGCCGTTGGTCTGCTCCAGTATGGTAACGGTTGAGCCCTTGGGAACCTTGGTGCAGCCGGAAACCTTGCTATATCCGGTGCCCGGGCCCTGACGGAAGTTCACGTTGCCGGTGGTGGTGCCGATGGTGGTGTTGGCGGAGGAGCCGGAATTGTTATTGCCGGAGTTGTTATTGCCGGCGTTCCAGCCGGTGTTCCAGCCGGTATTCCAGCTACTGCCGGGGTTATTGCCGGAGTTATTGTTGCTGCCGGCATTGTTGTTGGTCAAAGTGACCTTGAGGTACTTGGCGCTGAGGTAGCCGGTGTAGCTGCCATAGATTACCTTGTACCAGCCGTTGTCGCTGCTTGTGTACTCAAGCAGGGTAACGGTGGCTCCCTTGGGGATCTGCGCGCAGCCCGTCACCTTGCTGTAATTGGTGCCGGGGCCCTGGCGGAAGTTGATTGTTCCGGTGGTAACGGCGGTGCCGATGGACTTATTGGAAGTCACGTTGCCGGAGTTGTTATTGCCGGTATTCCAGCCGGTGTTGTTATTGTTGTTATTATTGTTGTTGCCCCATCCGGTACTCCAGTTCGGATTAGTGTTCGCGTTGGAGTTGTTGTTGGAATTTACCCAGCCCACACCGGGAACATAAGTCTGTCCGGAGCTGCCGTTGTTTGTGCCGCCCGGAGCGGGGGTGGCCGTGGTGCCGGTTATGCGGACATAAGTTTTGAGTACGAAGCCGATATAGTTGCCCGCAGTCACCTTATAATAGCCGTTCTGCTCGCCGGTTACGGTAACGGTGGTGTTCGGGGTCAGCTTGGCAACGCGCTTGGAGGAGCTGCTGGCTTCCGCGCGCAGGCTCACCCAGTTGGTGCAGTTATAGATAACGCCGGTAGTGGTGGTGGTCGTGGTAGTTGAACCGGTTGGGCCGACCGTCACGTTGCCGCTGTTGCCGGAGGAAGCTATGCCGCTCTTGGCAAGGGTAGCCTTTATGGAAGCGGTGGTGCCGTTTCTCAGGGTAACAAGGTCGTTAAGGCTGCTGGTCTGGATAAAGCCCATGTAAAGGCTGAATCCGATATAGCACCATTTGCCGTCGGCAGTTATGCTGTAAATAGCGACTTTGGTTCCCGCTGTAACCTGGTTCTTGCCCTGCACGAAATCATAATTGGTGCCGGGACCCTGATAGAAGAAATCTGTATCTTCTACCGTAGTAACGCCGACATAGTTCGTTGGCATATCGGCTGAGGCGAAGGACGCCGCGCCAAGCGCGGTCATCAGCGCCATCACCAGCGCGAGGATACGAAAACTCTTTTTCATCTCTCAATGAATCCTTTCCTTGTGTTTTTTTGTTCTTGTATGCTATGCGCTCAAAGGAAAGCCTTTCCCCCATCCGCGCATGTCATCGTTTTGTTATTCGCCGTCCGTCTTGTTATCGGATTCGGGCTTATCGTCGTCCTCATCATCGAACTCGAACGCGGCGCGCATCTTGTTCCTCTCCTTGCGGATCATTTCTTCATCCTGTCTGCGCTGCTCCTCGGCAGCCGCCTTCCTGTCGGTAAAAACAATGCTCAGCACCAGCATGGCTACGAGCGCCGCAAGGCCCAGCATCCATAAGACGCTTCCGACCACCTTAAAGGTTGCATTATCGTAAAGGAAAAATTCTATCGCGCTGTTGCCCAGCGTGAACACCGCGCCCGCAAGCGCCACAGCGCGCATTATGGTGCGGAACTTCTTTTCCTCTATCTTCAGATGCTTGTTTTCAAGTATCTTGCCCCTGCCCAGCACCGCCACATACAATAGGTATACGGCGATTATGACCTTGAAAATGGGCATGTAGTTGAGCGTTCCGTCCTCCGCGTAAATCGCGGGGTTCGCTTCCAGTGCAAGTATTGCCAAAGCGAGTGTTTTCATCCGTTTCTCTCCGTTCTTAGAATATAATACCAATTAAAGCGGCGGCTATAAATAGCGCGACGCCATTGTTCAAAGTTTGTTTACTCTTTTCCGCCTATTCATGCGCCGCAATGAAGCGCGCCGCGATGAGCGAAGCGGAAGAGACGTTGAATTCATCGTGCGGGTCAAGCTGATAATCTACCGCGGCGTTGCGTATCCATGCCGCGTCCGTGTCTATATACGGCGCGCGGGCGGCGCTTAATTCCTCCGCAGTTTTGGCGAAAGCGTCAAGCTCCATATTCTCAAGCCCTATCCGCACCGGGAAGCCCGCAAACCCCGCCGCGCTTGAGCTTGTTGCAACGCACATAACGTTTTGCGGCACGGCGGCGCCCGTGCATTCATTCAGCAGCGCGCGCCACGCGGGCGAATATGTATCCGCGTTTTCCATAAGCAGCATGAACCTGAGCGGCTGCGCGCCAAGGTATGCAAACAGGCTGCGTATCTCCGCGCCGTTCACGGGGCATGCCTGTATAAGCCTCAGCTCCGGGAACTCATCCGCCATGGCGCGGGCAATCGTCGCCTTGCCCATGGCCTCCGGCCCGTATATAAGCACGCAGCTTGGCTTCGTTCCGCGCATGAATGCTATCACCTGCTCGCCAAGCGTTTGCCGCGCCTTCTCCTGGCAGCTAAGCTGCACGGCGCATTCGTTCTGCGCCGCCTCTTCAAGCCATGCCCGCTGCCCGTCCGTGCGGCATTCAAGCGTTCTGCTCCTTAAAAGCACCCCCGTGCCGGACGATGCAAACAGATTGAAAAGATCCTGCGCCGCGCTTTTCCAATTATCGCTTTCCGTAAGGCTTATGTATATTTCCTCCAGCACCTCGTCCGCCGCGTATTCGCCGCGCATGCCCTTTTCGCCGTAGCTCCAGGCGGGCCATTCGCCCTCCGCGGGCGGCTGCAACGCCGCTTCCGCAGGCATCGCTTCTTTATTATGCGGCATGGGCTTAGGCTCTGTCCCGCCCCATGCGGCGGTGCTCATTACGGATATATCGTCCTTGGCGTAGCGGGAACGGGAATTGAGCTCGCGGCTGCGCTGCATGGTCATGCGGCTTATGTCCGCAGAATCAAGCGTGCTCAGCTCCCCAAGCGCGCTCAGGTCGCTCCTGAAAAGCATAAGCTGCGCCTCGTCCAGCATACCGGTGGCAGAGCTTAACGCAAAGGAATGCTCGTACCCCACGGCAAGGTGGATAAGATAGTCCGCAAATATGCTGCCGCTCACGCGGCGCGCGGGGCTTTTTATAAGCGCGCGGCACAGCGCGCAGTGCTTTATATACGCTCCCATGCAGTCGCCGTTTATTATGCATTCGGCCGCGCCGCCAAGCAGCTTCAGCGCGTCGTTCGGTTCCTTTTCCCGCAGTATTGTCACGCGGTTCACGAGCGAAAGCAGCCTTGCCGCGGCATCGCGGGCGGAACTGTCGTTATAATTTCGCATGGGCCCATCCTCCCTATCTTATTAACCTATTATATCATACCACATATCGCCCCGTTTGCCACCCCACGGCGGCAACTTTATTTTCCTTTATGAACAATGCATGAATAATGCACGCGCGGGCAACCATTCCGCACCAAAATGCGTTATAATTGCAGAAAATGAAAACAAACCTAAGCCCCGCGCAAAGCCGCGGAGCGGAAAGGAAGAATATTTGCTATGATCAAAAAAATTGCAAAGGGCGCGCTTGCGCTGCTGCTTGCGCTCGGCATGGCCGGCTGCACAAGCGGAACCACAACGCCCACGGATTCGCCCATAGCCAATCTACCCAACCCCATGGTCAGCGTGGACTCGGCCGATGCCTTCAGCGCGGCGGGCGTGAACATAGACGCGCCTGCGGACGCGACAGACGTGAGCTATTATATAATCAGCGGCACGCTTGCGGGGGTGCAGTTCACCTATGACGGGGAGGAATACACCTACCGCGCCAGCGCCAAGGACAGCAACATATCCGGCATTTACTATGAGCTCATCGCGCAGTGCATAGTAATGGTTGAGTGCGACGGATTCTGCGTAGATGCCACCGTGTACGCCGCGGAGGACAAGGGTAAGCTGGTTGAATGGGAGCACGACGGCATACATTATGCCCTTTGGCATGCGGGCGACACGGACGACGAAAAGCTGACCGCCGCGCTTACGGGCGTTATGGCGCGCACCTTCAACGGCGTGCAGAGCGACCCCGTATCCGCCTCTCTCGATTTCAGCAAGGACGGCGAATGCGAGGTTGACCTTGACGGGGACGGCCTTGCCGAAAAGGTGAGCATAGTTGCGCAGAGCGGCGAACAGTATATGATACAGGATTACTGCACGCTGAGCGTTAAGGACGCAAGCGGCGCCGAGCATACCATGAACCTTCAGATACAGTGGGCAACGATAGCCACGGCATACGATTTTGACGCGGACGGAAGGACGGAGCTTTTCATAAGCGGGGACATGGAGAGCGACGATTTTGTAAGCTACGTTATCCGCTTCGACGGAAGTGAACTGATACTTGCCGCGCCGGAGGTTCCCTATGACAACAGCGGCGACATGCTCATCGACGTTGAACCCGGCACTCCTCAGACCGAAGAGCCTTCATTCTATGGGTACATAGAGACTGTGAACGATGGTTCGCTCACCGTGAACCAGACTCTTGACATACTTGGTACGCGCGGCGGCAGCACGACATATCTCATGGATGCGGATTCTTTCCGCTTTGCAAAGGATCCTTCCGCGCCCTGGGTATTCAGGTTTGATACGAACAATGCCGAGGACTGGGAATACATGGGCATGGAGACGAGCGCGGAATTCCCCGTGCGCATGGACGGCACGCAGGAGGATGCGACCCTGCCCATAGGCACTGAAATAGCCATAACCGAAATAAGCCTTGACGGCGAAGAATACGTTTGCCGCTTCGTTACCCGCGCGGGCGAGGAAGGCACCATAAGGGTAACGTTCGTCAATACGGATACGGACTACGGCTGCTATATAAACGGCGTTTCCGAATACGATTGCTTCACGGTGCTGCATTACGCCGGCTAATTAAAAAAATAATAGGAACGGCTCATATGCCGTGTGCCGATAAGACAGTAATTTGAGAAAACTACAAAATCGGCATCTGCTAAGCAGGATTGGACAACAAAACAGGCGGCACCCAGCTTCGGTTGAGTGCTGCCTGTTTTTGTACATCAAAGGGTTAAAAATCACCGATTTTCAGCTCTGTAAAGTCAGGGTAGTAAAAATGGTGAAATAGTTATCGCCTTTGTGCGATTCCTTTGTGAAACAGTGAATTGCTGCGGAGTGAATACCATTCGCTGGGGAGTGCGTATATTTGCGGTCAAGCAAAATACCCCTCAAAACCGTAAAGTCGATAGATAGGTATTTCGATGCAGAGTATGATTGACACTGTTAGAATCGAAAAATCAGATTTTAGCACAAAATAATATTGCTAAATGGCGATAACTTCCGTCGCGCCTATTGAAAATAGAATGATTGCTGTGTTATACTGTGTGTACACACGAACGAGTGGGCACGTTTGACGATCTGATCTACAATGACCTGCTACGTATGCCGTCATCGTTTTGAATGGCGATTCAAAGGCGCATCTCGAAGTGGTCACGGAATATCAGCCTTTAGATCAGGCTCAATTATTATCATGAAGCAGACGATTGGAGAGATACCATATGACGATCAACTGTGTATGGGAGCATAACGGCAGAGACACCTTGCTTTATGCGGTGGATTTTGTAGGTGCATACACCCGCGGAGAAACATTGGAAGCCGCTGTCCGGAAAATGCAAGCAGAAATATGCTCTTATCTCAAATGGTGCGGCAAAAAAGCAGTAACAAGCATGGATATCGCCATCATCGAAGAAAAGGTTTCCGAGCTTGCGATCTGCGATGCGGACTCTGATGTGCTTTTTGAAAGTGAAAAAGCACCGCTGACAGCAGAAGAATATAAAAAGTTAAAGGCACTTGCGCTGAAATCAGCGCAGGATTTTCTTGCCTTGTATGATTCTGTTCCCGATAAGAATGCAACGGCTGCTCCCGAACGCAAGACCTTTTACGGCAAAGTTCCGCGCTCAGCTGATGAAATGTATGCGCATACAAAAAATGTAAACGATTACTATTTTTCGGAGATTCATGTTGATGCCGACAATGACGGAAGCATCTATGCGTGCCGCAAACGCGGATTTGAGGCGCTGGAAGCAAAGGGAGATTTTCTTGAAAATGTAGTCGTCGCAGGTAGCTATGGAGAAGATTGGTCTCTCCGTAAGGTGCTTCGTCGATTTATTTGGCATGACCGCATTCACGCCAAGGCAATGTATCGAATGGCTACAAAAGTTTTTGGTGCGGAGATCATTGAAAATCCGTTTTACTTTTTTGATGAAGGAGTCTTAACATAATGGCAAGAACCGAAACGGTTGAATTTACAAATATGTGCATGATCTGTGATGGCAGCCGAGTTGTCGTGATCGACCGGAAAAAGCGGGACTGGCCGGGCATCACCTTCCCCGGAGGTCATATAGAGCCGGGAGAATCCTTTACGGATGCCGTGATTCGTGAGGTGCAGGAGGAAACTGGACTGCATATCCGTTCTCCCCAGCTCTGCGGTATCAAAGACTGGTGTGAAAATCAGTGCAGGTTTGTTGTGCTGCTTTATAAGACAACTTGTTTTGATGGCGAATTACATTCCAGCTCCGAAGGTCGGGTTTGGTGGGAAGATATTGCCAATCTGCCTAATCTCAAGTTGTCTTTGGATATGCGTGATATGCTACGGGTTTTCAAAGAAGAAAATCTGAGCGAGTTCTTCTACTATCAAGAAAGCAGTGCATGGAAGTATGTCTTGAAATAGCAAAACGGTGAGGATATGAAATACAATCATGATTTTTGGAGTGCGATCGATACGCTTGTATCTTCTGGGAAAATTGTAATTGACAGGCCGAAAGGCAGCACGCATCCCCGGTTTCCGCATATCCGGTATGACGTGGATTACGGCTATATTGAAAATACCACATCTATGGATGGCGATGGCATAGACGTTTGGAAAGGCTCTCTATCTTCTGTCAATGTCAATGCTATCATTTGCACTGTTGATCTGCTAAAAAGGGATTCCGTGATCAAGCTGCTAATCGACTGCACGGAAGATGAAATGAAAACCGTCTGCGATTTCCATAATGATTCGGAGCTTATGAAAGGAATACTGATACGCAGAGAGGTAGAATAATGCCAGACAACAGGAATCGTAAGCGACCGATACAGGTCAAATTTTTCGTAGATGAAAGAGAACTCGGCTTGATAAAGGCGAGGATGGCGCAGCTTGGGATAGAGAATATGAGTGCTTACCTTCGCAAAATGGCGATCGACGGATATGAGAAAAAACCGGATATGCCTGAACGCCGTGAGCCGAAAAATCCTTGACTCACTTTTCAAGGTGGAGTGATGTTCAGCTCCGCAGGAGCGCAGTCGATTTCTCTGAAATTGTTCAGGGGTTTGGGGCATTTCCCCAACAGGATTGCACGGGTGTATAAACACGAGCATTGCTTGCCAGAATGGCAAGCTCCGGTGTGGGTACTCACCGGATTTGCTTGCTATTCTGCAAGAAAATCCCGGGTCGTACCACGGTGGATTTCGCAAGTGTACATACACTTGCTGTGCTTGCTATTCCAACTATAATTTTGCATGAAATGATCCGAAACGAAGGAGGCTTGACGAAGTGAATCCGAAAGAAAATGACAATGAGATCATCGAACTGACCGACGAGGAACTGGACGAGATTTTTGCCGATGATGATTTTGATAACGGCG